>VFQS010002274.1_pt1 | contig 16018 bp, 20 predicted proteins | sample 3512361 | NCBI WGS metagenome assembly VFQS01 (sample SAMN10412375, study PRJNA504923) | tailings metagenome | isolation source: Relicate 1 Philex TSF3 active mining | place: Philippines
GCACTCTGCGCTGCGGGGGCCAGTTGCTTTCCTTTGAAGCCGAGCACACGCATGGCGTTGGCGGCGGCCACCAGGGCCGAGCCGTTGTTGAGCACCACGGCGGCGATCGGGCTCACCGGCAGGAAGGTGCCGATCAACAGAGCCGACAGGTTGGGCACACCCACGATGCCGATGTTCTGCTTCACCAGGCCGAAGGTTTCGCGGGCCAGATCCTGGGCCACGATCAGATCCGACACCTTGTCGTTGGTGAGCACAATGTCGGCTGTCTCGCGGGCCAGGTCGCTGCCGGAGGCGAAGGAGACCGAGACATCGGCGTAGGCCAGAGCGGCGGAATCGTTGATGCCATCGCCCACGAAGGCCACCTTGTGCCCCTGCTGGCTCAGCTGTTGCACCAGCTTCGCCTTCTCATCGGGCAGAGCATCGGCGTGCACTTCCTCAGGGCGCAGGCCCAGGCGCTTCGCCACGGCGTGAGCAACGCTGCTCACGTCGCCGGTGAGCATGTGAGCCTGGATGCCGCGGCGGTGCAGCTCGGCCACCATCGCCTGGCTGTCGGGCCGCAGCGCGTCGGCGGCATAGATCACCGCCACCACCGCGCCATCCACGGCGAGGTAGACGGGGGTGGCGGTTTCCAGTTCGGGATCCACGCTGGGGCTGGCGGGCTCGAGCTGCTCTTCGCGCAGCAGCTTGGCGTTGCCCACCAGCACCTGGTGGCCCTGGATCGTGGCGGCGACGCCCCGGCCGATGCGGTAATCCCAGGCCTCGCACTCCTTGGCGCTCACGCCCAGCTCCTCGGCGTGCGTCACGATCGCCTTGGCCACCGGGTGGTTGAGGCCCTGCTCGGCCGATGCAGCCAGCTGCACGAGCTTGTTGATCGAATGGGCGCCGCTCACCACCTCCACATGCACCACCGAGGGATGGCCCTGGGTGAGCGTGCCGGTCTTGTCGAACACCACCACATCGATATCCACGAGCTGCTCAAGCGAGCGGCCGCTGCGGATCAGCAGACCCTGGCTGCCGGCGCGGGTGAGGGCCGCCATGATCGCCGTGGGCACGGACACGCGCAGGCCGGTGCCCAGGTCGAACATCAGCAGTGAGGCGGCCTGGGCGATGTTGCCGCCGCTGAGCAGCAGCGACAGGCCGGCCAGGGCCAGGGTCGGCAACACGAAGCGATTGGCGACCTTGCCGGCGACGTTGCCCACACGGGTGTCGTACACCGGTGCCGATTCGATCATCGCGGTGATCTGACCCACCCGGGTGGCTTCGCCCACGGCCTGGGTCTCCACCACGAGGTTGCCTTCCAGCAGGATGAAGCCGGCCAGCACCTCATCGCCGGGGCCGGCATGGCGGGGCACCGATTCACCGGTGAGCTTCACCACATCCAGCGAGCCTTCGCCGCTCTCGATGCGGCCATCCACGGGGATCTGATCACCGGGGAAGAGGACGATGCGATCGCCCGCCTGCAGGCTGGTGCTCGGCACGATCACCTCGGTGCCATCCACCAGCAGGCGCACGTCGGTCTGCAGGCTGGCCAGCAGATCGGTGTTGGCGGAATGGGCGATGCGCTGGGTGGCATCGCGCACCGCTTCGCCGCCCTCGATCATCGTGATCATCATCGCCGGGCCCAGCAGGAAGCCCTCCAGGCTGTGGAGGGTCACCGCCAGGGAGTCGAGGAAGTCGACGTTGATCTTGCGCTCTTCCTTCAGCCCCTGCCAGGCGCGCTTGAAGCTCAGGTGAGCCGAGACCAGGATGAAGCCGGCCACGGCCAGGGGCGGCAGTGCCAGCGGGCCGGCCAACAGGGCCAGGGCCAGGGAGCTCACCGGCAGGATGATCCGGCTGGGAACGAAGCTCTCGTCGTCGGCGTCGCTGTTCTGGGGCTTGGCTTCCGATCTGGTCTTGGCCGGTGCCTCCGCCAGGCGCTGCAAGGCCGGCAGGGCGCCAGGGAGCTGCTGCAGCCATTGGAGGGGATCCACCGCTGCGCTGCGCTCAAACTCCACCACGCAGCAGCCCGCCACCGTGTTGAGGCGGACGTGTTTCACCTCGGCGGCCTGGCTCAGCGCCTGTTCAAGCTTCGGCCAGCTGGCGGCCGCGCCGCCCACCCGGAAACGCAAGCGCGTGGCGCTGTGGTGCAGCACCTTCTCCACGCTGTATCCCTGCGCTCCACTGCCCTGATCGGCCTGTCCGCCGCTGCGGGCCACAGGAACCACCGAGAGGTGGGGTAAGCGCGGGGGTTCGGCGAGCACAGGAAGGAGAGACAGAGAACGGGTGGAAGCGGCAGGCGGTGAACGGGGTTCAGTCGACGCTCACCTTGGTGATCGCTTTGCCGGGGGTGGCTGCAGTTGTTGTGGCTGGATTGGCTGCGCCCGACTCCTCCAGTTCCGATTTCGCTTCCGCCACCAGGTCGACAAACGATTCAGCGGCTTCAGCCGCGGTGCGTGCCACGTTGCGGGCGGCACTGCCGGCCACGCCCGCCACGGTGACGCCCACCTTGATACCGCTCTTGGCCATGGATTTCCCCACGCTGCTCATCGAGTCACTGAGCTGGTGGTTTCCCATGCGTTTCACCATGGGTGCCAGGGCCACGAGGCTTGCACCCACACCGAATGCGAGAACGGTTTCGAACTCAAACATGATTTCTGGGTGCTCTGACCATGCAGCGCCGAACGACTGCGCTGTTTTTCGCTGGGCACTGTAAAGCTGATTTGCTGCTGTGCCGCTGCACATCGGCCAGGATCAGCGCTTCAAGGATGGCCCATGGTTCAACCAGGATCGGATCTGCATTGCGTCAGCGCTGATCTGCCCTCTCTGGCCTGTGCGTTGGTGGAGGCGGAGCAGCGCCTGCCCCGGCGGGCCGGGGTCACTGTTGTTGATCTGAGTGGAGAGCAGTGGCTGGCCTCCGGGGCGGTGGGCACGGTTCGTGCCTACGCCGCTGTTCCTTACGCGATGGGGCTCTGGCAGCAGCTTGAGCCACGCCTGGAGGCCTGGTTGCAGCTGCTGCAGCTCCGGGAGCTGGAGCCATTGCTGGTGCCACCGCTGCCCGGGGTCGACATGCTGCTGCGTTGTCTCTATCTGGCGGAGGCCGTGAGCGAGCAACGCCCACTCACGGTGTTGCTCCCGGCCCCCGGCGAGGCGCTGGCGTTGCTGGAGCTAGCGCGCACCGGTCCGGCGTTGCTGGAGTCGCTGTTGGAACCGCTGCTGGCCTGGTGGGATCAGACCCGCCAGGCACTCTCCAGTCTGGAAGTGGTGCTGCGGCTGAAGTTGCCAGCGTCAGCCAGCCTGCGCCTCGATGCGAGCTGGCGGCAGCGGCTGGAGCGGCTGGCGGCGTTGTTGGCGCCTGAAGCCTCCTGGCAGCTCAGCCTGGCCCTGGAGAGCTCCGACCCTCAGGCCCGGTTGCTGCGCCAACGCTTCAGCGCCATCAGCCTGCGCGGTTTCATGCCCAGCCGGGTGGGCCTGCACGGTGCCGCTGCCGACCAGTTGGTGGCCCAGCGCCCCGGCTGGTGGCCCGAGGACCTCACGGCCACAGCCCTGCCGGACTCGCCGGATGCGTTGGCTCTGGAGACCTTCCTGGCCCAGCCGCCCTGCTCTGCCTGCCCCCACCTCGATCCGGAGGCTTCGGTGTTGCGCCTGCCGATGCCCGGCGTCGATAAAGCACAGCTCGACGTGCGGCAGATCGGTGCGCAGATGGTGCTGATCGCCGCCGGTCAGCGGCGCCTGGTGACCCTGCCGGAGGCCCTTCAGGGCCAGAGCTGTTCAGGTGCTCGGCTGGAGCAGGGCTGGCTGGAGCTCCGTTTCAGTTGAGGCTTCGGCTGAGGCTTCGGGCTCCTGCTCAGGCTCCGGCCGCCATCCCAACCACCAGGCGAGCAGAAAAAAGGGCGTTCCCGGCAGGATCGGCAGCACCCAGCCTGCAATCGCCAGGGCCATCAGCACCTTGATGGACCCCTGGCGGCTTTGGTCCAGCCAGCGCTGGAAGGGCGTGGGTGGTTCTGTGGGGCCGTGGGGATCGGGGGCCCGCAGCGCAGCATCCACAAGGCCCGCCACCACGGCGGGGCAGAGGCGTTGCTCCGGCAGGCTGCTCACCACCAGACCGCGGCGGTGAGCAGCCGCTCTCACCAGCCAATCGGGTTCCAGCTGATTCAGAGCGGCTGTGATCAGAAGCAACTGGGCGTTGCTGAGCTCCTGCGGGCAGTCGAGCCGGAGCCGATGGGGCAGCTGATGGCGAATGTTCAACGCCATCGGCGCCCCGGATTGGCTCACTTGCCGGCGGAGCGGGCCTGGGCGAGGTCGGCCTTGGCTTCGGCCAGCACATCGGTGAAGCTCTCGCCCACTTCGGCCAGCCCGCGGCTGAGGCCCTTCACGGCTCCGGATGTTTTGTCGGCCACCACCAGGCCGATCTTCAGGCCCTGCTTGGTGATGGAACGGCCGGTACCGCTCACGGCACTGGTGATCTTGCTCTCCTTGCCCGCCACGGCAGCAACCACGGGAGCAAGAGCCATCAGGCCTGCGCCCAGACCAAAGGCCAGCAGAGTTTCCAGCTCAAGCATGACGAACCTGACCAAGGCAGTTGGTCGAAATTTAACGCTCGTTGTCGGAAGACGCCCCCCGATCAGCGGGGTTTGAGCAGCATGGTGTGTGGCTGATGACAACCACCGGGGAGGCATTGGTGAGCCCAGCACAGCTCCAGCTCATGCATGCCACCCCGCAGCGGCTGCGCCTCTGTTATGGCGAGGCCCTGCCGGCCGAAGCCCTGGCCGGGCTGCTCACGGCGCTCGGGGCTCAGCCGTGGGTGCGTTCGGTGCAGCAGCGAGCGGCCAGCGGCAGCCTGGTGGTGGAGCTGGAGCCCGGCTGCTCGGATCTGCGTTGGCAGATCGCTCTGGCTGATCTGGATTGCGATCTGATCGATCGCCGCCGCCACGAGGCACCGGCGGATTCCGCCTGGTCGCGCACGCTGCGCCAGATCGGCGGCAACATCATCGGCGCCGCTGTGGGCCAGGTGCTGCTGGGTGGCAGTGCGGGTGTGCTGGGAGCCTGGTTGTTCGGTGCCCGAGGGGCCGTGATCTGCGGGGCTGGCGGTGCCCTGCTGGGATCTGTGGTGGGTTCGGTGGCCGGTGGTGAGCTGGCGGATGGCGAAAGCCCTCTGCGCAAGGGCGATCTGGGTTCGGTGTCGATCCGCAAGATCGGCGGCAAGCTGGGCGAGGAGGCCGGCTGGAGCACCGGCGCGGCCATGGGTGCCGCCCTGGCCGGTCCCGCCGGGGCTGTGGTGGGGATGACGCTGGGTTCGATCGTGGCCGGTCAGGCGGTGGAAGATCTGATTCGCAGCCATGGACACGACCGCCAGGTGGGGCGCATCAGCTGGCTGGTGCGGCTTGGAGAGGATCAGGCCGGTGAGCGGGCCACCGAGGCGTTGCTGGGAGGTCTGGGCCGCGGCCTGAGCGGCGGGCAGGAGTGGGGCGCTCAGCTGGGCACACGCCTGGGCAGTTCCCTCGGCCGCAAGATCGACTGGGCCAGCAGCTGGAGCCGGCATCAACTGGTGAGCCGGATCAAGCCGCGTGTTGCGCACCCAGCCAGTTGATGTCGAGCGTGTGCAGCTCGAAACAGGCGGCGTGAACCTCCAGCTGGCCGCTCTGGAGCTGCTGCCGCAGCAAGGCGCTGCTGTTGATCAGCTCCCGCGCCGTGATCTGGGCATGCAGGCCGTAGGCCTGGGCAAGATCCACCTGCGGTTCGAAGGGCAGACCCGCTCCCTTGAGCCCGGTGCGGATATGGCCCACGTGATCCATCAGCGTGGGGGTGAGCAGATGCTCCGGCGTGCACGCGGCACCCACGGCTCCGCAGCCCGAATGGCTCATCACGAGCACCAGCGGCACCTGGAGCGCTTCCACGGCATATTCCACCGACGCCAGGGTGCCCGGTGTCGAGGAATTGCCCGCATTGCGGATCACGAACAGATCTCCGAAGCCGCTGTCGAAGATCAGCTCCACCGCCACGCGTGAATCGGAACAGGTGAGGATCGCGGCATGGGGTGCCTGGCCATGCTCCAGCTCATGCAGGCGGGCCTCGGTGGCGTGCGGGTGCATCGACTTGGCCTGGCGAAAGCGTTGATGGCCCGCTTTCAGTTCGCTGATCACCTGGGCTGGTGCGGGGCTGGCGTTGTGGGTCACGCGGTGCTGCTGTCAGGGCGGTTGACCACCGTTAGTGTGCCGCTGCCGGGCTTCCTGCGCCGTGAGCCGAACCCATCCAGCCTGCTTCCGAGACAGCAGTCGCTTTGTTCAGGCGCTGGTTGTGGGGGTTGTGGTCACGCTGCTGCTGGTTGGCTGGCTGCGGCTCAGAGAAGCCTTCCCGCTTGGCTTTCTGGCCGCGATCGTGTTCGATCAGGCGCGCTTTTTTCTGCAGGCCTTTCGGATCAATCCGGCCCAGACCCGTGAGATTTTCGGGCGGTGGCTGCCCAGTCGGGCTCTGCTGCTGGAGCGCACGGTGATCTTCACGTTCATCAGTGTTGGTTTGCTGAGCCTCTGTGTGCGTGATGTGCACAGCGTTGATTCGCCCTTGCCTCAGGACTGGCGCACCTTCATCTACTTCGCCTCGCTGTTTGGCGTGTGGTTGCAGATGCACAACGGCTTCGCGATTTATTACGCCAAGCAATATTTCCGGCTCAATCCAAGGCCGGCGGCGGATGGCCCCAATCCACAGGGGTTTGTGTTCGCAGGTTCAGACGAGCCGGAATTCACCGATTTTCTGTATGTCTCCTATGCGGTGGGTCTCACCTACGCGATGAGCGACACCAACCTTGAGGACAGCTCCATCCGCAGGACTGTGCTCTTTCACTCGGTGGTGAGCTTCCTGTTTTATTCCACGGTGATTTCGGCGGTGATCAACCTGTTCACTTCAGGTTGATGGGGCTTCAGATCCCCAGCGAGCGCAGCCAGTCACCGATCCCGCTGTGGGTCATCGGTGCCTCCATGTGGCGATCCAGGAACCACAGGTAGCCCGCGGCGGCATTGAGAGCCAGCACCAGGGCCCAGACGCGCCATCCTTCGGGCAGTTTCACGGTGGTTGGCTCTCCTCAGCTGACGAAACGCTTGTAGAGCCAGCGTACGAAGCCGCCGATCACCGGCACCGGCCCGAAGGTTGGGCCGACAAAGTCGAAGTAATCACGGTGGTCAACGATCTTGCCCTCGTCGTTGAGCAGTAGCCGTGTGGCGCCGGGATAGATGAATTCGATCCCCTTGATCTTGAGGCCCATCTCCCATTCCACGAAGGCGGTGTGGCCGTCGCAGGCGATGGCGAGCGGTTTGAGCAGCACATCGTCGCAGCGGCGCAGCAGACCCTCCTGGGCGGCCAGGTAGGCCTTGAGGCCCTTCTGTTTCTGGGTTGGGTCTTCAAACACCACGTCCTCGCTGTAGGCCTCCCGCCATTGCTGCTCCGAGGGAGCAGGGGCGCCGTAGGGCTTGCTGAACAGGGCGCGCAGCTGTGAGGTGTTCACGGTTGAGGTCGGTGATCTGCATTGTGGCGCGCCCGATCAGGACATAGCCTCACCACCCCTGAGTTCTGCGCGTGCCGAAGCCGACCTACCTCTACGAACCGCATGAAGCGTTCGGGGAGGGTCTCACCACCCGGCGTCCCTGGAACACCTCGGCGCTGACGATGGTGGAACGCCTCAACGGTCGTGTGGCGATGCTGGGTTTTGCCGCGGCGTTGATCGGCGAATGGCTCACCGGTCATGGACCGGCCGGGCAGGTGCTGGCCCTGCTGCGCTGGTATCTGTCCTGAGCCTGAGCATCAAAAAAGCCCCGGGCCAAAGGCCTGGGGCTGACTTGCGTGCGCGCCAGCGAAGCCGGGCGGATCAGAAGCAGAACGGCAGGAACTGGGTGCGGCAGGCGGCATAGCCATCCACCAGGGCACCAAGGCCAATCTGATGAGCAATCCCGGCGCCGGTGAGGCCCTCGGTGATGATCCCGATCACGATGCCGAGCATGGCGGCGCGACCATTGAAGAGCTCAACGCGCTTCAGCTGTTCCATGTGGATCTGCTGCGTGGCGCGATCCCAATACCACTTGTCGTCGGCGGACGTGTTGGTCATGGGTTCAGCCCAGGCCGATCTGGGAGAGGATGCCCTGGCCGGTGAGCAGCTCGGTGCCGAGGCCGATCACGAAGCCGAGCATGGCGAGGCGGCCGTTCCAGGTTTCGGCGAAGCCGACGAAACCGAAGCGGGAGGTGGAGTCGGACATGAGACGTTACGGAACGTTTCAACGATCGTAACGGATCGTGAAGGCTTCTGGGTGTGGGATGGCCGGATTCGCTTGAGCCGTTCAGGCGGTGGCCTGCGGGGATCAGCGACGGCGGAGTAGCTGTGCGGGCCAGCTGCGCGGGCCGTCGTTGTCGCGCACGCGCAGGTCAGCCATCGAGGCCGCGAAGTGCAGTCCACCGCGGCGCAGCACGGAGCTCACGTGCCAGATCACGGCGGCTGCGATCAGCAGCCAGGCCAGCAGATGCAGGTGGTAGGCCACATGGTCGAACTGTCCTGTGCGCAGCCAGTCCTCCTGCATCAACTTGCCGCTGCCCACGGCTAACACCAGTCCGAGCAGTGCCGCTGCATTGGCCGGTTGGCGCAGGCGGGCGCGACCGGCGCGGAGGGCATACAGCACCAACAGCAGGGCCACCGGCCAGAGCAGCGCGCCAACCGTGCCGTGGATGTCAATCCAGTCGCCCGGTACAGCAAACGGCAGGCGAAACCAGCGACCGTCGTGGTTGGCGAGCACCACCAGGCCGCTCAGCCAGGCCAGCGGCACCAGCAGGGCGGTGATGCCGTGCAGCAGCCGCAACAGCGAGGGTTGGTAGGGGATCGTGCGTGCCATGGCTCAGCGCAGGGCCTGTTGGAGCGAAACAAGCGCAAAGGCGATGAATAACCCGCCACTGAGGCGGTAGAGCAGCGGTTCGCTGATCCGCCCGCCAATCCACTTGCCGGCACCCACCGCAAGCCAGGTGACCAGGGCATGGCCGGCCAGGGTGCCCGCCAAGAGGCCTGCAAAGCCGAAAGCCGGTGCCGTCGCCAGAAAAATAGTGGTGAATTGGGTGCGATCGCCCAGTTCCGCGATGAACACGAGTGCAAAGGCCTCCCAGATCACGGCCCAGGCTGAGTTGATGGTCGATCGACCCTCCGCCTCCGCAATGGCTTTCTCCGCTTCCTGTTCCTCCACCTCGGCCTCGTTGGCGGCCATGCGTTGCGCGTCGAGCAGCAACTTGCCGCCGAAGCCGGCAAAGAGGATGGCGGCGAGCCAGGGCACCACGCTGCTGGGCAGCAGTTCCTTCAGGCCGTAGCCCAGGCCAAGCGAGATCAGGGTGACCGCCGTGAGCGCCGCGAAGGCGCCGATGAACACGTCGCGCGCGCGGTGTTTGGCGGCCAGGATCAAGGCCATGAAGAAGGTCTTGTCACCCAGTTCCGCCAGGGTGATGGCCGTGAGGCTGGCGCCGAAGGCGGCCACGCCGGAGTCAGGAGGAAGCGGGGTGCTCATGCGTCAAAGGTGACGCATCAGGCATGAAGAAATCATGAGGATTGGCGCGGTATGGGGAGCAGCACCTGCATCACGCAGCGTCCTGGCTCAGCCGTCAACACACGCAGATCGCCGCCGTGGCTGCGGGCAATGCTGCGGGCGATCGCCAGGCCCAGGCCGCTGTGGCCCCCCTGGTCACTGCTGCGCCAGAAGCGCTCGAACACCTGCTCGTGGGCGTGGCTGGGGATCCCCGGCCCTGCATCGATCACCTGCACCGTCAGCTGGCGTGCGCCGCTGTGAACCTCGAGGGCGACATGGCCGTCCGCAGGGCTGTGGCGCAGGGCGTTGAGCAGAAGGTTGGTGAACAGGCGCAGGATCTGATCGCTGCGGGCCTCGATCGGTGCGCAGAAGCCGCTGGGATCGGGGCTGAGGCTGAGCCGGATGTTGCGTTCGCCGGCCTGGGCGCTGTAGCAGCGGATCAGATCCTCCAGGAGCTCCATCAGATCGAAGCGCTCCAGGCTGCGAGCGGAAGGCGCTGAGCCGTGGATCTCCTGGCGTTGGCGGGCCAAGAGCAGCAGGTCATCCACCAGCTCGCCCAGCTGGGCGGTGAGCTGGTTCAGTTCGCGCCAGGCCAGCTGGGGCTGCTGGCGCAGCTCTTCCGGGATCGCCGCCAGCAGAGCCCGCAGGGCTGAGAGGGGATGGCGCAGTTCGTGGGAGGCATCCGCCGTGAAGCGCTCCAGCGCTCGCACCTGTTGCTGCAGGGGCCAGAACGCGGCGTTGAGCATGCGCCTCCCCACCAGCAGGGCCGACACCATGGTGACGATGCCGCCCAGCAACAGGCCACTGCGCAGCCGCCGCAGATCAGCCTGGGTTGCGCGATCGGAGAGCGCCACGCGCACCGAGCCCAGAACCTGCGGTGTGGCCTGGGGGCTGCTCCGGACCAACACCGGTTGCCAGAGGCTGAGGCCACCGGGCCATTGCTGCCACTGCGGCTCTGAACGCCGCACGGCCGGGGCGCCAGTGGGCAGCTGCAGCTTCCCTTGCTCCAGGAGCAGCTCGCCCTGCAGGCCAAACCACTGGATCCGTTGCTCCAGCAGGGCCGGCACTGCGATCAGCTCAGCCTTCGGCTGAAATTTGCGCGCGCCGGCGGCCTCGCTGGTTTCGTGCGCAATCAGCGGCAGCTGGCTGGCGGCAGCGGCCATCAGCTGCCGCAGCTCGGTGCGTTGGTCTTCCTGGCGTTGCTGCGCCACCTTCCAGTAGAGCGACCCCGCAAAGGCGCACAACAGCAGCAGGGCAAAGCCCCCGCCCTGCCGCACGAGCCGGCGCTTGAGCCGCAGCGGATCAGGGTGCAGCGAGCCGGTAGCCAAGGCCGTAGACCGTTTCAATCAGATTGGCGTGGCCCCCGGCGGCGCTGAGTTTGTGGCGGAGGTTGCGCATGTGGGCCCGCAGCGCGTCATCGCCCACCACGCGGCGGCCATCCTCAAAGCCATCGAGCAACTGCTCCTTGCTGCAGGCTCCGCCCTGGGCGTGGATCAGCTGCTCCAGGATCAGGGATTCCTTCGGGGTGAGCTCCACGGCCTGATCCCCCAGCAGTGCGGTGGGATTCCCCGGTTGGAGCTGCAGCTCACCCCAGCTGATCGATGGGCGCAGCGGCCGGTGAGCCCGGCGCAGCAAGGCGCGGATCCGGGCCTGCAGCAGCTCGGGATCGAAGGGTTTCACCACATAGTCGTCGGCGCCTCCCTCCAGGCCGGCGAGCTTGTCCTCACGGCTGTCGCGGCCGGTGAGCATCAGCACCAGCGGTTGGCGGGGGGCTGGCCGCTGGCGCAGAACGCGGCAGACCTCCAGCCCATCGCGGTCGGGCAGGCCCAGATCCAGCAACACCAGATCAAAGCCATCGAGCTCCAGCCAATCGATGGCCTCGGCGGCATTGGCGGCGGACTGGGCGGCGTAGCCCCACTGCGCCACCAGTCGCAACAGCGCCTGGCGCAGGGTGGGTTCGTCCTCCACCACCAGCAGCTTCATGCCCTCCCGGGAGCAGTGCCAGGCACCACTTTCACAGGGGAAGGTCTGGTCAGTTGTCAGCGTGGTGTGCAGCGGTAGAGATCCGGCCCCTGGGGCGAGGTTCCGGCCGCCTGCGCGACGAGGCTGCAGGCGAGCCGGGGCCTGCCGGGATCGCTCGAGCTGAGCACCAGGCGCTCCTGCCCGGCAGTGCGCAGTTCGCGGCGAGCCTGTGATCCGGAGGGGAGTTCCTGGCCCAAATACCAGTCGAGGCTCGGTCGTTGATCCGCTTGGAGCAGAAGGGGCGGCGGATCCTCCGCGCTGGTCAGCGGCTTCAGCCAGGCCGCGACGGGTTGCACGCTCCAGGTCTCGCTCAATTCCCACAACCAGATGGGGCTGGCAAACAGCTCGAACAGGGCGCTCCACAGCAGGGCCACCAGCACCACGGCGCCCCATCGCCGCCAGCGCTGCTCCCAGCTGATCAGCAGGCCTCCCCCCAACACCAGGGCGAGTGAGGCGGGGATGCTCACCGCCGCCGGCACGGCGAGCCGCCCGTGTATCGCCAGCAGTCCGGCGCCAGCCAGGATCCAGAAGCAGGGCACCGCCAACAGCAGGCGGTTGGCGGGTCCGGTGCCGGCAGGGCTGCGTTGGATCAGCTGAGCCAGGAGTGGCCCCACGCTTAAGGCGAAGGAGGGCCAGAGCAGGTGGCTGTACCAGGGCAGCTGGGTGCGCAGCGGCAGCACGGCCGCCGCGGTGAGCAGGGTGAGTCCGAGGCACCAGAACCCCCAGCGGCTGCGGCGCTGTTGCAGTGCCGTGAGCATCGCCAGCGGCCAGAGCGCCAGCCAGGGCCAGCCGCCCTCCAGCACCTCGAGCACCGGCACCATCCAGCCACCGCTGTGCCCTTCGATCGGGCTCACCACCCGGGCGAGCCCCTGACGGCCCCACATGGCGAGGGCTTCCGGCCCGCGCTCCAGCAGGTGCCATCCATGCCAGAGCAGCCCGGGCAGCAGGCCGATCGCGATCCAAGTGATCAAAGGGAGCCATTGCCGCGCTGTCCAGCGCCGCTCCCAGGCCAGCAGCAGGCAGGCACCCACCAGTAACGGCAGGCTCGCGGGTGCCTTCAGCAGCAGGATCGCGGCGCCGGCGGCGCCAGCGATCAAGCCCCCGTTGCGTTGTTGCGAGGGTGAAGGAGCTGCAGGCAACCGCAGCAGTGCCCACCATTGCAGCGCCATGGCGCTGATCAAGCTGCCATCGAGCATGGCCAGCCGGCCATGGCGCATCAGCGGCAGCAGGGTGAGGGCCACGGCGGCCGTGCAGATGGCAGCCAGGCGATCGCCCGGGCGCAGGCGCGATTGCACCAAGGCCACCAGGGGCACGATCAAGCTGGAACCCAGCGCCGGAATGGCGCGCACCAGCCACTCCGGCGGCACTTGCCGGATCCCCTCGCTGCCGGCGGTGTTGCGCCAGAGGCCGATGGCCAGGCCGATCAGGGCATGCAGCAGAGGGGGCTTATTGAGGTAAGGCTGATCCCAGAGGGTGGGCAGCAGATTGGCCGGGAAGGGCCGCAGGCTGATTTCTTCCGCCACCCGCGCCACCAGGCCCTCATCCCAATCCCGCAGGGGCACGCCGCCGAGATGGTGGAACAACAGCAGGATCGCTCCAGCCCAGAGCAGCACGATCCACCAACGCCAGGCCATGCACGCGGCGCTGGTGGCGCCCAAAAGCAAATCCTTTCAGACCTTCGTGAAGAAGGCGAAAGGATCGCCGATCCCGTCACGGGCAGCCTCGGCTGTTCAGCCCCACGCCACCAGCGTCGCGCCGATGGCCATGGCGGCCACGCCGATCCAGGCCTTCAGCCCCAGCGGCTCCCCAAGCCACAGCCAGGCCAGGAGGGCCACCAACACCACGCTCAGCTTGTCGAGGGCAGCTACTGCCGCTACGGGCCCCAGCTGCAGGGCGCGGTTGTAGCAGAACCACGACAGCCCGGTGGCCAGCCCAGAGAGGGCCAGTGCTGCTAACGCAGGCCGCGGTTGTTGCAGCAGGGTGGACCAGGCCAGCTGGCCGCTGCCAGCGAGCACAAGGGCCAGGGCTGCAGCCACCACCAGGGTGCGCACCAGGGTGGCCAGACCGGCATCGATGCCCTGAACACCGAGCTTGGTGAGCAGCGCGGTGATGGCGGCGAACAGCGCCGCGGCGGCGGCCCACAGCTGCCAGCTCTGCACGGGTTCGCTCTCGATCTTGCGATGCGGTGAGGCTACGGGGCCTGGAGGTGCTTGCGGCGGCTGATGATTGTTCCGTCCTCGATCAGCTGTCGGGATGAATCTTGTTCTGCTGCGCGATGAGGATTGGCTGGATCACAATCTCGTCGTGTTGCGTGATCACCGTGCCGATCATCTACGCCAGCTGTTGAAGGTTGAGGTTGGCGATTCGGTTCGGGTCGGGCGGATCGGCGGCCTTCGCGGCGAGGGGCTTGTGGTGGTGATGGATGCCCAGGCGGTGCAGCTGCAGGTTCACCTGGATCAGGCACCGCCGCCGCGCCATCGTTTTGATGTGGTGCTCGCCCTCCCCAGGCCGAAGATGCTGCGCCGCATCCTGCGCACCGTGGCCGAATTCGGTGTGGCCAATCTGCATCTGATCCACACGGCTCGTGTGGAGAAGAGCTATTGGCAGAGCCCACTGCTGCGGCCGGCCAAGGTGCAGGAGGCGCTGCTGGCTGGGATGGAGCGCTCCAGCGACACCATCGCGCCTGCGGTGCATCTGCACAAGCGCTTTCGCCCGTTTGTGGAGGATCAGCTGGTGGATCTTTGCGCCGGCCGGCGCTGTTGGATCGCCCAGATGGAGGCCCCGCTGGCGCTGGCGGATGTGCCGCCCGATCCCGCTGTGGTGATGATCGGCCCAGAAGGCGGCTTCGTTCCGTTTGAGCTGGAGCTGGCGGAACGGGTGATCGCCCAACGGGTGCATCTCGGCGCACGGGTGTTGAGTGTGGATACGGCGCTGCCCGCTGCCTTGGCCCAGGCTCTTTAGGCGCCGCGAGGATCTGCGCTAAAAGATCATGCTGGCTTCGAGTTCACCTTGCTTGATCGCCTGCATGAACAGGCGGTAGTCGCTTTCGGCTTGATCGGCGTAGTGCACACCAAAGGCCTCCAACGCCTGGTCAAACACCTTGCCCGCTTCCAGCCAGGAGGCAATCGCAAGGCGATCGCCGGATCGGGCGTGGGCTTTGGCAAGAGCCTTGGCGCAGAGTTCGCCGTAGAGCTCCAATCCCTTGGCGTCCAGACTGGTGAGATCAACGGATCCTTTCCAGTTGCGCAGTAAGCGCCAGTAATACCGGCGACCTTTCTGGAGGCCGCTGGTCCAGCCGAGAAAGGGGTCGCTCACGGTCTGCATCAGCCGTTGACCTTCGATCACCCGTTGGCCGTGGTGTTCAGGCGGTGGTGTGGTGGCATAGGGCTCCAGCACCGAGGCTTCGGCTTGCTTGCTCTGGATGATCAGCACGTCGTCAGGGTGAGGCCCGACAAACAGCCCGATCGCACAGCGGGTTCCAACCGACCCAACACCAACGGCCTTCATGGCCGCATCCACGAACCGGTATTGCTGCAGCCTGTGACGCACTTCAGCCGGGACAGAGCACAGGTAGAGCTCCAGCAATCTGTTGGCCAGATCCTGCCAGTTCATCTCGGCAGTCCAGCTGGGATCGAGGAGCGCATGGCGCCAGATCAGGGGTGGGTCATGGCGCAGCTGCAGCTCGCCATCCGGTCCCCGTTCACAGAGCTTGCCTGCGGCTTCACTGCTGGTGTGCGCTCTGGCCTTGGCGCTCACCTTGCGCACGTGCTCGCGTAGTGGCGCATGTTCCAGCTCATCGATGTAGGCATCAACATCGAACCGCTGCGACCAAACCTGATGCAGGGATTGTGTCGCCAGCGACTGCATCGCCTTGCGGTAGGCCCGCACAGTCCGGCGGGCAACACGCCCCTGCTGGTCGCTGTTCAGGTCGAGGCTTCGCCCAGCCAGAACAGCACTGGCCGCCAACCGTTTGAGATCCCACTCCAACGGCCCACGGATGGTTTCATCGAAATCATTGAGGTCAAACACCAGGCTCCACTCCGGCGAGGCATAGAAGCCGAAGTTCGCCAGGTGGCAGTCACCGCAGAGCTGCACCTCCAGCCCACTGCTGGGGGCATTCCCGAGGTCATGGGCCATCACCGCCGGGGTGCCCCGGTAGAACGCAAACGCGTTCTGAGCCATCCGGCTGTGGCGCACCGGCACGAGCCAGGGCAGGCGATCCGCCTCCTGCTCTTTGAGCACCTCAATCGGGTTTCGCCGATTGGCGGCGGGTTCCCACAGGCTCAGATCCTGAACCTGGAAGGGTGGTGCCGGTGCGTCCACAGGGAGTTGCGTGCCGCTCTACGCGGAACTTAATCCGCGTTCAGAGTGTCTGCAGCGATCGGGCAGAGCGGTTCAGTTCGCCTCGTCAGCTGCCGGTGCTTGCACCTGGTTGTGGTTGTGTCTGCGGGCGGCGATCAGGCGCCGGGCGGGGC
>VFQS010002277.1_pt1 | contig 16014 bp, 11 predicted proteins | sample 3512361 | NCBI WGS metagenome assembly VFQS01 (sample SAMN10412375, study PRJNA504923) | tailings metagenome | isolation source: Relicate 1 Philex TSF3 active mining | place: Philippines
TTGCTCTGAGTCTTTACCGAAGGATGCCTCTCCGCTTTGCTCTGAGTCTTTACCGAAGGATGCCTCTCCGCTTTGCTCTGAGTCTTTACCGTCAAACGAAGGAGAGGAAGCGATTGGTATCTTGCTCTCTGTTTCCCAGTGATGAATGGGTTTGTTTTTTGATTGATTGATTGTATGTGTGTTTATATTCCAAAGAAAAGCAAAATGGATCATTTTATTATTTTCATCAACTCCTTTGGGGTTCTTTGTTATTTGAAAAAAAAAACCCAATATGCAGCAATACGAAGACGAACAATTGCAATCGGCAATAGAACATTTGAAATCTATCTGCAACAAATCACAATTTGTGGTACAAGAGGATAATTCCGTCGTGTGGATACGCGACACGGAATTTTATATGTTGCATAGTTCGTTGGATAGACGCGAAACCATTCGTTTTGTGAATAATATACGCAGTGACAAAAGTCTGCCTAGATATCGTTGGTTCATCGACAAAGACTCTTATATGAATACGATTCGAGAAAACACGGATATTGTTGTTCCGGAACCTGCATCCGCCACCGAACATCACACCCACACGAATACTAACATCGTCCTGAGTCCATCCTATGAATTCGTTACAAAAACCCCCGACGGTTGTATTTTTTCTATTCGAATTAAAAAAATAAATTATGGCAGGATCGTTGCGTATATTTGCGCCCAAAACATGCATTTCATTCCGGTCATGTTGTATGAGTGCATTGAATTGTGTTCATCCTTGTCGGTGGTCAATGCCGGATTGTGTGAATGGGATGCGCATTTTTTTGCGACTCGGTGTCCCCACATGAACCGTTTGAACCTTTGTGATAATCCGGGATTGACCGAAATACGGGGATTGCCACCCAAATTAAGGGAATTGTATCTCGATGATTGCACCAGTCTTCGTCATATTCCCACGCAATTGCCACCTCTTTATCATTTCGTTCTTGCCAATACGTTGATTGAAGGGCCTTTGCGATTTGACCCAAGTGTGAAATCTCGGTTTGTTTATTTTCGATGGTCCAAGGCGTTGCGAAAGCGTTTGACAGTGGATTCGAGGGTAAGTAATTTTTATCACATGAATGGTGCCCACGAAATGATTTTGTATCGCATTCGTTTGACGATTCTTATGTGCCGTTGCCGCTCCCTGTTTCGGCGTTTTCTGTTTGAGGTATTTCTGCGACCCCGCATTGAAGCCCAATACCATCCGTCCAAAATGCCGCGTCTTGCCAACGATTGTTCGATTGAAGAATTGGATGAGGCGTTGCACACATGGTAGGGAAGGCAGGTTATTCGGATGTATTTTTTATATATGAATATATGGATATATGGATATATGGATATATGTTATATATGACAATGTTTTGGTTTTTGGTTTTGATAAAAAGTGAACATTATAATTAAAAAAATTTGATTTGATTTTTACATATTTTTATAATTTTGTAATTTTATTTTTTTCATGTATTTTTCATACTCCACGCAATTCAAATAATCGAGATTGTTTGACACAAACATGAAGAATTGTGAACGAAACCCATTGCGGCGATATTCATCGGGATCTTCATAATATTTGTACCAAAAGAGTTGAAATTCACGCGTCAAATAATATCCCATCATATTTTCTCTGCCCATGGGTCCACGAATAAACGGCAAGGTAAATATCTCGAATATATCACGAATACTGTTTTTGGCTTGTTCCTCCATGTTGTCGTCGATGAATGGCGCATATATTTCTGATATGGGGGGCATTTCCCCATAGGTTGGCAACATGGTGGTGGCAGGATGCGGACGCATGGACAACATCACATAATTCAAACTCTGTAAATACAAAGAATGTTGCACTCCCTCCACATGTTCCACAAACAATTGGTGGATTTTCTCGGGGATGATTCCATCGCGGCGATATGGAGTGTTGTATTGTACTCCTGGGCCCAATTGCATCATTTTTTGTTGATTTATTTAAAAATTATTTTATAAAAGCAAAGCAAATCAATTTAAAGAAATTGAATTTAATTATGATTTGAATAAGAAATATTAGGTATTTAAAGAAATAAAAAAATGAAAAAAAAAATAGGTGATTCATCCTTGCATTCTAGAAGACATCGGTTACAGTTTTTTTTTGGGGGGGAGGGGAGGAGGGAAAAAGAAAACAAATCGAATTTTCGCTCACGTCTGAGGATTTCGCCAAGGCAACAAAGCCGACGACGAAGGAGGAGGCTTCACCACCAGGACTTTTGATGAAACTTGCGGCGGAGGATGAGAAGGAAGATGAGAAGGAAGAGGAGGAGAAGGAACAGAAGGAAGACTCATCGAAGTGGTAGCAGCCGTGCTAACATCAAAAACAACACACCGAATGATGCTATTTAATTCTCCCACGGTATATCGATTGCACTCTTGAATCATTTGACCGATTTCTTCGGGGTTGGTTATGCCGCGCAATTTGATCAAAATCGCAATCAGATCTGATTTGATCAAAGGTTTCGTATCCCGTTGCAATTGGGTGGTTGCCACCGTCGATATGGTTTGAATCGCCGCCATTTGATTTGGGGTTACAAGTGTATTTGTCATTCCGTTGTTGCCATTATTACCATCAGCGTTGGCATTGGCATTGGCATTGGCATTGGCATTGGCATTGGCATTGGCATTAACAATTGACTGATTCAATGACACCACTTTATTGATTTGTTGTTGAATCGTCGTCTTTCTGTTATTCTCTTTGATTTCTTTGTTGGCTTGTTTACTTCGACTTGCTTTGGCACCCATGATTTTTGTGATTTCAATAATAATAATAATAAAATTATGATTGAAAAATAAAAACTTACTTAAAAAAAGTGAAAAAATACATATAAAGAAGAAAAAAAAACCAAGGGATCCTTCCTTCCCTCAAGAAAATAAAATGTCCCAAAAACGTTTCTGTCGAATTCGAATGGAAAACGGCGATCCTTCGATGGTAATTAAATATTCGGCGGAAGGATTCAACACATAATACAGGAAATGTTCATTTTCGATATCGACGTTACACGATATGATTCCATATTGCATGTCTTTCACTTGAAATCCTGGGGGAAATTCATTATAAATCGAACTCATTATATATATGCCTTTTTTTTTCTCAATACGAAGTGCATTTCCATTTGGTGTTCGCATATCGATTTCGATTGGTTCGGGATCTGCCTCCGTCAAATCAAATCGTTGTTGCATTTTTATATGTTTGTTTTTTTTGACGAAATGCAATAAAACACAAAGAAATAAAAAAAAAAAGAAGAATATTTTGTATTTTAATTTTTATTTTATAAATCACTATTTAATCTTTATTCACCTGCTCGTTTTACTCGCAGGTTCACCAGCAATTTTTCTGACGAAAAATTGCTTTAAAGATAAACTTTACAAACCTGAACTGATACACCGGTGTATCAGTCCAGGTGAATAGAGGTTAAATATGTGTGTATTATTATTTAAAAAGTCGACGTGCACGTAATTTTTCATGATAATTGATATTTGTTTGTGAGGAACTACGGTTGGAGGAGGAGGAGGAGGAGGACGGTTCTTCATAATCAGAATCCTCATTTTCCAATTCGTCGTCGATATCATCATCCACGAAATCGTCCAAATCATCGCCTTCGGGTTCCACGGAATCTCCATCTTCTTCTTCAAAGTCCGATTCTGATTCTTCCGGTTCCGACTCTGATTCAGACGATGAATCTTCTTTTAGGTTGTGTTTCCTGTTTTTTGATTTTTGTTGTTGTCTTCTTCGGTTTTCTTCATCTTCATCTTGATCATCATCATCACTTTCCACAACAAACCGAACTTTTTTCTTGGGTTGTTTGGTCATTTTTTGTTTTCGTTGTTTTTGTTTTTTTGTGGAGGGACGTCGTTTTTTGGTGGACTTGGTGGCGGCAACGACGACGACGACGGGATCTTTGGGCGTCAAAAAAGTGGCAGAAGCACGTGTCTTCCCATAGGCAAACCGCGTTGTGTTGGACACCCATTTGATGGATTCCTTGTTGAATCCGGCGCGCCACAATTTCTCATAATTTTCGATGCTTTCCACATTGGTATAAATAATGGTGTGACCCGGATCATCGTATCCCGTGCATCGCCCGATCAATCCCTGGATGACCACACTATCTTGCACATAACTCGACCATCGTTCGTAGAGGACCCCCAAATGGGGTTTGAACAATGTCTTGGAACAACGCAACATTTCTTTCAAGAAAATGAAGGTGTGCATCGGCGGGGGCGCGGAGATCACCTCGTTGATGTCTTTGCACGGACTGTTTTGGTCAAACAACAAATATTGGTGACTGGAACGAGGGAAATGACGCGTAAACAATTCAATCGTGAGTGTCGTATTTTCTCCCACTGCGCATCGAATGATGTGGTACTTGGGGGACACAAAGGATTGGACATCGGCTTTCAATTCGTCGAAGGGACCCCCGTCCGTCCAATCGCCCGCGATGCCTTTCTCCGATTTGCTCAACGAGGTATGTCGATCCAACCAATCGCGACTTTGGCGCACACGATTCTGACGCAAGAAATCGGCGGCACTCGTATAACCACGTCCGGGACCCACTTGCATGAAATGGCCGGCGGGTCCCCATTTCATCAAATCGTGAAAGGTTCCATCGGGCGTGGCGGAGATTTCCAAGATTTTGACGTCGTCGGCATACAAACGTTGTAAGTCGTGGAGCCCATGTTTTTTGAACATTTGATGAATGGTTTGGGACTCGAGAGCCGCCACTTGGACTTCATCAAATATTATGAGGACATTCTTTTTCGGACGAGAGAAATCCGTCAAGAATCGTTTGTAGGTTAATTCGCCGCGGTGGAAGACGCGTCCGCGCAAACTCGGCGGCAAACGCGCCTGGGTTTGTTCCTTCCATTCCGTGGAGGAAACCCCCGAGATGATATAAATGTTTTCCATGGGGACATAGGTCTGCCGCGATTCCATCATTTTTTGGATGACGGCGCAAAAGAATCCCGTCTTGCCAGATTGGGTGCGGGCGACGACCATCACATTCACGATTTCCTTGCGCTCGGCGAACAGACGCATCACGCGATTGCCCACACGTTCCTGGTTCTCGAAGAATTGCGTCGTGAATTCCGACAGGATTTGTTGACGACGTTCGTCCATCAATACACGTTCGATGGGTTTGACTTGGGTCAAATCGACGGTTTGACGTTCTGTTAACATGTCTCTCTTTCTTTATATTGTTTGTTTTTTGTACGTCCTCGGAGCGAAGAGGAGTGGCAACCTGTTGTAAAGACTCGACTCGAAGAGGAGTGGCAACCTGTGGTGTTATTTGGGTGTTAATAGAAGAAAAATTTTTTTTTTTAAATAATTTAATTATGATGAGAAACGGAATGCTTTAAAAAAAAAGAAAAATGACATCTTATGTTGCCTCTCCACTTCGGGTCGAGGTCCGTGTCACAGACTGCCTCTCCTCTTTGAGTCGTGGACTTGTCACAGACTGCCTCTCCTCTTTGAGTCGTGGACTTGCCACAGGTTGCCACTCCCCTTTGTGTCGAGTCTTTACCATCTCTCCACCAAATTCATGAGCGCTTGTTCCGGCTCGGGGCAGCTGTCCGCTTGTTTCAATAAAATCTCCAAATTGGCGGGACTGTATTTCGTTTGCGCCAGTCTCTCCACGGCACGGTACGCCCACCGGCGCATTTTCTTTTTCAGTTTCATAGTGTAAAATATTTCCCCGAATCGACGCAGTATACGGAATGGATGAAAGTCCTTTTTGTATGTTACATTTTCGTAAAAGTTGAAAACAAGGTCGTCGTTTTCTTTGATATGAAAACGATACATATTGGAAGGAGTCAATTCTCTGCAAGTGATGGGAAAATAATGCATGAGAACGTATTTCACGTCGTTGTCTCTCACAAAAGCAAAAAACCAAGCAAAAAAAATGTCTGTGGGGAAGGTCGCACGATCGATTCGGAAAATATCACAAATAAAATCCACCGTGAAATAAAAATTGGCATGCAAATCGCATGGTTCTCTATCCACCAAATGCGGAGGCACATCCACACATCTCGGTAATCTTCGGTGACAATCAATCACCAAAGTGTATCCTTGGACGGACTTGGAAGTGGTCTCACGTATGACACGTGCATAATCGTGCGGCTGAAAGGAGACATCCTTCTCTCGAAACACATAGGTGATCCATTCAAAACGATTGCTGCCATACATTTTGCGGATCCGAAACTCATCCACGAATATAAAACCTTCCAACTGAAATTCACATATATTGTTCTTGGGTAAACCCATCAAAGAATTGGAAAGATATTTTGACGACGCAACAAAGGGGGACAATTGGTCATAATTTAATTTGATCAACGTTTTTCCGAGAGAACTTGGTGTACTTTCCATGTTCTGTGCCAAAGATTTTGTTTTGTCATAAAAATACGTACAACGGAAATTGCCGCTGTACGAGCTTCCTGCAAATGGAATACGATCTGTTTCTGATGTCATTTTATTTTTTAAAAAAAATATAATTATGAATAAATAATGATTTTCATCCGAAAAAAAAAAGAATAAAGATTGATTAATTTTTTTTTTTCAAAACAAATAAAAAGAAAAAAAAAGAGAGAGAGGGAGGTTGCCTCTCCTCTACGAGTCGAGTCTTTATGAAAATATATATGATATATGATATATACCTATAATATATGATATATGTATGATATTTTTCAAGAGGAATCGGTAATCAAACGCGGCACCACATTGATGGCTTGTAATTCTTGGGACATTAACTTGTAGGCATAGGGAATGGCCACTTTGGCAAAATCCGTGCGATTGTCACATGTCTTGCAATGATAAATGGTGAATTGGGCATCCTCGGCGTGAATGCCCCGGGCACGCAGCTTGCCATCATTGTATGCCGCCAACATACCACATCGACGACACACATACGCAAAATACCGATCGGATACATCAAACAAACGTTCCTTACAGAAATACGCCATGCCGTGGGCAATCATCACATCGCGCTCCATTTCCCCTATGCGGAAGCCTCCATCGCGACTTCTTCCTTCGGCGGGTTGACGCGTCAAATTCATCATGGGACCGAACGCGCGACTGTGTTGTTTGTCGTTGACCATGTGTTTCAAACGTTGGTAGAAACACGGTCCAAAAAAGATACTCACCTCCAATTGTTTGCCCGACAAACCATCATACAATATCTCGTTGCCATAACTTTCGTAACCGAGCGCCTGCAAATGTTCGGCGATTTCTTTGATACTCAAATCGCCGAAACTCGATCCGTCACCAAACAGGCCCAATTCCAAGAGCACTTTGCCCAACATCGTCTCTTTCAATTGGGCAATCGTCATGCGACTGGGAATGGCATGCGGATTAATAATAATATCGGGACGCAATCCATCTTTGGTATAGGGCATGTCGCATTCGGGAATGATGTTGCCACAGGTGCCCTTTTGCCCCATGCGACTGGAGAATTTGTCGCCATACACGGGTTTGCGTATGGTGCGCACGCGGACTTTGGCAAAATTGTAGCCATCGCCGTTGCGACCCGTATAATTGCGATCGATGTAGGATTCTTCGTGGGTGCGATACGTCTTGCTCTGGTCTTGGAATTTGATGGGTTGGGTGGGATCGTTGCGGTTTTCCTTGATGGGCACCACTTTGGCAATGATGACGTCGCGGTTCTCCACCAAGGCATTCTCCGGCATGAATCCATTGGGCATCAACTTGTCGTAATTTCCATACTTGGTACCTTTCGTCTTCAAGGGTTCGGGTTTACAACGAATGATTTCGTCGCGCACCACATTGTTGTCTTCGTCCTTCTCACAATGATAAATCGTGGCCATGAACAAGCCGCGATCGATGGATCCCTTGTTCATCAACACACTGTCTTCTTGGTTGTAACCCGTATACGACATGATGGCCACATGAATCGTACATCCCGACGGAATTTGATGCAACTTGATGAAATTCATCAAACGGGTGTCAATCAAAGGACGCGACGGACTCCACAAGACATACGCGGTCTTGTCCATGCGTTGGTCGAAATTCGTGGAATACACCCCGATGGCTTGTTTGCCCATCGCACATTGGTACGTGTTGCGCGGGGCTTGGTTGTACTCGGGGAAGGGAATACACGACGCGAGCACCCCGAAAATCGTACTCGGATGGATCTCGCAATGGGTATACCGGATGCGGAGACTGGGATCCTGCACGTACCCACGGGGATGACGCGTGCGCATGGCAATCATCGCATAATTCTGTTCCTCGGGGTCAATGTACTCTATCACCGACTCGGGAATCCGACAATTCGTCAACAGATCGTTCCACGCCAATTCTTGGTTGGCCACACGATCCACAATGTCGCGGGTCAACAAGGCCTTGTTGTCGCGCACCCGCAACACCGGACGGGTGAATCGCCCCCCATCGTTGCACAAACGAATCTCCATTTGTTTGTAGTCAAAGACAATCGACGTGTACACATTGACGGCCCCACACAACTTCTTCTCCTTCAAATGATCAAAGACTTGTTGGGGATGCATGCCCTCCTTGACACAACCCACACACGCCCCATTCACCACGATTTTCACCCGTTGAAACAAGGCGCGCGGCGTTTGCATCTCCTCCGCCGACAACAAAAACGGACGCACAATATCGCACAAATTGTCCGTACTCACGGGAATGGTGACATGCGCCATGTAACTGATGTTCTTCACCACACCAATGCTTTGGCCCTCCGGTGTCTCCGCGGGACAAAAATAGCCCCACGTCGTATTGTGCAATTTGCGGGGCTCAATCAATTCGCCACTCTTCTCCAAGGGCGTATTGATGCGACGCAAATGACTCAACGACGCCACATACGTCAATCGATTCAAGACTTGGGCCACCCCCATTTTGCTGCTGTTGCCTTGTTTGACACTGAAATCGCCGGTGGCCAACGCACGATTGATGCCCGTTTCAATGGTCGTCGATTTGATTATCTTGTAGATGTTCGCCGGATTGATAATGTTCTCGTAATCGTCGTCGGTTTGGCCCCACGTCTTCCACGATCCGGAATTGATTTCCAAGACAATCTTCTTTTGCATCTCCTTGATCATCTTGTTGAAAAAATTGCGAAACAAATGATTCATCAACGTCCCCGTCAATTCGATGCGTTTGTTGATATACGAATCGCGGTCGTCGGGGGCAATCCAGCCCAAACTCACCTGCAACAATTTCTTACACATGATGCCCAGTAATAACAATTTCTGGGGCAACGTACGACAATTCGGCAACAAATCCGAGCGGACAATTTCGTGGGCCACCTCGCGTTTGCGACGGAGTGCCGTGTCCTTGTCCACATTCATCGAATTGTAGGCCACCAAGGTCACCATGTGTTGGAAAGCCTCCTCCTGCGTGGCATACTTCCCATCCCGGCGACTCTCCACAATACTCGCCTTCAAACACTCGAGCAAGGGACGTTGCTGTTCGTCGTCGCAATTCAACAGGATATAATCGCAGACATCCTTGTCGGCTTCGACGCCCAAGGCACGAAACAAGACAAACAAATCGATGGGCTGTTTCAAACGGGGCACACACACGTAGATGGGATGGCCGTCGCCATTGTTCTTACACGAAATCAACATTTCCACTTGTTTGGGCGACACGCATTTGTTCTCGGGCACCGAACGAATCTCCGCATACCACGACCATTTTGCCGTGTTTTTCCCATCGAAACAATAAATGCGATTCTCCGCGGGACGCTCCTGACCCAGCACGGTTTTCTCGGAACCTTTCACGATGAAATAGCCCCCGCAATCCATGGGACATTCTCCCGTATACGTCGACGAAATGTGGCGATTCTGTGTCAAGACACAAATCGACGACTTCAACATCACCGGCATTTTCCCAATGTTGATTTTGGGCAACACTTTCTCGATGATACGCGGGGGATCCTCCGCGGGACGCAGGGAATCGCGAATGATGTAGCGGACGTGGACATCGACAGTCATATTCGCCGCATACGTGAAATTGCGGAGACGGGCTTCGTTGGGCATCATCATCTTCGTGGCGCCATTGTTTTCGTGGATTTGTGGGGTATGCAACTTCAAATTGTGGAACGAAATGCCGATTTCCAAGGCGTGCACCCCCTCCTTCTCCAAATAATATTTGTTCGATTTCACCATCACTTCATTAAACATTTCAATCGTACGCTGAATTTGGTAATTGATGAAATGATTATAAGATTCGATTTGATGACGCACCAAACGCTCCAAATGTTGCGCGCGGAAATACGATTCAATCAAAACAAAGGGATCTTCTTTTCGTAAATGATTGACGATATAATTGTCTTCTTGGGACCCCACCTGGCTTTCTTGGAGAATGACGTCGCGCGCATGTACCAATTCGGGACATGCCGATGCATACTCTTGCATTTCTCGTCGGAAACGTTTCTCTGCTTGTAGCCATTCTTGGTCTTGGTCTTCTTCTTCTTCTTCTTTTTCTTTTTCTTTTTCATCTTGTCTTTTTCTTTCTTGGTGTTGGTCTTGGTTTTGGTGTCCCTTTTGTTTATCACTTGTTTCCATCATCGTGTCGACATCTTTTCTCTTTTTCACTGGAATTTTACTTCTTTTATTCGTTATACGTAGAAAACACGTATCCACAATTGGAAATGTTTTTTCTGACATTGTTTTTGTTTTTGTTTTTGTTTAAAAAAAAAATTGCAAAAATAAAACTTCACAATAATAACAACAAAAAAGCCATCGAATTAAATAATGATCGACAACGAAAGTTTTGATGATGTGATGAGTTTTTTTTCTTGGAATTAAAAAAAAAAATACAAGAAAAGAGAGAAGACGGAGCGATTGTTTTTTTTTACCCCAAACAAAAACAAAACCCCATAAAAATAAAACAAAAGACAACACAACACAACACAACACAACACAACACAACACAACACAACAAAAACCATAATACACACACATAACATGAGTGAAAAGAAAACCATCAACATCAATCCCGAATTATTACGCATGTCTGCGGGCAAGACACGCAAAAATACCGGCGCACAAAAAAAAGAAATCAAAATGAAACAAGATGCCATCCAGAAAGAAGCCGTTCTCTCCAATGCAACGGTTCGACGTCGTGTCATGAAACATCTTCGACAAAAACAAGATCAAGAGAATATTGATTCTATTTTGGGGACCTCTGGACTCTCGTCTAGTGGTGGTGGTGGTGGAAGTAAAAACAACAAAAGAGAGAAAAAAATGTCCTCCTCCTCCTCCTCTCCTTCCGGGGTACAAGCTTCTGTTGATGATTTCAAAAATAGTTTTGAAGAATCATTGTCCTTTCTCGAAAATTTAACCAAAAAAAGCACCTCTTCTTCTTCTTCCAATACAAATACAAACAACCATAGAAACAAAAATACCACGTTTAAGAAAGTTGCCCCCCGAAGCAAAGGGGGAGGAGGATCTCAATCGGTGTTGACATCCAAATCCGTCTTTGATGACGCCGTTCATTCCGCCGAATCCTTGCTTCCTTCGGCCATTTCTGTAGGTGGAAATCTTTCCGCACTCGAAGATATTAGTTTAGACATGCCTGAAGAATTGGCTTTAGCCCATATTACGGGGGGAGACACCATTCCCTATTCAATTGGATCGTCTTTGTCTTCATCTTCGTCTTCGTCTTCGTCTTCGTCTTCGTCTTCTTCTTCACCTTCATTTGGTTCTTCTTCTTCTTCTTCTTCTTCGCCTTTTTCGGGTGGGCGACAACACTCTTTGTCCTCTACATCGCATCCTTCGTCGACGTATTTGCCTGCCTTTGGATGTTTGAAAGGTGGTAAATTGCCAACATATCGCACATGGGCTCGCACCCAAAAAAATCATCATCACCATCATTCTTCCTCTGTTGCTGCACCAAGTGCTGTTCCCTTTCCGGTGGAACCATCCCTCGAGGTAAAACACCCACCTACTACTAACCAAGGACAAGGACCTGGACAAGGGAAAAGCATAGCCGATCGACGTGCCGAAATACGCGCCTTGTTTCGTGAACAACGCAAACAAGATCGAGAGAAAAGAAAACGCAATTTCCAAGAACAACGCCAACGCATTCGCAAACAAAAGCGAACCATACGACGCACCTATCGTGTGGGCAAATCCAAAGTGTATCCGCGCGTATCGGTGCTCGTCTCCAACAAAACCATGCGCAATCGTATTCAATCGGTCTGTCAGGATTTACACAAGACACCCATCGAAGACGTACGCAAATTTTTGGTGAAAAAAGGATTCATTCGTGTGGGATCGACGTGCCCCAATGATGTGTTGCGGAAAATGTATGAATCCGCCAATTTGATTTGTGGCGAAATACAAAATCACAATTCGGATAATTTCTTGTACAATTATTTGAATCATGCCGAATTGTAATAAGGAAATTTTTTTTTTTATAAATGTTTACAATAAAATATTTATAAAAAAATGTTCAATAAAAATCATTTGTTTTGTGTCAATATATGATATATGATATATGATATATGATATATGATATATGATATATGATATATAGTTCATACATTTATTTTTGTTTCTTGATGTTGAGACAAACACATCAACCCATCAATCAACTCTTTTTCCTCTTGCGATAACCGAGATATCGCATTGTCCCTCGCAATGGCCGCACGCACCGGCACACACGTCTCGCATTCGGCATTCATGCAATCGCGATAGTGTATCAAAATGTATCGCGATGTCACACAAAATGGTTCCTCGCAATCATAATACCGGTGGCATTCGATCATATGCTGCCATAAATCCTTCATCATTCCACAATGTCGTGTTACTGAGCATTCTTCTCCTTGCGCATGTCTGCATTTCTGCGCATGGCGTAAAAGTGCCAAACGTTGAATGCGTTGTTTATTAATTTTGTCTTTTAATTCCATTTGGTTTTGCTCTTGTTTTTGTGTTGTTCGTCTTGCTCTAAAATATATTTTATATATTTCCTTTGCACCTTGATATTAAATTATGATTTCATCGAAAGAACTTAAAGGAAAAAAATTAAAAAAAACTACTTAAAAAGAAAGAAAAATCGAAGGAATGATCATTCACTTTTTTTTCGAAGGAATGATCATTCACTTTTTTTTGTGTGTTTTCATGGTGTGTCAAAATGCATATCAATCGGAAAAAAAATGGAAATATAGATGGACATACACAAGGCATAACAAATCATCACCGAATAGACGCCGCGTTTGATATGTTGTAAATTCGTATGCATGCCATGTTTTATATTTGTTTTTTGCTTTTTGTGGGAGGAATTACATTCTGTTGACAGTGGTGGTGGTGTTGGTTGTGGTCGTGGTTGTGGTGGGTGCAATGATGGATTTCCGTACTGTATTTTTTTCATGTCGGGAAAAACAACCCCTTCTTCTATATCACAATAAAATCCATAATTCGATGCAAATTCAATGGGAAAATGAGGATCTATGAAAGGTCTGTTGTTTTTCCTTCGAATCATGGTTGTATTTTTTTTTTGTTATTATTTCCTATTTGTCTCATATATGCCTTCGATTTCCTTCCATCAAAGAATAAACAAATAAATTGGCGGGGAACCCACCTGCGAGTGAAACGAGCAGGTGAACAAAGGATTAAAAAATAAATATATCTTCCAAGTCTTAAACAAAAAACAAAACAAAAATCACCTCCTCCAAAAAAAAACAAAAAAGAGAGACCAACATACACCACAATCCCAAAAAAAAAGAAAAAGAAAAAGAAAAAGACAAAATGTTGTCATTATTCACGCACCTTTTAAACGATGACTTGTTGCAAGAAATCATGGCGTTGCCGGATGTCGTCGACGCGCTCTCCCATATGCAATCTTTATCCGATCCAACCAAATATTCATTTACCACCAATCAATTGCATATCGCTGTCAAAAGTTTGATCGGTGCGGCGTTCCCAGTGTTGCAGGCGCAACTGGCGGATCCATCTATAATGATTCCCATGCGTTGGATTCGAGGAGATACCGCGCCACACGCCGATCAAAACCCCGTCGATACTGTCGAACAAACGTTTTTAGTCTATGTGACGGACTCGCCGGGGTATTTGTTGCTTCCCGAGACCAATGAAGTCGCGCCCATCCAACGCGGCAGCGCAGTGTCGTTCCCTCACGGCGTTGTCCATGAAACCAAATTAACGGGAGATGTGCCGCGTTTGCTGATTGGTCCCATGAACCAAAACGCGAGAGAAGTGGGGGGACCATATACAGCTGTTGCGGGTGACATTATTTATTTGCAAGAAGACGCGAACGGCGACCATTATTATTCACTTAATTCCCCAACAGACAATTTGTTTAATTTGTCTTGGCCTTTCTATATTCAAAACACGAATCCGTCCGACGGAGTCGTGCAAATCCGGTTACACACAAACTTGACTTTGTCGTCCACATATCATTACATTTCCTGTGATTCAAGCGGCCTGCAAATTGGTTCCGGTAGTCGTAAGAGTGATGGCACTCTTCCTACCATAACGGTGGATGGTGTGACCGACTATCCCGGATTTGTACAAAATGGTAGTGAGAATACTAATGGACACAACAATATTCGTATATGCAATTTGCAAGTGAATGTTGCAAATGGAACCTTGGCCCAAGACGGTGGATGGGTCGCCCAAACCTATTTTGGAAAACATGCCTCCGACAATTACATTGTGGATTGCGTATCGACGGGCAACATCGATAATAATTTCTCGGGAGGCATTGTGGGTTCATATGCTGGTTCGGGATCGGGGGCGTATTTAATGGTATATGGTTGTATGTCATCGGGAACGCAACGAGTGAATGGACTGGATGCTGGAGCACAAGGCGCCGGGGGCATTGTGGGAGGAAACGCCGCCCATTCCTATGGATTTGTTTTAGTGCAATATTGCCAAACTTCTGGCATTATCGGGGGAAGAGATTCGGGCGGTATTGTGGGTTGGAAGTGGGGAAGCGACCATGGAACAGTCGATGTAAAATATTGTTTTTCCACGGGATTGATGTCGGGCATCAATGGGGGAGGCATTGTTGGGTATGTTCCGGGAGATAACAATTCATGTAGTGTGCAATATTGTTATACAACGGGGAACATTGTGGCGGAGGGGGTGGGAGGCATAGCGGCATCGTGTGAAACAAATAATGGAGCAATTACATTGAATATTACCAATTGTTATACAACAGGAAATGTGACTCATGTCGACGCGGGGGCAATTTGTGGAAAACATTATTCGGGATCTTATACCTTTACGCGAACTTTACAATATTTGTATACAACCGGTTCGGTTAACTATAATATTGGACATTACGTTGCGGGAGTCGTTGCAAACACGGGCTCTGTGGCAACCAATGTATATTCCGAAGCACTGAATACTTCTTCGTCATGGAGCGATACCCATGCTTCTTCAGTTTTACAATATACACCAACATCGAGTCCTGGTCTAGGATCCAATCTCATATGGGCGACCACCGCGGTTAATACCCCCTATCGTATTTTTTTAATGGGGTATGATATGTATTATCCGAATACAGTTCAATTTACATCATCAAATGTTTTCAACCATTTGAATGGGCATGGAGATACTGTATACAAAGGGGACAGCTCCACGAAAAGCCCCTACATTTCCCTTGCCAATCGATCCTTTCAAATTTTAAACAATACGTATGCCGATTCCAAGTTTATCACGATAGACTCTTCGACGGGGCTTCTTTCCACAACTAATGAAACACCTATTACCACCACCTTACCATACACCTTGTACATTTTCATGGAAGATTCTGTTACTGGTTATTACATTGGTAATTCCATTTATTTGAATGTGCGACCGCCTCGTTTCGTGAAAATGAACATGCAACCCATGTTCTCCGATAATTCCTTAGTGTACTACAAACCGCACAGTTTGCCTGCCGGAGGCGTGAACACCGTGCGGAATTCTCGTGCTAAAGGTCGCAAGACCTGAAAACAAGGTCGCAAGACCTGAAAACAAGGTCGCAAGACCTGAAAACAAGGT
>VFQS010002278.1_pt1 | contig 16009 bp, 16 predicted proteins | sample 3512361 | NCBI WGS metagenome assembly VFQS01 (sample SAMN10412375, study PRJNA504923) | tailings metagenome | isolation source: Relicate 1 Philex TSF3 active mining | place: Philippines
CTCTTGCTCTTAATTCCTCCGGAGGGTTATTATATCTTAATGCTAAGAATTCTAAAATATCTGGATGCCAAGGCTGTAAATACATTGCAATACTTCCTTTACGACGAGATTGTTGGTTTGCATAGTTTGCTGTTGCATTAAAGACTTTACACATCGGAACTAACCCATCACTTTTACCATTATTTGCGTGAATGACACTTCCCTTACATCTTACGTTTGTAATATCTATACCTATACCTCCACCATATTTTGAGATTAACGCACTACGTTTGTTTGTCTCATAAATATGCTCTAAATCATCCTCGCATTTTAACAAGAAACAACTTGCAAGTTGAGCCCTTCTTGAACCTGCATTAAATAATGTAGGAGAAGCGTGTGTGAATGTACCCTTACTCATCTCTTCATATGTTTCAAAAACTTTATCAATATTTCCGAGGTGAATACAGACAGCAACTCTCATAAGCATATGTTGAGGTCTCTCAACTATCTTTCCGTCTAATTTATGTAAATACATTCTACAGAGGGTTTTAAAGCCGAAATAATTATAGTTATAATCACGAGAGTAATCCATCTTCTCATCTAATAAAGAAGAATTAGCCTCAACAAAAGATACAAAAGAGTCAGAAATAATATTAGAAGTTCTACCAGTATTTTTATCAGTATGATAATATAATTTTTTTACAGTCTCACTAAAAGAACTTAAAGTTTGTTTATGGAGATTACTAACACTAATTCTTGTTGCCAAAACATCATAGTCAGGTTCATAAGTACTCATAAAAAATGCAGTCTCAGCAGAAAGTTCGTCAATTTCAGATGTAGTCATACCGTCTTTTAAGCTTTCAATAACAAGTTTAGAAAGATATGCAGGATTGACATTTAAGCCTAAAGACAGTTCTACATTTCTATCGGTGATTTTATCATATCTAATAGGTTCGCGTTCATTTTTACGGTTAATAACAAACATCTTTTTAATAATAGGTTCTAATATGTTTAAGTTTAAAAACTTTTTTTATTTTTTCATTTAATTTATAAAAAGGATGAATGAGTTTCAAATTGAGACTGATATAAGAATAGAAGATGGTATAAAGACAGTTTTTGTCTGTCTTAGATGTATAGAGGGGGTTTGTGCCTCAGTTATTGATAAAATAAAAGAAGAGTATGGAGATGACGAGGAAGACCAGTTATGTTTAATTATGATAAAGGTTACAATTGAACCAGGAAAAAAAGGAAAAAGAATAATTATGACTGATTTCTATAACAACGTCACAAAGTACGGTAGAGGATTATCTCATCTCTCAGAAAAATTAAAAGGAGGAGCAAGAGCTATATTATGTATGTTATTAAAGAAAGCTGTAAATGCAGGTCTAATTAATGAAAATGATTTTGTTTTATTAGAGGCGTCTGGAGACCTTGAAGATGAAAGTGGAGAAGAATTGCCTATGGAAAACCTTGTAAATTATTATAAGATGTTAGGGTTTGTAGTAAGCAATCTAAGAACTTATGAAGAACAATTAGAAAATATGGCTGTTTATATGCACGGGAGAGTATCAGATTTATTAGACAAATGTACAAGTGTAAGAGTAAGCCCTGAACTTCAGTCAATCATAGATAGAATGTAATTTTTTTAGTATATTTTCATTATAATAAAAAATATGGGTGCTGTATTAGACAAAGAAAGGGTTGTAAGAGAAGAAGATCTTTCTTCTTATTTAAAATCACAAGATGCACATGCTACTTACCTTCAAAAACCTTTAAACGATAATTATGCCTTGTTAAGCTACTTAAATAACTCTTTTGTAAAAATACCATCTGGTGATGAATATCTTTTAAAGTCATCCGCAAATAATCTTTTTCAACCTAAAGATGACTATGTTTCTCTAAAAGACTTTAACGACTATAAAATAACCTCTAATAATATTTTTCAACCTACTGGTAATTATTTAACTAAAACAGTATCTGACGCGTTATATCAGCCTTTAGGAAACTATGCAACTTTAAATACAAGTGGTGGTTTATCTTTATCAGGACAAAGCAATATTCTTAATTTAAATGTTGGAAATGCATTTAATGCTCCAAAAGCAAATTCTTCTTTATATGGGGTTGTTTTAGGTGCTGGAGGAATTAATTCAACTGGTAATATAATAGCAGGTCAAACTTCATTGGGAACTTGGGGTGCTGGAGGAGGAAATTTTTCATATTTTGGAAACAAGAATATTACTAACACAAACCAGTATGGAATTATACAACTAAATAATGGAGACACTTATATAAGTGGAAATAATTTTGTTAAAATTGGACCTAATAATAACCAGACTTTAACAATTGATAACAATGGTAACTTATGTATTGGACCAACCTGTATAAATTCAACACAACTTGCTACTATGAAAACTAAATTAGGTATTTAAAAAAAAAATATTATTTCTTTTTTATTAATAAAAACAATGGGTAATTACTTAACATCTCAAGGTGTTGCAAGACAAGAAAATGTTCAAGCTACATATTTAAGCAAAGAAGACGCTCAAAGATTATATGCTACAAATGATGCATTTAGAGCTGAAATTGACCGTATAATTGCTGAAGATAATAGATTAAATTTACAGCATACTGACTTTGTTTCAGGAACATTTAATCCTCTTTCAACAAGAGTTGGAACTTTAAGAACTGATGTTGATACTTTAAGAACTGATGCTAGTGGTTTAAGAACAGACTTAACTGGCTTACAAACCAATGCTGAAGGTTTAAGAACTGACCTTACTACCTTACAAACAAATCACGGAACATTAAATACAAATTTTAACTCTCTTAACAGTGCATATTACGGGTTTGTCGAAAACCAATTTAATCCACTGTCAACAAGAGTTGGAACTTTAAGAACCGATGTTGATACTTTAACATCAACTGTAAATGAAAATAATGATAATTTTAATAATTGGAGAAATACCTCCTTTAATACAACTGCAAGTAACTTAGAAAATTTACAAGGTCAATTTGACACATTAAATACAAATTATAACACTCATATCCAAAATTATAATGAATTTTCAGCAGGTATAAGAAAGGATTTAGGAAGTGAAATTCTTAGAGTTGAAAATAAATTTAATTCAGAACTTGGAAGATATGCTACACTTGAAGATGTTAATAATTTAAATAGTGTAGTTCAATCCGGTTTAAGCGCTCAAGAAACTGCAACTATTAAATCTATTCTTAATTCAACTGAATTTGGTGATGCTCTTACTTCACTTGGTATTCAAAGAGAACAACAAAATAACACAATCACATCTCCATCAAGTCATTTAAGAACCAGAAATTATATGTTATATTAAATAAGTTTAATTTAAAGGTTAAATTAAACTTATACGAAAAGTATAAGTCTCAGGTTTAACTTAGACTATATATTGTTTTTACAAAGGACCTTGGGTCCTTTTAACTTCTTATACCTATCTATTTTTCAGTTATTTCATCAAGTACAATTCTTGGAGTTATATTCATAGCCATAAGTTCTTGGAATAATAACTTTGATGCATATGGAATTGATATTTCCTTGATGTGTTGATTTGTTTTACAAGTTTTACACTCTATTCCTCCCTTTAAAGATGATAATCCACAACTACCACACACATTCATCTTATAAAAGTCAGAATCCACAAATAACTTTTCTCTAAGGAAGCTTGAACCTCCGTGTGAAATAATACAATCACGCTCCATTTCCAGTTATACCGACCTCTAAAAAACATTTATGAATTTTGTCATTGGTCCATCAATTACGACTTTATTACCTAATAGCACAGGATAATAAAGGCTGCATTGATGCCTTTTCGCAAAGGGGATTGGATCATGTCTTAAGCTATCATCAATAGGTTGCTGACCTATCTCAAGCCCATATCCGTTTGATCTCTGAACCTTATCCATAGACCTCGCTATAACGGTCCTTAGGATCTTGGCTGCTAGTTAACTCTATCTCTAAATTTTTACTATAGTATATAAGTTTCCTTATTACAGAGTATTAGAGAGTTCAAAATGATCTTTTATTAAATTATGTATACAAAATGTCTTTGATAATTCTTCATTGGTTAATGTTATTCTTTTTAATTTTCCTTGTTCTATTGATGTCATATACTGCTTTCTTTTTATATTGTAAACCTTTCCATCTTCTGTTATTAAATAATTAGGAAAATCTTTTACATGGACAGAACTAACTGGTATTTCTTCAGTTTTAGAATTTTTATATTTCCATATAAAACCTCCAGCTTTTTTTCTTCTTCCCTTACATACGTGGGCTATACTAGATGTATCCATATTATTTTGTTTTGAAGCTTCTGTTAAAGAACTATATAATTTAACAAAAACTCCTTCTTTAGTATACTGCTCAATCTCTACATTATATTTTTTTATTAAGTTATTATCATAAGCGTGCTTTATATTATCGCTTGGAGAGATCCATTCTAAATTACTAACAGAATTGTTTTCTTTATTTCCATCTTTATGGTTTACATGAGGCTTATTAGTTTCTATTTCTAAAAACGAATTAGCTACTAACCTGTGAATATAATGTTTATTTCTCTTTCCATCATCATTAAATATATTAATTATACAATAACCAGAATTATTACCTTGTTTTAATATTAAACCATTATTGTTTCTTATTCTTCCAATGTTAGATATTTCATACTTAGAATACCCTTCTATTTTTTTCCATATTTCTTCAGACATTTTTATAAACATAATAAAATAAATATTAAAAATCATTTAACGAGTCCTTCTAGAACAATTTGAATATGTTGCATTCTGTGCTGAATACTAGCAGAAAATGATAATTATCATTCCCCACTTTGGCTGGGTTGGAGCAACCCGACCAAAACGAAGCCCGCCGTTCTTAGAACGACCCTCAATTGGTTGTCTTACAAGATTTTGAAGACTACCTCTTGAAATAGCGTGTTGTTTATCTTGGACCATATGTTTTAATCTTTGATAGTAGGTTGGTCCTATAAATACCATAGAATTAATTCTCTCACCGGTTTTACCGTTATACATTACCTCATATCCTCTCTTTTGAAATCCACACTGATGTAAGATTTCACTTTGCTCTTCTAAATTTAACTCATCAAAAGGTGTTGCATCACCAAACTTACCTGTAAAACAAGCTGCTTTTCCAACTACACATTCAATTAATTGGCCGATGGTCATTCTAGAGGGAATTGCGTGCACGTTAACTATTAAATCAGGCCTTATACCATCCCGTGTAAATGGCATATCTTCTTCTGGAATAATCATTCCGATAGTACCTTTTTGACCGTGAGTTGAAGCCAATTTATCACCCATTTCTGGTATTCTTACTGAACGGGTTCTAATTTTAACAAACTTTTCTCCGTCTAATGTTGAACTCACCATAACTCGGTCAACTATACCACTATCTGAATTCTTCATCATATGTGATATATCCTTATGCGTATGCTTACTTAATAATTTTTCTCCTGCAACATTATCCATCTTTACTGTCTTTCCTATCATCACATCTCCTCCCTCTAAATATGTTCCTACATAAGGTAATCCATCCTCTGATATATGAGAAAATCTATCACTTCTTACACCCATAACTATAGCTGGGTCTGGCTTACATATCTCTTCCAACACGGTATCATCCTTCTTTTTCTCCTCATCTTTATAAGTCTTATAAGAAACAGACCTAAATAATCCCCTCTCTATTGACCCTTTATTGAGGATTAACGAGTCCTCTTGGTTACGAGGACAACCATCCTGTAAAATATTTTTTTACAAGACCTATTAGTTCGGCTCTATACACCATTGACTATTAAGTATAGAGACTAAGTAATAGCACTGTCACCAGTGGGACTAGACCTTATCTTAAGCCCAAAATGAGCCCATCTCCGTTAGGTCGTTGCACTTTGAACCCTTCTCATAAGAAGTAGGTTCCTTAGCTCAGGATTGACTCAGCTCTAACATTTTTACTATACCTCCTTGGTTTCCCAGAAGCCACTATCATATTACTATAATAGTTTAGTAGTTAGAGGTTTTCATAAAGCTCTAAAAATTTTTCTGATAAAATTTTATACTCTTTAATTAACTCTTCATCTATCTTATTTGTTTTCTTTTGATTTTCTAATGCTAATAAAGGTCTTAAATTGCTCCAATGAAAACACGCTTTTAATTCAGGTTCATTTATTAAATTATAAGAACAGCAAGGTTTAATATGGTCTATATGCCAAACAGGACCATAATTTTTCCAAGACATTTCTTCATTAAATAAATATTCAAACCAAGCTATAATTAAAGACGGTTCGCAACTATATATTTTTTTACATCTTTCTTCTCCTTTTCTAAAAATAATTTTTATGTCTTTATTTAACCTAAGTCTATATATTCTTGCTAAATTATAGTTCTCATCTGTTTTTCTTCTTTCTTTTGCAGTTCTTGTTTGACGTTCTTGTATAGCTTGTCTATTTTCTAAATTATAATTATGATTATAAATGCTTACTTCATCCTTATGTTCTTCTTTATATTTTTTATTATATTCTGCAATTTTCTCCTTATTTCTACGCTTATAATCTCTACACATTTCATTACCACATTGTCTGCAATAAGATTTTTTATGAGGAAAATCATCCTTCATAAGACCGCATTTAGAACACTCTTTAGACATTTTTATTTTAGAGTATAAAATTATATTAAAAAAATCAATTAAACTTTATAGAGAGTTATCCCCTGAATTTGAAGATGTCGCCTGAATAGCTCAGACTTGCCATAACTTTTATTATGACAGGGTCCAACCATTAAACCCAGTATGACACATAATTGCTACAATAGCGTTCATTCCAGCCGGAATATCTGTAAAACTTACATACTTACTTGTCTTAGGTTCTACAAGACGCTTTTGCGGATAGAATAGGACTTGTGATATAGTATCCATTCTTGTGTCAAAGTTTGTTGCATATACACCCATAGCTTGTTTACACATTGATGATTGATAACAATTTCTCGGTGCTTGATTATGGTCTGGATATGGAATAATACCACTGCAAACACTCATTATCATACTTGGGTGTAATTCAGCGTGAGTATGCTTTTTTGAAATCTTTTCCACATCCATTGCTATATACGCATTCTCGCATTCATATACATCTAAGTACTCTATCTTCCCCTCGCATATAAGTTCTTTCCATTCCTTATTTAAATCATCTCTTGTCAATAATAACTTTCCATTTTCCACTCTTAATAATGGTCGGGTACATCTACCTGCATCTGTATTTATTTTTATCTCCTTAATCTTATCGTCAATTACTACACCAATATCAAAGTTTACTTTTCCAGTTCTTTTAAACTCTCTTAATGTATATGCTAATTCCTTATTGGTCTTCCCCATCAACTTACCGTTGAAAAATAATCTATATTCTCCATCTACATTTATATCTTGAATTATACTTTCTAAAATATCACTTTGAAATGAGTTTGAAATATGACAACTAAGAGACATATTCTTGACAATACCGCATGCATGACCTTCTGGAGTTTCTGCAGGACAGCAGTACCCAAATGAGGTGACGTGAAGTTGTCTTGGTTTTGCAGATTTACCATCTTTAGCTATAGGAGCAACAACTCTTCTAAGATGAGATAATGCAGCCAAATAACTCAATCTACTTAAGACTTGAGAAACACCTGTTTTTGTTATATTTTGTTTATTCACACTCCAGTTACCAGTAGAAAGTGCATATCTTATATCTTTAGTTATGATATCTTTTTTGAGGTCATTTAAGTTTATACTTTTACCTATATTTACATACTTTTCAGAAATCATTTTTATGGTTTTCATAAACTTAGAAATAGATGCTTTGAAAAGTGTTCCAAGAAGGTTTGATGAGAGGTCAATTCTTTTATTACCCCAATGGTCTCTATCATCAAGTTCTCTTTTTCCTCTTACGGTATATAATAATTTGTTTATCATATAGCTTAAGAACTCAATTTTTTTAGGAAAATTAAGTTCACAATCTAAAGTATAGATATGACTGAGAGTATCTCTTGTGAGAATTTTAAGGACAAATTCGTGTCTTTTTTCTTTTGTTTCAAGATTATATTTAGACCTTTTTCCAATATATTCTATAGCTTGTTCTTCTGTTGAAATAAATTGACCTTCTTCAATAGAAGAATCAAAGTACATTAAGTTTTCCTTGTCTACAAGACTTTCATAATTATTTTGCATTCCGAGGGCTTTAAGAAGGATAATAATAGGAATATCTTTTTTGAGGTGTGGAAGACCTACTCTTATAACACTTCCACTTACGATAGAAGTTTTTTTAACAGGTTTAATATATTTGAGTAAGACCTGATTTGCTGATTTAACATCACCTTCTTGAACTGAGCGGATTTCAGCCACATAATTATTATTTTTGTTTAAGAAGACATAGACGTTGTTAGAGGCCATTCTTTCTTGTGCTATGAGAGATTTTTCATTACCATTTATAATAAAATATCCACCTTGGTCATACTCACATTCTCCAAGTTCAACTTTTCCCTTTGTATTAAGTCCGTGAGTGATACACTTAGTTGAGCCTATCATGATAGGCATATTACAAAAGTTTATAGTTTCATCTTTTGAGTAGATGACTTGACCTGATGAGTTTATTTGTTCATAATGAACCGTAATATAGATTGTTGCCTCATATGTTAAGCTTCTAAGTCTTGCATCATTAGGAGTAAGGTGAGTTACGTCATTATTTCTTTCAATTGCTTGAGGTTTAGAAACAAAGGGGTTTTTAAAGGTAAGAATATGAGTGATGACATTACCGTCAGGATTTGAATAAGTTAATTTTAAGGGTTCAATATCGTCTATAATTTTATAAATTTTTATATTTATAAAGTCATCAAAAGAGTCAAGTTGATGTTTCACGAGACCTTTGTCTCTGAAGAATGAGTCAATGACTTTCCAGATATCGTTTTTAGATAAATTATTCATTATATATTTTAAGGAATAAATTTATTTTATAAAAATCAATTAGAAAATGAGATTTGTAAAGATTCTTGAAGTTGGACTTAGAGATGGTCTTCAAAATGAAAGACGAATTTTACCTTCTCATAACAAGCTTCATATTATAAACTCTTTAGTTAGGGCTGGAGTAAAAGACATAGAAATTACGAGTTTTGTTAATACTAAATTACTCCCACAATTTGAAGATAATGAACATGTAGCTAGAAACGTCTTAAATTACGTGGGAGTTAATTATAGCGCATTAGTGCCTAACGAGAAGGGATATTTTAAGTTAAGAGAAAGTAAGAGTATAAAAGAGGCTGTATTATTTGTGAGTACATCTGAAACTTTTAATAAGAAAAATATAAATTCAACCTTGAAAGAAGCTTTTGAAAAGTTTGATAAAATTTCAAAGTTAGCAAAAGGTGATAATATTAAATTACGGGGGAGTATATCTTGTAGTTTTACTTGTCCATATGAAGGGGATATTTCCGTTGATAAAGTAAGAGATGTTATTAAGAGATATAATGATATTGGAGTTGATAGAATAGATATAGCTGATACAATAGGGACAGGGACCCCTGAAAAGTTAAGAAGAATATTAGAGGGGTTAGATACACATAATATAACAGGTCATTATCATGATACAAATGGAGGTGCGTTAAATCTCGTAGAATGTTCGTTAGACCACGGTATGGATACATTTCATAGTAGTATAGGGGGATTAGGAGGGTGTCCTTTTAGTTCAAAGATTGTGGGTAATTTATCAACTGAAAAGTTGCTCCAATATCTTAAATCAAAAGATATTAAAACAGATATAGATTTAGAGAAGATTAAAAATATTAGAATTTTTTAAGATTTAACTTAATAATAGTGATAAATCAGTATCACGACGAATAGATTCTTCCATAGCATTAGTAATACTTATTTTTTCTTTCATTATTGTTTCACTTTCCCATTTCCAATGTCCTGCTAATGAAAATATTTCTGCTAATAAATACTCTACAAAAGGTGTAAGTATTCTTGATGATTCATGAGATGAAACTAATACGGATCTTTCAATTTCTGGATAATATAGTTTTAATTTTCTTGTTCCAATGACAGTTTGTAAATAGTCTCTAAGTGTTGCATTTATTTTAGTATATCTAAGGGAATGTTCGGCTAATTCTTTACCTAAAGATTCTAGTAAGATTTTATCTAAAGTATTAGGTTTAGAATTTAAAATTTTTGATATGATTTTACCTATATAATACTTTATTTTTTCTTCATCAATTTTTGTCAAGGTGACTTTATGACCTACTTCATTAAATACTTTTTCAAAAAATTTTTTTAATGATACTGGTTGTGTATTGATATTATCTATAGGTTTATGAGAGGTTGGTTTACGAGAAGATTTTCTTCTAGGTTTACGAGAGGTTGGTTTACGAGAAGATTTTCTTCTAGGTTTATGAGAGGTTGGTTTACGAGAAGATTTTCTTCTAGGTTTACGAGAGCTTGGTTTACGAGAAGATTTTTTCATTTTATAATAAATAAAGAAAAAATTTAAATATTAGAGCAGATTAAAAATATTAGAATTTTTTAAGACTTGATTGAAACTGAGATTTGATTTAAATTCATTTTTGAGTTTATTATTATCGTGAATTTGTATTTTATGTATAAGCAACGGTATATTGTCCCTTATATCTTCATACCAGATAATATAGGGAGAAAATAGGTCATCAAGTTCTTTATCGTCACTGTGTTCTGAAATGACGAGATGACCCTGTGATAATAGTGGAACAATTCTAACAATTTCAAGGATAGAAGGAGTATAATAATGAACGTTAAAAAATATAGAGTGTCTTGAGATATAATCATCATAAACTTCATTTATCAGTTTTCCAGAGGCATTATATTTTAAGTTAATATTATAAGGTTTTAATTTTTCATAAAATTCAGAGCATATATTCCACCTTCTTTCATTGTGTGTTCCAAAGAAAGTAATAGTGTCTTTTTTTAGGGGTAAAATAGGTGAGATTTCAAGAGCTCTAGAATATCCGAAATAAATATGTTTTACGGGTTTATTTAGTTTGTCTTTTAAATAATCAATATTTATGTTTGAATAGTCCCACCATTCTTTTATTGAATCTTTTGATACGTTAACCATATAATCCCAGTTATTTGAGGGTAATTGTTCTGTGTTATATAGATAAACATTATTATGCCTTAAAAAAGAGATATATTCTGGGAATTTACATAGTTCTTGTGCTCCGAATAAAATAATATGTTGATTTTTAAGGGAGAATATATGTTGGTTATCAATAATTAAGTTTTCAATGTCAAGTTCTTCTTGAAATGATATAATAATATGTCTAAACACATCAAATATTCTTTGGGGACAAACGATATACATATTTTATTTTAGAATAAATCAAAGATTTAAATGAGAAAAGAATTTTATTTTCTTAGAGTAAATATTAAAAGAATGGAACAGTTTGAACCTTATAACAACGAAGAAACCATTAAATTTAAAGGTCTTAAAAATCTCTTTATAAAAGATAGCGTTGAAAAAGCAATAACTCATACTCCAGATGACCTTGCTTTTAAAAACTTTATATCTTCTCTTATGTCAAAGAGAGGAAATATAAATGAAGAAACTATTTTAAAATTATTAGACGACCAGGGACTTGAAAGGGTTAAAATGTCTTTTACACATTCCAGTATGATAAATGAGAAGAATTATGAGTTCTTTGAAATGCTTGGAGATAGAAGTGTTAATAAGGCTATTATATGGTATATGCACCGTAGATTTCCTGAGATTGAAAACAGTGAAAAAGCACCTATGTATATGACTGAACTTAAGAAAAAATATGAAAATAAAAGAAATTTTGGAGCGTGGGCAAGAAAGCTTGGTTTTGAACCTTTTATAAGATATAGAGAACTGTCTTATGTTGAAGGTAAATTTATTAAAAAGATAAGAATGAATGACAGTATGCTTGAAGATGCGTTTGAGGCATTTTGTGGGGTATTAGAAGATCTTATTGATAGTCGGATTGGAATAGGCGTTGGATATGGTTTTGTTTATAATATAATTACAAGCTTATTAGATGAGGAATATATAACTACAGACTTAAATAAACTTGTTGATGTTAAAACCCAGGTGAAAGAACTTATTGAAAATGCAGCAGTAAAGAAGTTTGGAAGTAAGGCAGAATATAATACAACTCAAGATGCAAGTAAAAAGTTTGTTACAACCTTGAATTTATCCTTTACTTCAAATCCAAGTGTAAATTATAAAGGAAACTTAAATCAAACTTTTATATCTCATCCTCAGTTTAAAAAGATAGATTCAGAAAATGAGGCTGCAAAGATGACCCTTGATTGGTTGAAGAAAAATATGGGGTTGAAATGGATTGATTTTAAATAATTTAATTTTAAATTTTTATAAAGTTAATAATAAAATGAAGTATAAGCATTTTATTATTGGTAGTGGTATTGCCGGTCTTCACATAGCTTTACAGCTTTTAGACAAGAATGAAACTGATTTTTTAATTGTTGAAAAGGATGAGTTTAACAAGTCTAAAATTTTCTCCATTAAAAATACAGTCTTAAAAAAAGATGGAACAAGTGATAATGTTTTAATTGAGATGGGTCCATCCGTATTTCACGACAAACAAGTTGAGCTTATGAAACTCCTCAAAAAATTAGAATTAGAATATACTTTTGATTACGTTGACCCTAAAGTTAAGGCGTATTTTGTGTATCCTGGTATGACTAGTGAAGAGGCTAAAAAACTTTGGAAAGAATTAAAGAAAAAGGTGTTTGATTTGACCGATGAAAATATAACATTAGAAGAAGGTGCTAAGAAGGTTCTGACAAAGAATGAATATAAATTATTAAAAACATGTTGGGGAGAGTGGTATGAAATTAATGATACAAATTTACAGGTTTTAAAGAAGTCATTAAAAGAAGAGGGTAAATATATAGTTATGAAAGATGGTTTAACACAGATTATTGAAAGAGCTACGTCTTTAATTGAAGGGTCTTCTGTAGGTAAATATAAGATACAATATAATTGCGGTATAAAGAAGGTAGTATATGATGGTTCTATATATACAGTTTATGACTGTAATGATAAGGTGTATACTTGTGAGAATTTATATTTGTGTGCCAACTTAAAATGTGCCAGAGAAATAGAGTTTGAAGGAATATCTGAAGTACAAGAATATTTGGGTTTGGCAAAGCTTAAACATTGTTTAAGATGTTATGTGTATTTTGACAAGCCTATAAGTATCCCATATAAATTTATAATGGGAAAGTACCTTGGAAAATACTCTATAAAGTATAGTGATAATTTATGGCTTGTAGCATATCCGGATGATATATTGGCATTAAAGTTATATAATATGCCTAAAGAGAGGTTTATAAAGGATTGGATTGAAATGATAAATAGAGAGTTCAATTTATCACTAAAATATGAAGATACATTAAATAAATATTGTGGTTATTGGGAAGATGCATATTGTGTCTTGAATAAGGATTTTTATAAAAAAGGAAATGAACTTCGTTTAAAGCTTAAAAATAAAAATATATTAATAACAACATTACCAAAAGACAAAGGAGAAAATGCAGCCTGGATGGAAGGTCATTTGTTTAAAATTTAATAGTAAATTTAGCAGTCTCCAAACATCTTATCATAAGCAAGTTTATAAACAATAGATAAAAGAGCAATTAAGAAAGGACTAGTACCAATACCCATCATAATAGGTGAAGTTAATGGGAAGATGAAAGCCAATAACCAACCGACAAAAATAAGAACAGGAACTATAGCTCTTGCCCATATCCATTTATCAGACTTCCAACATTTAAAAACCTTAGCATAAATATATGTTATAAAATACATTATTAAAACTGTTAAGAAAGGTTGACCTAAACCTCCAGGTACAGGTATAATAGATGATAAGACTGAGAAAAATTGAATAGCTAAAGTTGAGGCTATTAACGGAATTAACATAGGAACGCAATCCATAACTGACATTTTATTGGTATAAAAAGAAAAAAAAAAGAAATCAAAATTAAAGAAGTCTAATATATCGGTTAAATAACATAATGAGTAGAAAGAGATTAAAGGACATGCTTAGAAAGGAGATGGATGAACGTATTAAAAATTATGATACAAAATCTGTTTCTAAGCAATCTGAAAAACCATCTTTAAAGTTTGACCTTAAAACAGACCTTTTAGGTAAAAAACCTGAAGTATCTGAACCAGTAATAGAACCAGAACCTGTTATTAAATCTATCTTAAAAGAAACACCTTTAACCGAACCTGTTGAAGAACCTGTAGTTAAAGAACCTATAGTTAAAGAACAAAAGAAGATTTTTGATAAATACTTAGAAGAAGATGATGATGACTATACTTCTTCATCAGATGATAGTGATAGTTATTCTGAAGAAGAGGATGACGATGATTATTATAAACAATATAAAAACAAGGTCAAACAAATTGAAGAAAAACATAACTCTAATAGAAAAATTGAAGATGATAAAAGAAAGAATGTTGATAGGGATGATAGAAGAAGAGATGTTGATAGGGATGATAGAAGAAGAGATGTTGATAGGGATGATAGAAGAAGAGATGTTGATAGGGATGATAGAAGAAGAGATGTTGATAGAGATGATAGAAGAAGAGATGTTGATAGGGATGATAGAAGAATTGATAGAGATGATAGAAGAAGAGATGATAGGGATGATAGAAGAAGAGATGATGATAGGGATGATAGAAGAATTGATAAAGATGATAGAAGAAGAGACGATGTTAAGGTTGAACCTAAGAGTATAAAAGGAAATCAATTTATTGATATTCCAAAGAAGCATATTTTACAAGTTATAAAGAGTAAGGATGTTGATAGTATATCAGCCGATTGTGTGGATGAAATGAAGGATATTTTACAAGATTTTACAACTCATATGTTTGAGCTTTTTTCAGATGGCGATAAAGTTGTAATAGCAGAAAGAGATGATATTAAGTCATATATAAGCTTATTTATTGAAGATGAAGATAAAGAGCTTGTTGAAGACTTAATTTTATCACCAAAAGATATTGAAAAAGCAGTTATTAATATAGCTGAATCTTATAATGTTAAAATAAAGAAGGATATTATATATATCGTTCATACCTTCCTTGAAAGCATATTAGTAAAAGTTATTACTGGGGCTAAAATGATTAATGAATTGGCTAGAACAAAAAGAATATCTGGAAAGGAACTTAGAACTGCATATAAGATTTATATGTTGTAATCGCAACGAGAGACCCTGGGTCTCTCACTTCGTTGCTCCTTGTGATGGTATACTCGGTTCATTTTAATTAAATAATTTTAATTAAAATGTTTTTTTTCTAAACTATAAATAAAAAATGGAAAACGAACTTCCGCAAAAAACAGGTGAAAATACACAAATATCTTCAGAAGAAAAAATCAGGGAGATGACGGCTGGAGAGAGTGCTCTCTTTGGTCTCATATTTATTTCTGCAATAGCATTCGGAATATATAAAATCTTTGGAAAAAGAACAACCATAGCATTAACTATTCTACTTGTTTGGGGTTTCGGAATGTTGTATATTGGTCTAAGCGATACTAGTGGTAGTGCTAGTTCTAAGGCTAGGATGAAGAATAACGAATATATTTTATATTTAGTATTATTTGTAATTTTTTATGTTCTTAATAAATACCTTAAATAACAGCTCTACCTTTATCAAGGTTCCAGTCTTGCTCTTTTCTATCTATGTTATTGTTACGGTCATTTGCCCCTTTGATTATCTTACTGTCAACACCTACTTTTTCCATCTGAAATTGAAGTGATGCCATATCTTTAGGAAAGCAGGTTCCGCCGAAGCCTCTTTTACCATCATGTCCTGGAACAGAAGTATGGGATGAACCGATACGAGTATCATTAATGGCAAATTTTCTAACAGTTTCATAGTCAACAGAGGTTGCAGTACAGAAATTTTCAAATTCATTACAGAAGGATACTTTAGTAGCTAAAAAACAATTT
>VFQS010002279.1_pt1 | contig 15989 bp, 14 predicted proteins | sample 3512361 | NCBI WGS metagenome assembly VFQS01 (sample SAMN10412375, study PRJNA504923) | tailings metagenome | isolation source: Relicate 1 Philex TSF3 active mining | place: Philippines
TTTATGAAAGTAATCCAAATATTTCTGCATTTTATCATATCTTATTTCAAAAATTGTTTTCCCATTATTTTCATAGAATTCTTCCTTTTTTGTAATAAAATCAATATGTCCTTTTCCATCTGTTTTTTGTTGACATATTAAAAATTCTTCAAATTTATCAATTTTTTCTAAATCATAAGGATTATTAAACATCGACACTAACCATTTTTCTAATTCACGAATTATAAAAAAATCTATATGTATTACATCGAAAAATAATGTTTTCACCGTTTCTATTGGGTCTCTGTGTTTCGAATAGAAAATAACTCCATTTTCAACATAATGGACGTTTACGATTTCTTCAAAATTCTCTCTTAGCAAATATGTTAAAAATCCTGTCCCAGAGTTTCTTTCACCATTTATTTTCATTATAATTTGTTTCATTTATAATAAAAATATAAAAATAAATAAAAAATTGAATTAAAATCTCCAAACAAATCATCCATCATACTTAAATAAAATATGTTAATGTTAGATTTTCAAAATATCAATATTGCAGTCGGTTACGCATCAACAGTCATCTTATGGATTTGGTGTTTTATTTGTGTTTTCATAATATTTTATACTGTTTATTTATTCATCCATACCACTTTATCTGAACTTTATTGGGAAACTGCAAATGAAGAAGAATTTGTAGAAAATATATATAGTTATATGTTGGAATATTATTCCGGAAAAAACATAGAAAATATTGAAATGCAAAAAACACGCATTTCCGTTTTAAATCATATTAAAAATCTCGATTATGATGATTATAAAAATTTCTATGTTTATTTAATAAATAATGGAATGCGTAAACGTTATGAAACATATAATCACTAATAAGTCATATTATTTGTAATAAAATATTTGTTACATTACATAACTACTTGTGTTGACGCCATTTCCTTCATCTTAATAATATCGACTTGTTGTTTTTTCAAATTGTAATTCAAAGAATGCATTAATAGATTTGGATGTAATTTATTTACATAATTAATAACAAATGTATTTGTTACGTGTTGTCTTTTCTCCTTCAATTCATTCAAATATTTTTGGTGAATATTAAACATATGTGTCCTAAATTGCTCTGAAAATTCATGCAAAGGTTTTTCTTTCTTAATATAACACGAAACATATTTTTGATACAAAATAGTTGTAAATGAATGCACTTGATTCTTATACTCATTAAATTCACCCTTGAACTCTGGATAATAACTCAAAAATTTACCAACACTACCGGTATTTCTTAAAGACAAATATTGATATTGACTTTTTGGTTGATTACCCCTAAGTCTACGAACCTCTTCATAATTTGGATTTCTTACCTTACATCTTTCACCAGTTTTAATATTCTTAAAAATAATACCAACGCGACTATAATGAGTGTCTTTCGAAGCATATTCATATATCATTTTATCATAACTATTTAAATCCTTATACACATTTGGAAACAACAAATTTGTTTGATACCAATCCACAGAATCAATTATTTCATCAGGTCTCATACCTCTAACAATCACACCATTATCGTCTTGAATAATTTTGTAAATAGCTACCAAATACAAAGAACAACGATTAAATGGAACAACAATTCTGTTTTCTGGATGTTGCATAACAAAACTGTAACAATAGTCTTTATCTAAATTGTCGATAATTAAACCAGTCTCTCTAATTGTTTCCATAAACATCTCTTTAAATGTCTTCGAGTTACGGCTTTTATAAAAACCCGATTCAGCACCAACTGTATTACGTGTGGTGATTTCCCAACCACCTGCCAACCCAATTGTGTTGTCCCAAAAAACATTAATCATTGTGCCTTCAACAAATTCCTCGGCAACGATATCGTCATTTGGTAATGGATACTTTTTCATAAATTCATCGGCATCAATCGATTTAGGAGGAGCAAAAGAAACGATTTTATTATCACTGTTTAGAACAACCGAACGAAATAACCCATATGTATCAGCTGATTCCTTTGATAGAACATTCTTGTTATAACGAATAATAGAGTATTTTTGTGATTTTTTTGTTTGACAAACATTTTTATTTAGTATATTTAATTCTTTAATATCATCACTCGAATTTAATAATTCGACGAATTCTTTAACAGCAGATAAGTTGTAATATTGTGTAGTCATTAGTATTTATTTAAATATAGTAGAATGTCTTTAAATCATATTTTTATAATTAAAAAATGATTTCAATTTAAGTATAAAAATTTCTATTATAAATATAAGGTAATGTCATTAAATCCATCAACAATCTTAGAAAAGGATAAAGAAAAAGAAAAAGAGATTACTGAAACATTAAAGGAAGAAATAATCGAACCTGTTGTAAAGGAAGAAGAAGTAGAGGAAGATGAAGAGGAAGACCAAACATTAGTTTTAGAACTTGGCGATGTCATCAAAATTACAAATTCTGACGATGAAGAATTAAACGATAACACATTTATAATTGATTATATTGACAAGTCGAAAATGAAACTGATTGATATTAACAACATGAATAAAATAAGAGTTATTAAAATAGGTGAAAATGGTGAATTAGGTAATGGTTCAATTACTGGTTTAACTCTTTTAAGTAGACGTGAGGTGCCAGGTTTTGCGCGACAAAACGGTCTTTTAACTGGAAAATGGCTCAATATATATTTTGGAGGGGAAGTGCCATTTATTTTGACCGGTCAAATAACTAATTTAGAAGAAGATATGATTGAACTGAAAATTTATCCTGATTGTGATGTTATCTATATCAATTTTGATTATAAAGGTATTCCAGAAGATTTACAGATTGAAAATATTGAAATAAGAGATAAACCAGAAGATGAACCAAAGTGTGTAGAAGGGGAATTTATTAAAGAAGGCGAAGGCGAAGGTGAAGGCGAAGCAAAAGCAGAAGGAGAAGGAGAAGTAGTTACTATTCCAGATGTCAAAGAAGAAATAGCACAACCTGATTATGAAAGCGACGAATTATTATTACCAACTGTTGAAATTAAATCACAATTAAGAAAAATTATTCTTGATGCAAGCGACCTTGTATTCACGGATGAAAAGTTAGGTGTTGTTCGTGAGAGGAAAAAGGAAGAACCTAACAAACAAATGTACAGTATTGAAACACAGGCTAACGACTTGTTAGATGAATTGCTTTCGACAATTCCTTATATTGATAGAACTAATATTGTTTTGAATGATATTCATTTAATGATAGAGAGATTTAAGCAATTGAGAAAAGAATATTCGATGTTCGATCATAACCAAAACGTAGTAGGATTTTTTTTCAGAGGCGCTGATTGGAAACCATTAATAAGTAACCTCAAAGAATTCGAAAAAATGTTGTACTGGATATTACCAGTAGCCAAAAATGTAAAAAAAACATGTACGGATCCTTTATTTCCACATTCACAGCAATCAACCATTGTTGATGTTGAAGGAAGTATACAAAAAATAAAGGAAATAGTACAACGTTATAAAACAAATAGCACACCTAGTGACGAAAATAAATACGCAACAATGATAAAAGATTTACAACCATATTTAACACCTTTTGAAGAACCACATCCACAATCATTAAACACTATTTTATATGAAAATGATGTGAAGACGACGATGAAAGTTATATTGGATAATTCGGAAAATTTCTACTCCAAGACTGCTCTTTTTCTTCCAGAAGTTCGTTTTTTAAGTTTCAACTATGTTACTGGATACACTCAATTAATAAATGTTGCAGGTGTTGGCACAAAAGGTTATACAAAAGTTGAACCTTTAACTAATTCAGATGTGATATACTTGAAATCTTTCCTTACATTACCAGAACCAGTTGTTAGATTCTCTCGAATAAACTTACCTGGAACTACACTTTTGGAAAAAACTCAACTTTCACGCTCATTTATTCGTTATTGGGAGTTTTTAAAAGACAATACAGACGTTCAAGAGGTCGCAATCAACAATTTCGATGAAAAAATAGACTATGACACATTTGATTTTATTGGAAATATTAAAAACTATGTTTTGGAACTCATTGTTGAAGACGATGCAAAAGAGATGACTAAGAACGAAATATATCTTAAATATTTGGATAAAGTAGTTCCAAAAACTAGAATTTTGTTTGATATTGTGAAAAAATACATTACAGGGAAACTTTCGTTGGTCGAAATCATAAACACTTTGGAGCCTTTTATGGTTTATTCAAATGACATAACATATTTGTTATACACAGAAATGGCAAGTTTTTTAGATGAAAAAGTTCATGAATATAATAAGATTTTTCTTGAAAAGAAAAGAATGTTTGGCGATCTTAAAAATTCAAAACAACTTCTTAAAAATTATGAAAGCTTAAATTATAATATAGGTTACATTAAAGCTATTCAAAATATTTTTGGTGCAAACGTTACACAAGAAAAGAACATATTTGAGAATTATAAAATAGATAATAACCCTAAAAATATAGTTGATCCTGTTATTTCAGTCGACTATAAAAAACAAGCACCAATTGTTTATACTAATTCTGAATTGCTTAGAAAATTAATACTCAGGGATTTCGGTAATTTGTATAATAGTGCTGTCGTAATGGAAAATTTAAAATATATGTTCTCTGATAAAATAACAGATGTCTTCGAATTGGACAAGGACAAATTGAAACAACAAATAAAAGAATACCAAAACGACAATACTTGTTCTACTTATAAAATTGTCAAAAAATATCGAACACTTGATGAACTAAAAACCGATAATAACAAAACTATTTATTGTGATGTCGAATATGATGATACTCGTTATAGTCTTATTGATAAATATGAAAAGGAAATGTTATCTATGAGTCCAGACGATTTTTTGAAATTTTTAATAGACAAACTCAAAAAAGACGAGAAAATGAATGAAACAGAGGCTATTAAAATGGCAGAAATCCTTATTGAAGGACATAAAAAGGTTGAAGAAGGGAATTATGCTGTTTTATTTCATCCAGACGGCGAAAAATATTTCAAACGCGAAAATAATATATGGGTATTAGATGAAACAGTAAATGAAAAAACATTCAAAGATACATATAAGTTTGAATTGAAAGAATTATTTATTACAGATCAATCCAATATGTGTAACGTACAAGATAAATGTATTGACGTGAATAGTAATTGCGAAACATTATCTTTAAATAAAGCTGAAATAATGGATAATAATTATAAAAAAATCTTGAATGAGTTTGATAAAAAATATAACCTGTCTAGTGAAGATTTGAGGAAACAAATTGCGAAAAAATATGTCAATAATTTGCTTATTATCTCACAACTCGAAAAAATAGAAATAGAAAATATGACAAAATATAATAATGAAAAATTTAAAATCGGTTTCATTCAAGATGAAAAAATAGAGGATATTCCTATTTCTCCTTATACAAACCTCAAAAACCTTGTTTTGGGCGAAACCGATTTTGTTAGTAAACAAGCATATATTATTCGTTTTGCTAAACAATGCACACGCGAGGCAGTTAGCGGGTTTATAGAAGGAGGAAAACAAGAAAGTCCTTATTGGCTCTATTGTAATAAAACAGCAGTTCCATTATTGCCAAAATCTATCTACCAAATAGCCACTTATTTTGTAAGTGATTATGATAATTTTATGGTAAATGTAGACAATCTTGTAAATAAAATTGGCGCATCTAGTGACGATGGTGAAGCATGGGTAGACAAACATTGTGGTAATGTTTTACTTCGTAAAGATTTTGATGTTGAAGAAGGTTATGAAGAAGGGTTCAAGGTGAAAACGAGAGCAATATTAGAAGAAGATATTGGTGAACTTTTATTAGGCGAATCTAAAATTGAAGAAAAGGTGGAAAGCGTTGAATTGAAGGTTGTTAATAATATTATAATGGCGATCAGTTCTTCGATGGGTATTAATTTGGACGAACAAGCACAATTTATTAAAAGAAATGTTTCAACTATTCTCAGTACAAATTTGCCACAAGAATCCGCTTATAAAAAGGAAATATTGGAAGCCTCTAAAAGAAATATTAATCTACCAAGTTACAAAGATCTTTATAATGCAACAATTATGTATACTACACTAGGTATGATTTTAATTTCTATTCAAACGAGTATTCCATCTATTAAAACAAAAAAGACATATCCTGGTTGCCCTAAGTCATTTATGGGTTATCCAATTGAAGGAGCTGGCGATGATAGTGCAGTCAAATATTTGGCGTGTATCGCATATAAAATTAGAAATTCGACTGATCCTTGGAGTTCATTATTACGTAAAAAGGAAGATTTTATTGCTAATAAAATAAAAGACAGTATAGATAAGAATTTATGGGTTTTACCTGAGGTCATTAGAAAAGTCGAAGAGAAAGCTAAACATATGATTGAAACAAAGGATTTTGATATTCCAGAAGAATATGATCTACAAAAATGGAAACAGTTTTTACCTCCTCTTGTTGATTTTAAAATAAAGAATTTGAATAATATTACACCGCAATTTAAAAGTAAATTAATGAGTAGTATGAGAACCGGGTCCTCTTCGCAGAGAGAAGATTTGTTAGTAATAGAGTCTAAAATAACTCAATTCTCTCTGGATATACAAGAAAAAATACGAAATGTTGTCAACTCTAAGGCTCTATTAATGAAAACTTCGAATAACATTTTCTTTACTGAAAACGCTTGTTGTCTTGAACAAAATAAACAATCTACTATTGGATATTTTATGAAGGAAAACCCCGACATCAAAACAGAAAACACAATTGTTACTGAACTAGCTAATATTTTGGATGATGTTAACGTCTTGTCTAAGGCAATCTATTTATTGAGTAATATAAATACTAAAATGAAATATTCTACTTTATCCAACTCTACGTTTGATGAAGAGACTATTTATAGAGCCTTTATCGTATATTGTCGTTTCACATCGCTCATTCCTTTGACAGAAGAATTATTGGCAGTTTGTAATGAAAAACCAGATATAAATTTGAGAGGATTGTCTATTGAAGAGCAAATTACAAAATTGAAGAGAGATAATCGTGAATACACAAATGATTCTTTATTGCGTCTTTTACAAATAATTAATCGACAAAATATAGTCCATGTGTCGATCGATACTCCTCAATTTACAACGATTCAACGTTTGAGAGATGTGGTTGAAACATTTAAAAACATGGAGGAGAAGGTTGTTAGTCCTGAATTGTGTAAATTGATTGAACCTACACTTGACACTTTTGATGTTGCTATAACAGATGATACAGATGATATGAAACATTTGAAAAACTTTTTAAGTAAATCAAATGCAGCACTTAAATCAAATATCGTGAAGTTTGTGAAGAAAAATTTGGACGCCGATATTACTGAAATGCTTAACAAATTATTTATTTGGAATGATAATGGTGAACGCGATATTGACAAAATAAGCGATGAAACTACCTATAATATGTTGAATTTTATGAAGACATATATTGAGAATATTTCTGCTATTTTCCCAATTAGTATTTTAAATAAGGTTAATCACAATACAAATCTTCAAAGTTATTGGAATCTATCTGAAAATCATAGAGTAGAACTTGTAGAAAAAATTAAGAAATACTATTTGCCTTTGGAAAAATATTATGATAATAATTTTGTCGTGATTGTATTGAATAAGATACAAGAAAAAACCAAAAATCTTTTATTATTAGTCAACGAAACACCTTATTTCTCTCCAATCAATTATAAAGGTAAAGAAACCTATTCTATTTTTGATAAGAGAACAAGCAAGTTGTTGATAGAACAATACTTCTTCTTAGTACTTAACGAATACATTAATATATGTGAAAATGAACCTGTTATATTTGAAGCCAGTAGTAAGACAACAAATGTTCTAGATGATGTCTACACAGTTGAAGGGTTAGATTTGGTTGCTACACGAAAAACTGTTGCAAAAACGACTATACGCGAAGAAATAGATTTCACCGAAAACCGTTTTGAATTGAAAAAGAATACTGCCGAATTATTTGTCAGTTATTTACAGATTATATTGTCGCATAAGAAAACAATTGACGTGACATATGATGAAATAATGGATAGTGTTTTTAAAACAAAAGAAAATGAAAAATTAATTATGATTGAACGTTTAGAGGGTTTGAAAGAACAATCACAAGAATTATTGGATGTCGATAATATGTTTAAATCTCTTGGATTAGGTCCTGTTTGGGGTAAGGGTCAAGAAAAAGGACATCGTAAATATAACAAAAGAACACGCGATGAAGATAGAGAATTTGTCAATAAATTACACAAATTAGAGAATAAATTACGCGACGAAGGTGCTGACGATACTGCTGTCAATATTGCTATGGAAGAAGCAACCGAAGAAATGCAGATGGAAAATGAGATTGATGCCGAAGTATACGACATTAGTGATATGCACGAGGACTATATGGACGGACAGTATAATCCTGATGATATTGGTAATGGAGCTGATGTTGATTATAATGAATATTATTAGATTTTTTGAAGAAGGAAAAATATTTTGTAGAGAGATTTCATATGCAAAGTATTCGAATAATTACAGATGATATGTTAATCGACGATAATTTGACAGATGAAGATAAACGTGAGTCTCATAGCCCAACTTATTTAGAATATTTGAAATATTCATTACAGAATATTCAAAGTAGAGAGGATCGTAGTGTTTATTACATTTCTGTCACACTTTTATTAATGGTGGCAGTTTATTTCTGTTTATTATGATTATGATTATGATTATAATTAGGATATGAAAAGTTGCAATTAGAATAATATATTATTTATAATAATTATAATTATAATATATTATATATTTAGGTATGAAAATTAGTTTTATTCGGGACAACGCCACATTAATAGCTGTTACATTATTTATTATTATTTTTGGTTCAATCCAATTTGCAAAACCATCTTTTCTCTATAATGAAGACGGAAGCGTGAGAGAATTCGGTATTGGATATAAAAACAAGACAATATTTCCTGTATGGTTATTATCGATTGTTTTAGGGATTTTATCCTATCTTTTTGTATTGTATTATCTAGCAAATCCTAATATTTTTTGAATTTTTTGAATTTTTAGATTTATTTTATATGTAGTCATCATAAAATAATTTTATAAACAGAATTTATTATCTATGCATTTTCCGGCATTACATTATATGTAGTCTCCGTTTTCTCCTGCTTCTTCTTTTCCTTCTCTATATCATTCAAAAATTTATTATAATTCTCATTTAATTGTTTTGGGTTTTTAACACATCCTCTGCTTGTCATGTAATAATTTGCAACAGCTATTATAAACGCACCAGCATAACCGTACCAAAAACCTTCACCGATATCATCACGAGCAACAACAACATCTAATAATTGCTGCTTCTTAGCAATTGTTTCGGGGGTATTCGCCTGAAATTCTGGTTTCATAAGTGGTCTTAAAATATCCCAATATTGATTGAAGTTAGATGGGACAATTTGATTCACCAAAATAGACATGTTTCCGGTCATTTTAACAATAGCATCCGCTGCATCTTGTATTTGCTTTTTGTCACCTCCCTTTTGATACATTTGTTGTAAAGGGTTATAGATAGATTGTGATTGAGTTCGCCCAGGTGTAGGCATAGGTTTAATAGCTTTTTCTAAATTTTCGCTGATGCCTATTTGATCTATTTGTTGTTCTAATGACGGATTTACAAGCAGATCGGACAAAATATTATTGGCAGATGATGAAATCATAAAATAACCCATTACATCAGAAAACGCTGATTTGAATCCAGGAAATGCAATTAAGGTAACTATTACAATACCGAAAATAAAGAACCATGGAATAAATGTGTATAAAGCAGCTCCGCCGACATTCTCAGAAACAGATCCACCGCATCTCAAAACCATCGCACTAATATTTAAAGCAAATTGTATTAATACTGCAATAAGAAAATAAATAATAAGACGAGTATAAGTATCACTTTTATATTTAGAATAAGCTTGTTGACTACTTAAATCATTTAATGTTAATTTAGGCTTTATAGCTAAGAAATAGGCAACAGTAGTTGCCACAAATAATAAAATATTCCAAAATGTCCCAGACATATATAGATATTGTGTATAATTTATTTTACTATAATAAAAGTAATATTTATGAATTTCGATGATTTTACTAAACCTACGTTGACTGAACCAGGTATAAAATATTTTTTGAACGAAACGCTTAAACAATGTAAAGATTATAAAGAAAAATTCTATAATTCGCTATTCAATTTCTCTCTATTGGCGGCTTTTTGTCTTGTTTTAGCAGGAATTTTATATTATAAATATCAAGGAAAACCGACCCCAGTAGAAATTGAGAGAAAGAATAACCAGAAAAAACAATTTGTTATGTCTAAAATCAAGAATTTCTTAGATGCTAAACGTTTAGCTCATCAAGAATTAATAACGGGATTGCCTGGTTGGGATAGTGAATATGATGTAATTACAACCCGTTATAAAGTATGAAAAAAATTATTTAATATCAATATAGAATATATAGAATGGAAATAAATGATCCAATATACAACGAAAAATTATTTAAATACAGCAATCCAGAAGAAAAACATACATTCGTTAATGGTCTTGATGTTTATTATAGAATGAAAAATGATTATGAGAAATCGATAAATAGTGTTGTTAAAAAAATTATGGAAAAAACATTAAACAAACAAAAAAGAAGAAAATTATATAAGGAGTTTGTGCCAAAATGTATTAATTGCAAACAACCGGGAGGGACTATTTTTACCGAAAAGTTTGTAAATGAACCTTATACTAATAGAATTGCTCGCGCATTTTGTGGAAACAAAACTTCGCCTTGTCAACTAGATATTACAATCAATTTAGGTCATGTGTTGAATTTGAAGACAGAATTGACAAGGGTTAAAAATGATAATGAGGAACTCAAAAACCTAATTATTAAAAATAAAAATAACTTGATATTTGGTCTCAAAAATGAAGAAGAAGAATTGAAAATATTTGATGAATTAAAGGATATGACAAACTCTAATAGTGAACATCTAGGATTTTTAGAAGAAGTATTCATAGAGCAAACTGATAATATAGAGAGAACTAATATGATAGAAAACTTGCGAAAAGATATAGTAGATGATATATTTTATATTAAAAATTATATGAGTGATTTTAATAAAACAGAAAAATTGTCGTTTGTAAGGGACGCAGTAGAAATGTATGTAAACAATTTGTATTTTGACCCTACAAGATATGTACCTCCTGAGAAAATGACAATAATGGAAAAATATAGAAAACTTGAATGGCCTGTTAACATGGTTGAATATGAAGAAAATGGTATTTGTGCGTTGAGACAAATGCATTATAATCCTGAATCTCTCGAATACAACGGTTCGGATAAATTCGGTGTGGAAAAATTAGTTGTTGGTGTTGGTGAAAGAGTTAAAAAGAGAAAGACTAATAAGACTATTAAACGCACACCAGAATCAAAATCTATGACTAAGAATAAAACGAAAAAAGCGTCATTAATCGTAGTTGATGAAGATGAAGACCAAGAACAAGTTCCAGAACAAGGTCCCGATCAAGTTCAAGAACCAGTTTTAGAAGAAAAAGAGAGCATAATCAGCGAAGAATAATTATATGATTCATTTTTGTTTATTATATATAAATAATATATAAGCAACAAATGTTTACCAAATATATATCATTGCCTGTTTTTATTGTAAGTTTTGCTATTGGTATTTTTTTCGTCTATATATTCGGTAGTGATATGAAGACAATTTATGTCTATCCAACACCAGATAATGTAGGCAAAATTTTATTAAAAGATCATGCCGATAATTGTTTTTCGATGAACTCAATAGAAATGAAATGTCCTAGTGACGAGAGTCTTATTAGAGAAATACCTATACAATCTTAGACTTTCAGCATATATGGTAAATAAATTATAATGTGAATAAATTATACTGTGAATAAATTATACACTATTAATATATAAGAATACACAACATGGTAAATTTTGACAATTTTTTTCATAGTACAAGTGGAAAATATATATTTTCTATTATTTTAGGTCTAGGATTAGCAACTTTATTTAGAACATCATGTAAAGGTAAAAACTGTTATATATTCAAAGCTCCACCTTTAGAAGAAATTCAAGATAAAATATTCAAATACGATAATAAATGTTATAAATTTGTGTCATCAGCTACAAAATGTGATTCCAAAAAGAAATATGTGAATTTTGAAACAGAAGATGCAAAACTTAAAAAACTTATTTAAATTTAGCATTCAGTCTTAATAAATAAATAAATTGCGTAACTGATTTATCTAATCTAATCTAAATTATTTATATGGCAGATAGTACAACAAGTATAGCAGATTTACCAACTGATCCAACAGGTGGAGGTAGTCATAACGTTTCTATGAGCATCGCTGAAAAAAATCCTATGCAAAATCCATCAGGTGGGGCACTTTCGGCACCAAGTTCACTTACACTAGACCAGACAACTATAAATCAAATTGTAAGTGGATTACAACAAGCAAGCACTACTGGTGCAACACAATTACCGTCACGCGATATTCCAAGAAATATTGATGGTATAACACAAGATCCTTATATTCAACCGAATTATATTCCTCCGCCACAAATTAGAGATTATATTAATGAAGACGAAACAACTGAAAAAATGGTGCAAAATTATAATAGGGATTTGAAAAATTCGAACAGTTTGGATGATATGTATAGTGAAGTGCAGACGCCATTACTTTTGGCAGTTTTGTTTTTTTTATTTCAATTACCCTTTTTTAAGAAATTATTGTTGAGTTACATTCCTGCTTTGTTTCTCAAAGATGGCAATTATAATATTAATGGATATATCTTTTTGAGTATATTGTTTGGATTAATCTATTATGTTATTAATAAGATGATTTATCAATTCAATACATTTTAGAGTGAGTGTTGAGAGAGATGAATTATATAAAATGTTAAAACCATATAAAAATAACGCAACATATGAAAAATATATAAATATTAAATTATTTAACACTAATTTATGAATATTATAGACAGATATCTATTTAAATTTTATGTTATTACTGGAACTGCTTGTGTTATTTTTGGAATGGGTTATTTATACATCGGTTATCGTATTTACTATAACAGTCGTTAAAAGTGTAGCTCCAATTTTTATTGACTAATAAATCGTCTATTTATTTATTTTATTTTCCACATTTAGTATTAGTTTATTATTATTATTAATGATAGCCCAATATATTCAAAAACTTATTGATAACCTACCTGAAAAATACAAAACTATTCAAACCCCTATTAAACTTGATATTATTTTGGACGGAGGGTTATTCAACGGAAGCTATTTAATAGGTGTTTGTCTTTTTTTAAAGGAAATGGAGCGAAGGAAAATTGTATGTGTAGAGAGAATTTCAGGGTGCAGTATAGGCGCTTTTGTTTCTCTCTTATATATTTCCAACAAACTAGAATTATTTGAAGAAATTTATGTGGAAATGGTAAAACTCATTAAAACAGAGCACGACTTCAAAAAATACAATATCGTTTTCGACAAATTAAGACCATTACTGCCAGATAATATATGCGACCTAATGAACGAACGCGTTTTCATCAACTACTATAACATAAAAACTATGAAAAAAAAACTCAAATCACACTACACATCTGTCGACAACATTTTCGACACAATAACAAAGTCAAGTTTCGTTCCTTTTGTGGTTAATGGTAACCCTGTGTATAAAAACAAGTACATAGATGGTGTCAATCCTTATATTTTCCCAGTTAGCAATACGTCAACTGAAAAAAAGGCACTACACGTCAATTTGCACAGTATAGGAAAGACTTTCAATAGTATAGATGTGAAGAATGAAAAGACGAATTTTCATAGAATATTGACGGGTGTTTTGGAAATCCACAATTTTTTCATGAAAGATTGCAGAAAAACGGAAATGTGTAGTTATGTGAACGATTGGACACTGATAGATAATATAATATTTTACGGTTTTCGTGGTTTTATTGAAAAATTTGTTGTATTTTTTGTTTTTTATTTTTTGATGTCGAGAGATTTTTTAAAGAAAAATAAATATTTGAAAAGTGTCACAAAAGAAAATAGTATTATATACAAAATATTTTTCAAAATTATAAAAGATATATATGTAATTTTCTTGGAAAGCTATTTAGTTTGATTATAGTTCGCAGATTTCTTCGTTTCCATTTTCCTCGTCGTACTCATTATTCTGATTTTCACGTATTTTATACCCTTTATGATCGTAAATGTCTACTATTTGTGTAGTACCATAATCCTTGTTTATTTCAAAAACTATTTGCAATTTGTAGGTTTCGCTTAGCATAGTGGCCTTGTGTACAGCTTCTTTTTGTGTTCGAAAGAGTCGTAGTGAATCTATTGACGACCCCGATTTATCCATATTCCCGATGTAACCGTACGAATAATTCTTGTAATCGAAATTATATGGGTTCTCGTTGCAAACCTTGTCTTTCATTATTTTTCTCACATTTGTAACGGCAACGTTATAATCGTGTGATGTCAAAAAGTTTTCCATATAATGCTTGCATCTCATTAATTCTTCAAAATTATTGGTGAATCTAAGTGATTTGATATCAACACCGTGTGGAGATTCATAAATGTTGTCTAGATAAATAATATAACTGCCAAAGTCTTCGATGTGTTCCATTTTGTAAATTGTATTGTATTGTATTGTTGTGTTATTATGCATTTGATTGTTTAATATATTTATTTTTCAATTTTATTAATAAATAAATATGTCTTCATTATGCTCTTAATTATTTATCTAGAATGAATATATTTAATCAAAGATTCTAATGTAGAAACTTGTTGAACAATTGTATCCATTTTAGTTTTAGACAAAGTTAAAAAATTTTTTTTAATTTCAATTTTTTTTAATTGTTTTTGTCTTATAGGTCGTTGTAATATATTGAATTCAAATTTTTTATTTATATAATATATAAATGAATATAAATGACGACGACAATATTCCTGCTCCAATCCCAGCATATTCGGACCAATTAGTTAATAGTTATGGGGTTCCAAGACAAAATCCTGGTGAAAGTACAGAAGATTTTAGAATGCGTTTAGTTCAACATTTAATTGATACATTAGGTGATAGTATTAGTGACGAACAAGCATTAAGCATGGCAAATGATATTATAAATCAAGAAACCTCTCAAATGAGTAAACTTAAATACGATCAACAAGTTAATAATTTAATGGTGCAAAATAAAGTCGTGGAAGAACAAGACCAACTAAGAAAAGATGAACTTAATAAGAAAATGCAGCAAATCCCTAATAAGAAGGATTTAATGTTTAAAAAAATTATTGATTTTATGGGAAAATATAGATACAATATTGGTAGAGAGAAAAAGTATTTTGATTTAATAAAAGAGGCACAATCACAAAATGAAATAAAAGAATTAGATAATATTGATGAGTATACGGAATTACAAGATTTTTTACATAATGTAATTTTGGATGATAAAAGAAACAAAGATATTATAACATATGATGATATTAGTGATTTAATGGATAATTTTACATATGTTGGAAAAGAAGAACCAGATGATGATGATTATTATGGAGGAAGAAGAAAAAGAAGAACAAAGAGACGACGATCAAAGGTACGACGAACAAAGAGTCAAAAGAGACGACGTTCAAAGACTCAAAAGAAGAGAAAGGTTAAGACTCAAAAGAGACGAAAGGTTAAGACTCAAAAGAAGAGAACACACAAGAAATAGAAATATAATTACACTATCTACGGCAGAAAGGACATATTTTATGTTTATTTTCTTCTCTTGATTTCCTGATCCTCCATTTTCTCAAATCCTCATTATATTGTCTGATAAGCGGATAATTAGATTCCATTATATACCTATCTTCTCTACATCGAAGAGCCTTATATTCGTCCAACAAATCTGGATAAGGGAACACAGGTCTTTCTCCTA
>VFQS010002283.1_pt1 | contig 15977 bp, 11 predicted proteins | sample 3512361 | NCBI WGS metagenome assembly VFQS01 (sample SAMN10412375, study PRJNA504923) | tailings metagenome | isolation source: Relicate 1 Philex TSF3 active mining | place: Philippines
GGTGGCGATTGCGCGTGCTTTACTAACGGATAGTCCATTATTGTTATTAGATGACGCACTATCAGCGGTTGATACCGATACCGAAACACGCATACTTAGACATCTAGCCGAATTGCGTTTAGCGCGACCGGAGCGCAGTGCGATCATCGTTAGCCATCGTTTAAGCGCGGTAGCAGAAGCCGATCATATTTTAGTGTTGCGCGAAGGCGTATTGATAGAGCAAGGCACGCATTCGCAGCTATTGGCGCTCGATGGCTGGTATGCGAGTCAGTGGAAGTATCAACAATTAGAGGCAGATTTAAATGCAGCCTGAAGTTCACGCAAATGCAAAGAGTCAGTCGAAAGAACAGCATAGTCAAATCGATAAGCCGTCTGAGAAAAAACTGGCGGTGCAACTATTAGTTCAAGCAGCTAAGCCTGAGAAAAGCCACGTCATTCTCGGCGTACTATTTTTGTTTCTAGCATCAGCGCTCGAAGCCTTAGGGCCGATTTTAGGCAAAGCATTTATCGACCATTATTTACTACCTAGAAACAATGATATCTGGATGATGACAGGTATCTTGTTAGCATTCGTCATTACTGGTTGGTGGGCAACTTGGCTGCGTTATTTGCAATTGACACGTCTAGCTGGCGTCGCGATGCGCTCAGTGCGTCGCTTGCGTGAGCAGGTGTACGCACATGTCTTGCGATTGCCGATGGCGTTTTTTGATAAAGCGATCACTGGGCAACTGGTGAGTCGTGTCACCAATGATACCGAGGCAGTCAAGAACTTGTACGTACAGGTATTGTTTGTGATGCTTGATAGTTCTATCGTCGTGCTCGGTGCTTTGATTGCGATGGCATGGTTGGATTGGCGTTTGATGTTGATCGTTTTAATGTTGGTGCCAGCCGTAGTCGTGATCGTATGGTTTTATCAGCGTTGGAGTGCGCCAGCGGTAACCCGTGCGCGGCAAATGCGCAGTGAGATCAATGCGCAAGTAGCTGAAAGTATTAGTGGGATGAGTGCGCTGCAAGCTTGTAATGCCGAGCGCGGATTTGGTGAACGCTTTGAAGTCACCAATCAAAAACATTATGCAGCACGTGTTGATGAATTACGCGCCAATGCGTGGTTACTGCGTCCAGCATTAGATTTATTGAATTCTCTATTGCTGGTAATTGTGATTTTTGTGTTTGGTCAACGTAGTTTTTCTGGATTAGAAATCGGTATCTTATATGCATTTGTGAGTTACATCGCGCGCGTGGTCGATCCCTTGATACAAATTACTTTACAGTTTGGGCAAATTCAACAAGCGGTAGTGTCCGCAGCACGCGTTAATACCTTGTTACAAGAACCGACTGCCGCCAGCAAACAAAATGATGCCGAGATTAGCCACGGTACCTTGCATTTATCGAAGGTGCGTTTTGGTTACGATCCCGCGCAAGTGATCTTGCATGAGATTGATTTAGATATTCCTGCCGGAAGTTTCTATGGCATCGTTGGCCATACTGGTAGTGGTAAATCGACGCTGCTTAGTTTGTTATTGCGCTTTTATACGGCGCAGAGCGGAAAGATCCTGTTCGATCATCTCGATTTACAAGAGTTGAGTGACGAACGTTTTCGTGCCAGTGTTGGACTAGTGCCGCAAGAGCCGTTTTTGTTAGCAGCGAATGCACGTGAAAATATTGCGATGGGGCGTGATATTAGTGAAGCCGATATTATCGCAGCCGCGAAAGCCGCACGCGCACATGATTTTATTTTGCAGTTGGAACATGCTTACTTGACGCCTTTAGGCGAGGGCGGTGCGAAGCTTTCAACAGGACAAAAACAGTTGATCGCGATTGCGCGTGCATTAGCTGGTCGACCCAAGATTTTGTTTTTAGATGAAGCAACTTCGCACATTGATAGTGAGACCGAACAGATTGTGCAATTGGCTTTGAATGAATTGCGAGGAAAAGTGACCATCGTGGCGATTGCACATCGTCTATCAACCATACGCGATGCCGACAATATCATCGTTTTAAATCACGGTCGCATCGCCGAGCAAGGACAACATACCGAATTAATGGCGATTGAAAATGGTTTGTATCAGAAACTTTATTTGCTGCAAACTTTAGAAGATTAGGTGACGGATCCGGGGCAACGAGAAGTTGTTGTGGTTCGTGAGTAAAATCAACGCGGACAAATAACAGGTCTCGCCTCGGCTTGGTTTAAGTAAGTTCTACCGGGATCTGGCGCTTTGAAACAGGTATTTCCTAACTTAGTAATTTGCGTGCCATCTGCGGCCTGAAAAGTTTCTAATTGCAAGCCGCGCGGTTTGCCTGCTTTTTCTATCTTGTGTGCGAGCTCTTCCCATTTATCTTTGTACGGATAGTTTTGCTTTTGCCAGTATTCGCGTGCAATTTGATTTGCTGGCTTAGCTGCCTCTATCTTTTGTTGTTCAAATCGAAGATCTCGTTCTAAAGATTGACTAATCGCCTTCACGTCGCGATTGAGCGCAGGTTGCGGTGGACTCTTTACTTCTAGCTCTTCAGTTGCTTTGCTTGTTTGATTGGCTTGTAGCTGAATGGCCGCAGTTAAGGATGGTTTGATCGCTACTTGGCGCTTGGTGTTGCCAATATTTTTGTGTTTGGTCTTGAGTTCTAATCGAGCGCTTGGATTTTTGATAAAAACAATCGACATCTGTTGTTCGGGCTGATTCAAATTGCTAGATTGCTTGTTTGAAACGCTCGGCCAATCCGATGCGTTTATGAGGCTGTATAAGCATGCCAGATGGATCATCAACACAATTAGTAGGCGAAGTAATCTTGATCTAAATTGCGTGTCAAAAACCATAGCAAGACGCCAATCTGAAAACGGGAATCAGCAAGTCTAGTGGAGATCGATGCATCGCGAAATCGTCGATTTGGATGATCTAAGCCTTGCTCTAGATGGTACCGAATTGCAGTACCAAATAAAGAAAACGCTTGCAGCATAAGATAGTCGGTTTACACTGTGCGTTTTCATTTTATGCCAAGCTTCTTGGCCGCTCTCTATGAAATGGTTACTCGCCTTAGCCGCTGCCAGCGTGGTATTTATACTTGGTTTGCTCGCCTATATATTTTTGATCTTAGCGCCCGGCTTACCGGAATTAACCGCAGTAACCGATTACAAGCCGAAGATTCCGCTGCGTATTTATACTGCCGACAATAATTTGATTGGTGAATTTGGGGAAGAACACCGAGATTTTGTCGCAATCAAAGACATCCCAGAGAAAATGAAAAAAGCTGTGCTATCGATTGAAGATGCACGCTTTTATGAACATAGTGGGGTCGATTATATTGGTGTAGCACGAGCAGTAGTGGCGAATGCTACTGGTGGTGTGAGGCAAGGTGCGTCAACTATTACGATGCAGGTCGCACGCAATTTCTTTTTGACTCCTGAACAATCTCTCTCTCGTAAATTACGTGAAGCAATGTTGGCGCGACGTATTGAGCAAGCTTTGTCGAAAGATCAGATCTTAGAGCTGTACATGAACCAGATTTATCTTGGTCAACGTACTCATGGTTTTTCTAGCGCAGCACGCACTTACTTTAATAAGTCGCTCAAAGAATTGACGATTGCAGAAACCGCGATGTTAGCGGGTATTCCACAAAATCCAGCACGGCATAATCCAGCGGTTAATTTTGAACGTGCTAAAAAGCGCCAGCTGCTAGTTTTAAAAAGTATGTTGAAGCACGCGGCTATTACGCAAGCCCAATATGACCAAGCAAGCAAAGAAACTTTGCGCGTGACTAAAGCTGCTCGATTTGAATCTCATGCGGCGCATGTGGCAGAAATGGTCAGGCAACAAATTTATGCGCAATTTAAAGATGAGACTTACACGCTTGGCATTAAAGTCATTACGACGATAGATAGTGATGAGCAAGATGCTGCTTATGAATCTTTACGTCGTAATGTGTTAACTTACGATCAGCGTCATGGCTATCGAGGGCCTGAGGCCTTCATTGAATTACCGACCGAGGAAAATTTGCGAGATGAAGCGATTGATGAATTTCTGCAAAAATTTCCATCGAGTGAAGGTTTGATTTCTGCAGTCGTCACAGCGGTTACGCCTAAGTTGATTAAAGCTGATCTTGCTACAGGTGAATCGGTGGAGATCAGTGGTGAGGGCTTACGTTTAGCGGCTAGCGCACTGCAAGCAAAAGCAAATCGCGACTTAAAGATTCGGGTTGGTGCTTTGATTCGCGTTATGCAAGACCGCAAAGGAAAATGGTCCGTCACGCAAACGCCAGAAGTTGAGGCTGCGTATGTGTCATTAAACGCGAATAATGGTGCTTATCGCGCATTGGTCGGTGGCTTTGACTTTAAACGTAAACAATTCAATCGGGTTACGAGTGGCTGGCGTCAGCCCGGCTCGGTGATTAAACCCTTTGTGTATTCAGCTGCGTTAGAAAAAGGCTTTTCGCCAGAAACACTGATTAATGACGTGCCTTTGTCAGAAACCAGCGATGAGTTATTAACTTGGGATCCACGTAATGATGATGGCCAGTACGATGGCCCGATAGAAATGCAACAAGGTTTAGCACGCTCAAAGAATGTGGTGTCAGTCAGGATTCTACGCGCGATCGGCGCGGCGTATGCGAAAGAATTTCTCGGGAAATTCGGCTTCGATCCGAATAAACATCCATTAAATTTAACCATGGCTTTGGGAACCGGTAGCGTGACACCTTTGCAAATGGCGGGCGCGTACGCAGTGTTTGCCAATGGTGGTTTTCAGGTAAAACCTTGGTTGATTCAAAAAGTCGTCGATGCAAAAGGTACGGTCTTGTTTGAGGCGAAAGTCGATAATTTCCCAAGTGAAGATGCCCGTGTATTGGATAGTCGAAACGCTTTTGTGGTTGATAGTATGTTGCGTGAGGTCGTGCGTTCAGGCACAGGTGCAGCCGCTTCGCAGAGGTTAGGACGGCGTGATTTAGCTGGCAAGACTGGAACGACCAGCGATGCGATTGATGGCTGGTTCGCTGGTTACTCAGGCGATATTGTTGCGGTCTCTTGGATGGGGTTTGATGAGCCTAAGTCCTTGGGCGGCAAAGAGTTTGGTTCTACCGTTGCTTTACCAATTTGGATAGATGCGATGCGACATGCCCTGAAAGGTCGGCCGGAATTTATTCGCCAAGCACCTGAGAATCTCATTTTTTCAAATGGAAAATGGATGTACGTCGAGTATGAAAATGGTGCAGGTGTGAAAACGCTAGATGTCGAAGAGCCATTAGGGACGATCTCATCAGAACAATGAGAAAGTGTGAAGAAGCACAAACGACAGTGCTAAGAAATTTTCAACAAAAATGTCCAAAAACAAATCAGGTAAAAAAAGAGCCCGCAAATCATTGCGGGCTAAATCCACACCCTTGGAGGAGTAGTCAGATGAGCCTTCATCATATACAGTCAATATGACGGGCTGATGACGTGGATTACTTTTTTCATTCAATCAATTAATTAAGCAATCAATCAAGCAAGCAATCAACGGGATTGCAAATTTGCACCATGCGCTAATTTGATTCTTACCAATCATGGCTGCTCTTGCTCTGTACTGGTAACTGGTGCTGTGGTCGTTGGCTTTTCTACTGCTTCATCGTCTGGTTTCACATCATCGAGATAGCGTTCCACTAAATCAAAGAAGCGACCATACAGCTTGGCATCAGAGATCGTCTCACTCGCCACTTTGACCATAGAATCATTGCTGGCACCAAATGGTAGTGAGATCGAACCTATTCCACCTACACCAAGGCTAGCACTATTGATGTTTTTCTTTAGTGAATAACGATCGCGCACAGCATTCGCAAAAATAGTGGTGCTGTTGCTGCCCTTGCTATTGGGCGCGCACACTACATTGAATTCAATCTCTACATGCGTCTCGTCGTCTGACTGAAATTTGCGACGACCTTTGACATTGTTGTCGTTTGCTCCGTTGATGATATAGCCTTGACTAAGCAAGGCTCGTCTTGACGCTTCGCAAGCCTGCTTCTCGCTACCTGGCACGGCATTGGTGAACATATCAGCGGTGCCAAATTCATCTTTGTGTAATACCGTTTTCTTCGGTGTACTGCAGCCAACAAGGCTTAGCAAACACAGTACAGAACTAAGGATGACGAGATTTTTTTGATCAAACATAGAATAAGAAACGCGTAATGATTTTTGCTTCAACACTCATGCAGCGGGCTGAAATTGCATTGTGCATAAATCGTAGTGGACTTAAATAATACGCTTCAATTTTAGCACTAGGATTCTGCCTTGTTACGTGAATTATTTAAGCCAGTTTGCCGATACAATTAGTCGTTTGTATTGCGACTTATTGTTCACATTTGGATTATGCCGATTGACGACTACGCAAACGAATCGCCGCTTCCCGTATCATATTCTCGGTACTCGCCCAATCGACGCAGGCATCTGTGACCGAGCAACCATAGATCAATTGTGATAAGTCTTCGGGTATTTTTTGATTTCCCGCAACGATGTTAGATTCGATCATCACCCCGACTAAAGCTTGATTGCCATTCACAACTTGATTGATCACATCTGCCATCACCAAGGGTTGTAATTCTGGTTTTTTATAGCTATTGGCATGCGAGCAATCGACAATGATATTCGCTGCTAACTTGGCTTTCTTTAAAGCTTGCTCAGCCATAGCGACAGATACGGTGTCGTAATTAGGGCGACCATCGCCACCACGCAAAACGACATGTCCATATTGATTGCCACGGGTGCGCACCACGGCAACTTTGCCTTGCCCATTTAAACCTAAAAATGCATGTGGATGAGAAGCAGAAAGAATCGCATTGATGGCGATACTAATGTCGCCATCGGTACCGTTTTTAAAACCAACCGGAGTCGAGAGACCAGACGACATTTCTCTATGGGTTTGCGACTCGGTCGTCCGTGCGCCAATCGCAGTCCAACTAATTAAATCGCCCAAATATTGTGGAGAAATTGGATCGAGTGCTTCAGTGGCGGTTGGTAAGCCAAGTTCGCAAATATCTAATAGAAATTGACGCGCTTTTTCCATGCCAAGATCGACTTTGAATGAATCATCCATCAAAGGATCGTTGATATAACCTTTCCAACCCGTGGTTGTTCTTGGTTTCTCAAAATACACGCGCATCACTAGCAGCATCGTGTCTTTTACTTCTTCTTGTAAGGCTTTTAAGCGACGCGCATAGTCGAGGCCAGCGATAGGATCATGAATCGAACAAGGTCCCACGACTACGATGAATCGTGGATCTTTGCGATCTAAAATATTTTTTAAGGCTTCACGACCAGCATCGACAATCGCCGCTGCGTGTTCAGATAAAGGTAATTTGGCATGTAATTCTTCTGGCGTCGGCATCGGTGCGAACGAGGTGACATTAATATTTTCTAAATCTTGGCTATTCATAATTGCGCTATCAAAGTAAGGTGTAAAAATTGGTATCTATTATAGGGTAGCGATGGATTTTGGTTTGTGCTGAAAACGGCGATTTAGGAGCAGAAATCACCTTAAATGTCTGAAGATGTTGGATAAAGTTGATCGAATCGCATGAATTATCAGCATAGATTGGAATTAAGCCGTTTTCTCGCGCTTATTCTGTGGATGATGTGCTCTTGATATTTCATACACTAAGCACTCTTAGTTTGTTAGATCAATCTTGAGGTGATTTATGATGTCGTCCAGCGCACAGCAACATGGCAGATACAGCGAACCAAAACGTTTGCATGGTGTGCCAGGCAATGTGTATATTCTGCGCAATTCTGGTTTGAAAGAAGGTTTGCTACAAATTGGCTTGAGTCGCCGTTCTGGTTGGGCAAAGGCATTGGAATTAAATCGTGACAAAGCTAATATTATTCCGGGTAGCTTTGAATGTGTATTTGAAATTCGTGCGCAAGACGGCGGTGGCGCGCTTGAAGCAATTATGTTGGCCTTGCAAAGTAAGCGATGCGGTCGACGTGAACAAGATTTCTTCGAGATCGATTTACATCGAGCCGAAGCGATTATTACGCAATGCGTAAGAGAAGCTGATCTCAAGTTTCAGAACCGCTATCGCCACGAGTCTGCACTGCGCGAGTATTTAGAAAAAGAACAAGCGCAAAATACAGCAGAAGAAACCACTGAAACCATCGTCCAAGAGGGCATATTTAAGAAAGCATTTTCTTGGATGTCTAAGGCGATTAACTAATCTACTAAACTTAGGTATTGAGCTTAGTTATTGAGCTTTGTTGCTCTACCAAGGTATTCGGCAAAGTGACGTGATTTAGCGCATCAAGCAAGAATTTCTTCTGCACTTTAGATCGGCTAAGTTATGAAGTATCTCCACGGCACTTTGCTTCAATAGCTACTGAGTCTCAACTACTGAGCCTCGGTAGCTGCGCGTAGCACTGGAATTCGAATTACGCTCTGCGCATACCACTTTACTTTCAGATTCTCATTTGCATCGAGTATGTTCTCGTCACTAACATCCTTTCCGCTGCCGTAATTGAGCTGCGAAAATGGATTTTTATTGATGTTCAAATACGCCACGATTCGACTACCTTTCTTAACTTGTTTACTAAGTAAGCGCGTTGGCGGTAGTGTTAGACGGGTGATCTTATGCGGTTCTAGTAATTGTCTTTGACTACGGTCTTGACTAAAACTGGCGCGAACAATTACATACGAGAGGTGAAAATATTCACCTTTATTGTTGAGCTCATACAAAGTGACGCCGAAATCCATATCACGTCGATTGATACTAGCGACAATCTCGCCAGAAAATGCACCGTTGATAATTAAGTCTTCGGATAGTGGATCACTAACAAAAATAAAACCATTTGTCGTATCGATTTCTTTGCGAATAATCGGCGCAGGATAGTAATCGTTATTGCTGGTTTGACGATCTTTAAAATCCACCGTCTGTGTTAAGTATTGCGTGATTGGAGGAAGTTTATCTTGTAAGCGATACCTGCCGTTCTTAGTTGATGTACTAAGATAAAATTGTAGTTGCATATTCGCCATGCCCGACAAAGATGGGGCGTGTCGCCACTGATTTTCTCCCATAACGAAATAATTTATTTTGTCTTTGAGTATTGTGGGTTTGTTAGCGTTCTTGAGTATGTAATCAAACCAATCATAGGTAATTTTTTTGGTATCAATCAGCGCTGAAGTTGGCACTTCCATGTCGTTTAATATCTTTTCCCCACCACGTTGTGCGCCAAAATGTCCGTAAGGGCCGATGATCAAATAGTGCTCCGCGTTTGGTAGGTATTTAATGTGCTCACGTAAATAGTAAAGACCAGAAATTTGGCTATCGTTGTAGTAACCATCGATGGACAAAACAGGAATTTTGATTTGTGCAAAATCAGTTCGATACGGCACCATGCTTTGCCAATAGTGGTCGTAAGCAGGATGTTGCAGCCATTTTTGTAGTAGAGGATTTGGCGTACCGTCGATTTGATCAATTTCGCGATATGCGCGCCCAGACTGCCACCAGTCAAATTGCATCTTACGAAAACGTTGACGATCGTTATTCACCGCGTCATCTAGATATTTGTTATTGCTCACATAGAAGGTCCACTGATAATTTGGGTTGATGAAAATATTATTCTCCATCGGTAATCCCATGCCAGGGCCACCAGCGACATAGGGCACAATGGTTTTGAGAGCAGGATGTAAATTCTTAGTTGCCGCCCATTGCGTGAAACCATTGTAGCTGCCACCGTACATTCCGACCGCACCATTGCTCCAACTCTGTTTGCTAATCCAATCAATGACCGTATTAGCATCTCTGCCATCATATTCGTAAGGGGTGATAGGGTCAGGGCTCAGGTATTTACCGCGACTGTAGGCTATGACGCCGACGTAACCATGATCGGCGGCCTCTTTCAGACTGAGCAGGTCACGATCGCGTACGTAGATGGTAAATTGTAATATCGTCGCTAAGGCTTGCTTTTGATCTTTCTTGCGCACCATCATCGCTGAAATAACTGCGCCATCAGGACTATTGATTAATAGTTGCTCATTGACTTCATAGTCGGGACCCAATTCTGGTTTTTGCGCTTGGACGCAAACGCTAAATAGCGAAAGTGCACAAAGTAGGAATAGTCTTGTTAGCATCGGTGCCTCTGATCGAGAAATAAAAAGAAAAAATAATTGCAGAGAGAGTGTGATGCGCAGAGCGAACAAATTGCCTGTCTAATTAGCGAATACCGCCAGTGTCGAGCTGCGCATCAGGCGCTTTATTTCGTACTGTTTTGTGTTTCCTTCGTCAGCTTGTCTAAGGCGCGTTGGATATCGGCTTTCTTGCCTGGATGCTTTTCTTTCGCCAGTAGATGCTCCAACGCTTTGCGATGTGCGATCCCTAAAGCGTCATTGGCGCTGCTGAGAATATCAGGTTTTACACCCACTCCTTCCCAGTTGGTTTTCGTAATCGGATTGATCGAGCGACCAAAGGGAATGCTCGCCATAAAATGTGGATGTAGCCGCTGTCCGTCTACTGGATGCGCACCGCCTCCAGTGACTTCTCCAACCGTGATGCTGCGTTTTAGACTTTGTAAGGTATAGCTTAAATCTTCAGCTGCTGAAAAAGTGCGTTGACTAGTCAAGATGTAAACCTGTTTGCTTTTGTCATAGCGTGGTCCGGCGGTGTATGGCGTGCTCCAAATTTGCGTTGTTTTGTTTTCCGCACGGTTGTAGATGTCGTTTAGATGTACCTCTGGATCTGTGAAGTGACTAGCAATGAGTGCGACTGTTTGTGGCGAACCTCCGCCGTTTTTTCGTAGATCAATAATCAATGCATCACTTGCATTTAGTAAGGTCATCGCGGCACTAATTGCGTGTCCGACGATTTCGGTTGGACCAAAACCACGTAAATCGAAATAGCCAATGTTGCCGCCTAGTCGTTCAACTCGCTCAACACCGTAATTCACCGCTTGCATAAACTGACGCTCCTCGGCGTCCATGCGGTTTTTTTCTTCCGGGCTAGGTTCCCCATTCGCCTCAGTAGTTGGGATTTCCTTGGCCTCGAAAAAGACATTTAAATGTTTATCCTTGGTTTGTTGCTGTAAATGTGTCGTCAGCGTTTTAGCGAATTCGCGCGCACTAGTAAATTTATCGTACTCACCATTTCTATATCTCTGGTCCAGCATCGTATTGACTTGATCCGCAACTTCAGGAAATACGTACTTTTTAGACATACTTTGCTTTAATTCTTGGAGCACGATTTGTTTATCTTTTGCCGAGATATTGAGATCTTTTTTGTCTTGTGGCGCTTGCGCCATTGCCCCGCTAACGAGTAAGCAGAAGCTGCCAACGATGGTCAGCAGATATCGATTAGAGAATTGAAAAGTGAACATGTGCTTCCTTGAAAAGCGAATTGTTTTTATGTCTTTGCGAACTCTAGGTGCGAATCTGCAAAGGCCTGTAGGTAGTGGCGAGTGAATGTTGAATCGTAGCTAAATGAGCGTTGAGGTACACTGCAATTTATTGACGAGCATGGACACGATGGACGTCGAGAAGCATCTTGCCGTCGCGTTTAACACATGTGCCGCTGAACGTGATGGCATCACTTTGCTTGGCTTCAATCGTCGCGCCTTCAGCTTTATCTTTGCAGATAGCATGCAGCTCTTCTGGAATTTCTAATGCTGGTGGCGGTGGTGCAGATGGCAGTGCTGGTGGCGTAGGTGGTGCTGGCGGCTCTAGGGTTGCGGGCACCGCGGGTGGCGCAGGAGGTGCTGGTGGCGGTGGAGGAGAGAGTAGTTTCAAGCATCGATTCTTACCAGTAGTGGACTCGCATTGAATACTGATTACGGTGTTGGCAAGGTTTGTTTTCTTGGCTTCTGTTTGCTTAATTTTTGATTCTGCAATACTTAAGCCTGTTGCGCCTAATGCGGCGAATATAATGACAGCGGCTAAGATTCTCATGATTTCTCCTAGGTTTGAATCCAACTTTTTCATTTTGAAAGATGGTCGTGTTCTACTTGACCAACGCTGTCATCATGAATCGCAATTGTGGAGAAATAATGGTGAATCGTGGAGTTGTTGAATAAAATCCCGATCAAGGTCGCGGGTTAATTTATTTTGCGGTGATTGAATCCGTCAAAGCGATAGCCTAATCCATAGATTGCGTGAATTGGATTATCGTCTACGCGTATCTGTGCGATTTTTTTGCGAATATTTTTGATATGGCTATCAATCGCGCGATCGGTTACATCCAAGCTATCTTGCGCGACAAAATTCAGCAATTGTGTACGCGAGAAGACCTGCCCCGGATGTTTGATGAAGTGTTCGAGTAACAGAAATTCGCTGCGCGTTAGTTCTAATAATTGTTGATCTAAATAAATCTGATAAGCGGCATGATCTATATGAATTAGCCCTGATTGCTCATTTTCTCTATTGATCGCTTGGTCGCTGAAGCGATTGTTTGGTACGGTGTTTGATACGCGCCGTAAAATAACCTTAATTCGCGCCATCAATTCTCTAGGACTAAATGGTTTGCAAAGATAGTCATCCGCACCAATTTCTAATCCAAGCAATCTATCGATTTCTTCTACCTTTGCGGTGACCATGATGATAGGAACCTGCGAGAAAACTCTGATAGCACGACACAAACTAATGCCATCCAGACCCGGCAACATGAGATCAAGTACGATCAGATCATGTCGTTTTTGCCGGACTTGCGCTAAGGCGGCTTGTCCATCGCTAATGATCGTGCTTTGATAGCCTGATGCATGCGCATAATCGGCAATTAAGGATGCTAAATCAGCTTCGTCTTCTACAATAAGAATTTCTGTTGGCGTATTGAGCATAGCGAATTGACTGGCCGTGTATGTGATAAGTAGATGCGGAATTATTAGGTAGTAAGGTATTCGGTGCTAATTTAAACACTTGCTGGGTAAAGAGAGAATTGGATTTGCGCATGCAAGCCACCAAGTTCGGAATGAGAAAATTCGATGTTTGCATGGTGGGCTTCCAAAATACGGCGGCATAAAGCGAGACCTAAACCAGACCCACCGTGTTCGCGATTGCGCGAACTATCTGGTCGATAAAAACGTTCACCTAATCGTGCCATGGCAAGTGATGGAACTTCTGGTGCGCTGTCTTCAATGTGGAGATATAAAAACTGTTGATCACTATTCGCGCGGATTCGGATGCATCCGCCCGCGTTGGTATAGCGTATCGAATTTTCCAGCAAATTATGCATAACTTGGCGTAAGCGTTCTCTATCCCCGTGAATACAAGATGCTTGTGGTTTGGCTTCGATCGTTAATTGTAAATGAGCGTGATGAATTCGATCTTGAAAGTTGCTACTTTCTTCCTCAATCAGGGCCCATAGATCCATTTTTTGCATTTGATATTGCAGCGTGCCGATATCGGCGCTCGCCAGTGTATAAAGTTCATCAATTAACTTGTTTAAGGATAAAACCTGACGCAACATCAATGCGATATTTTCAGCGTTGGCAGGACGAATGCCGTCTTGTAGTGCTTCTAATTGCGCACGTAACACGGCAATTGGGGTTCTTAACTCATGTGAGGTGTCTGCTACCCATTGCCGTCGGCTTTGCTCTGCTTGCGCTAACTTTTCTGCCAATTGATTAAAACTATTTGCCAGTTCACCTAATTCATCGCTACGGCGCACTGCGACACGGGTGTCGAACTTACCTTGTTCCAGCGCGCGTGCGCTAGCGGCAAGTTGATGTATGGGATGCCGAAAATGTAACGCCAACAGCAATGCCGCTAATCCGCTCAAACAGATGCTAATGACGACGATCGTGATGATCATGTCGGCCTGTTGTTGCAGGAAGTCTCGTGCCATATCATCGCTTGGCACCCGCGACTTTTGCACTGATAAATACGCAATCACTTCGCCTTGATGATAGAGCGGTCGCATCCCCCTTGGACTTTGATCCAATTTTTTGTCTAAAGGTCGACCGGCCAAGTAATTTTCTGCTTCATCGAGCAAGCTAATGCGGCTGTTTAAACTTTGAAGTTGTTCCTCTGATGCTGAGACGTCGACGATATCGGTTTTGGTGGATGCTTGATTTGCTGGCGCTTTAATCGGCTCGTCAGGTGGGGGAGGTGGTAAGGGTGGCGGCGGTGGCAATGGGGGCAGGACTGGCGCTTGCGCTGCTAATGGAGCTGCTGGAGCAACAGGTGAGACTGGCGCAGCGGGCTTGGCTGGAGCCGCAATATTGTTGCGTGTGTTCGATTTATGGTCGTTTTTAACTTTGTTAGTGCGTTCGTTCAGTGCTGATGTGGTGGAGGCGACCATCGATTTTTGCTGTAAGCCGTCTACAGATTCTACCCGTGATGGTGCCGAATTTTTAATTTGATACAAGCGCATTAGTTCTTGATTGATCCATGCCTTCTTTTGTTGAGGATCGTTCGGTAGAAATGACCAGCTTTCGTTGGCGGCATATTGATTTTGAATTGAATCACCAAGTTCTTGCAGACGATCGAGTTCAATTTTGAGAGCGTAGTCAGCAAAACCACTACTGACTTTTTCGCGCATCATTAATAAAGCGACGATCACGACTGTGGTGAGCGATAGAAGAACTGCAAAAAATAAGCGCCAACCAATAGAGAGTTTCACGTTCGGATTCTGAATAGAAAAGAAGGCAGTGTAGAACTTAGCGGTGTTTGCGCCAAGCGCTTTCTATGTGCGATTTTGTATTTTTGCTGAACGGAGAAGATTTTTCTGTGATTCGTTTTTTCTCCATCATTTATCCATGATCTTGTAACGAGGCTAGAAATAGATTCGGGAAAATTGCGTTTAAGCAATATCTAAGTTACTCATACCTTTATAATTAGATCTGTTTGGATTGCTGATATGCGTTAAACCGTGCGCAAGTCGCCTTGCTAAAAAAGCGACATATAAATTTTCGGAGATATACATGGATCATCACGCTGGCCTGCCATTTTTGAGAGAGACGCTGCTCTTTCTAACGCTCGCTGGCATTCTCATTCCCTTGTTACAACGCTTCAAAATTAATCAGGTTTTGGGCTTCCTGACGATAGGTGTGGTGCTCGGTCCTTTTGGTGTTGCGCAGTTTGCACAACAAATGCCTTGGTTGAGCGTCATCGCTTTTTCTGGTGACGCTGAAGTGCAATCGTTGGCTGAGTTAGGTGTGATGTTTTTGATGTTTTTGATCGGACTTGAATTGTCCGCTGAGCGCTTGTGGAGTTTGCGTCGCTGGGTATTTTTGGGTGGTAGTGCGCAGCTTTTATTGACGGCGGTGATGATTGGTAGTCTTGCGTATTGGTTTGGTAATCGTCTTGAAATTGCTTTGCTGTTGGGTTTGGTATTTTCACTTTCTTCGACGGCGATTGTGATGCAATTACTCACGCAACAGCGAGCGATGGCTAGCCCAATGGGGCAAGCGAGTTTTTCTATGTTGATGCTGCAGGATTTTGCAGTCGTGCCTTTACTGATTTTGGTGGATTTATTGGGTAAACAGACCACCGACAATTTGAGTATCGTCGTTGGTATGACTTTATTGAAGTCATTGGCGGCAGTGTTGTTTATTTTCTTGGTTGGGCGACGCGTTGTCGCACCGGTGTTTCGTTACTTCGCGCAGCAGCGACAACCAGAAGTATTCATGGCGCTCACTTTATTGGTGACTTTAGGCATTGCTGGCGCGACTGCCGCAGTAGGTTTGTCCTTAGCTTTGGGCGCGTTCTTGGCAGGCTTATTGCTCGCAGAGACAGAATACCGACATGAGGTTGAAGTCACTATAGAACCTTTTAAAGGCTTGCTGATGGGCTTGTTCTTTATGTCGGTTGGTATGGGAATTAATCTTGCTGCATTCGCGCAAAATTGTGTGTGGATTTTGGCCTCCGTACTAGGTTTGGTTCTGATCAAGGCGAGCGTCGTTGCTGTGATTATGCGTAAGGGCGGATTAAGCTGGGGTAAGTCGATTGAAGGTGGATTTTTGTTAAGTCAGGGCGGTGAATTTGCTTTTGTGATTATTGGCGTGGCAGCGACGACGAGCATTTTGTCGCGAGACACTGCGCAGT
>VFQS010002285.1_pt1 | contig 15973 bp, 8 predicted proteins | sample 3512361 | NCBI WGS metagenome assembly VFQS01 (sample SAMN10412375, study PRJNA504923) | tailings metagenome | isolation source: Relicate 1 Philex TSF3 active mining | place: Philippines
AAATTATCCTTAGGATTATCAGTTAATACCTCATTAATATCAAACCATGAATTAGTATTTAAATTAATTTTATTATTATAATTAAATTTATAAGGTAATAAATCATTATGGTTAATAATATTATTTTGAATTGATTTGATTTTTTCTTTAATTTGATTTAATTTATTTAACTTTAATTCTAATTTATATTGTTTAAATGATTTACTAGAAGAACTAATATTATTAATAATATTAAGTTTTTTCTTTTTCTTCATTTTAAAATAAATATATCATATAATAATTATTATAAATAATCTTTAAATAAAAATATTTATAATTTATATTAAATAAATATAAATCATAAATAGATAGAAAACAATAGTAAATTGATAACTGTTAATAACCCAACAATTAAAATACCATTTATTTTTAATTTTACGAATTTTAGCAATTGAAAAACACTGAAAACAAACCCAATTTTTATCCATTTCACAATCAAGTTTTAAATCATGAGGACAAGGCATACATAAATCTATTAAATATCGGTCATTAATTACAGAAATATTATTTATTTCATTTTCAGGAAGCCACATTATTAAATTAGTATTTTCAGCTAATAATTTACTATTCCAAAATTTATATGTAATATTATCAAAAAAATTATTGTTAGTTTTTAAAGGAACATAATATGGTAATTTAATAAAAAAAGACTTATAAGTTTTTTCATTAGCAGATAATTCTTTTAATTCTTTATTAACTTCATTAATAGATTTAATTTGACGCATAGCATTAATTAATTCTGAACTATCTAATTCATAATTTAAAAATTTTGTATATTCTGTAATATCATAATTATTAATTAAAATATGATTTGAATCAGTCCATTTAAAATCTTGGGCAGGAATTTTAGAATTAATTTCATTTTTAAGTTCTTCATTAATTAAACTAGCTTCATAACCAAAATTATATCCAAAATTTATAATATCATTATGAATAAATATTTGTTCATTTTCGAAAAGACTGTTAGGTTTTAAATATGAACCTGCTAATATTTTATTAACTATGAGGTAATTAACTGAATCATCTAATTTATATTTTTTAATTAAATCAAATTCATATTTAATAGCTCTAGCTGTTATTAAAAATTTATGAACTATATATTTATTTTTTAATTCTGAAAAATCACGATATAATTCTAAGATTGCACCTGTTAAACGAATAATATTATCATGTGGATTACCAACATCATGTCTATTATATAAAATAATCTTAGAAATAGATACTTCAGTTCCTAAATCAATATAAATCCATTCATATATATCGTTATTAGTATGAAAGTATGAACTCCTAGAATCAGTAATAATATCACCTTTAGACCATTCTTGAGATTTAGATGAATATTTAATTTTAATATATTTAGTATTAAGAGGAATTTTGATACCATTATTATCATAAATTTCAATAGTATTAATATGAAGCCATCGTTGGTCTTTAGGAATATTAATATTATTCTGATACAAACGTATATATCTAATTAAATTTTTAGAATCTTTATCTTTTTCAATTATTTCCTGATTATATTTGGAATTACAAAAGAAATAATAATTTTTTAGTAAATAAGTATTTTTAGTATTATAAATTAATTCATTCATCTGTTCATATTCAGTAGGGTCAATAATTTGTCTATTAATAAAACGAATATAGTTTAAACCTCGTAGATTATTAATACGGTTTATATTAATAACATTAGGTTGTCCATTTTTATTAATATTTAAATTAATTTTTGTAGATAAATATTTTTCAATTTTAGAATTTATTGTATCAATTTGAATAATTAAATCATCTAATATTGTCAATTCTAAATCTTTTTGTGTTTCCTTAATTTGAATAATTTTATTAATAACATTATTTTTATAACTTTCATTATAATGAATTTGCATTGTTTTAATATTTTTAATAATATTACGATAATAACTTGAATCATCTATTTGAATTTGATTATCTAATATGTCTAATTTTTGTTTATTTTTTAATAATAAGTCCCAACTGTAAAATAATAACTTGTATTTATCATTATTTAAATCTTTCAATATATATTTTGATGGTGAAATAACATATCCATGTTTTTTCCATAAATTATCATCATTCTCTAATGTTTCATTTAAAATTTGTTGTAATTTAACTAAATGATGTATTGGATATAATATCCATTTCATTTGTTTAGGTTCTTGTGTCATTTCCGTTATATCCTGTAATGATTCCAATACTGATTCGACTGTGCCTTTATATTTACTAGGTGGTTTGCAATCACCATAAAAAGAGACATGTATATCTTCGTAATTATTAGTGGATGATTGTTCTTTTGAACAACTTACCCCTGCTTCAGCTTCAACAATAGCTACTTCCATACGTGTTTCAATTTTTCTTAATAAATCTTTATCACCTTTTTTAGACTCAAACGTAAAGAATAAATCAGCGCCAAATTGTCTTTTAATAACAACATGTGTAGCATTCTTGGACATTTCACCGAAGAGGACTTGAATATTGAATAATTTATTAATTTCATTTTTACTAATAGCATCTGCCCATAAATTTTCAATGAATAATTCATCGTCTTCTTTAACTAACTTATAATAAAACGACCCTTTTATTGAGTTTTCATTTGTTTTAGTGGATGTAAGATATTTACCAGAACCTCCAATATCAATCAACCCTGCATATAAATTAAGTCGTAGATTGGCATCAATTTCTAAATGTTTAAATTGGTCATCATTTGTATATGCATATAAGAAATCATGTTCAACATATTCATTTTTATTATTTTTTATAGCAGTTTCTATATTATCCTTTTCATTTAAATTAAGAATATTAGAAGGTAATAACATATCATTATGTGCATCATATAATTGACCCAGATTAGCAGTTCTAGAAAATGCTCGTCTAGTTATCATTTTATTAAATAATAATTGAAAATAAAACCAGAAATTAAATTAATAATAAAATAAAAATTTATTAATTTAATTATTTTTTTTGAAAGCTCAACAGACTAAAAGTCCATAACCGAGGTTTTCTTAAAATAATGCTTCACAATATTTAGAAGTGAATGATTCTTTTTCACCTAATTCTTCAATATTTTCTAGATTAGATGTATCGGTTTCTTCTTGAATAGTTGCTAATGTTTCAAAATATCTTTCTTCATCGAATAATAAATCGATTGAACCAGTTCCAATAGGCACTTCTTGGCCTAACATAATATTCGATGATACTGATTTAAGTTTATCTAATTCACCGAAGATAGCAGCTCTATTAATAATATCTGGAGTTTCTTCAAATGAACATTTAGCTAAAGGTCCTCTATCACCTTTATTAATACCGTGTCTATCAACAGACATTAAATAACCTCTATTAGTCATAATATCAACTAATAAGTTAATGTGTCTAGAATTGACATAAGAACCTGCATTACCGAAAGTATTATATATTTCATCAAATAATGCTTGTCTAGCGGCTTCTAAACCAAGAACTTCAAATATTTCATTTATATTATTAGAATATGAGTTATATGCATCAATAGCCGGATGAGCAAAGATATCTTCTAAGTTAGAACCATCTGTTTCAATAGTCCATCTTCTTTTCTTTACAAATTCTTTTGTTTCATTATCGAATTTTGAAAAATTATCATCTGGGATTGGATAAGCGGATTCAATTCCTTTAATACCATTTAAAACTATATCATTTAAAATAGTTTTTTCAAGTGTTTTAAGGATACAAATCATATCTTCTTGGTCGCAATCAGCTTCTTCCACTTTATCAGTAATACATTGAATACGTAATATAAGATTGGTGCTATTATCATCTGAAAATACACAAGAAATATCTTGATTATCAGTATTGAATCTAGAAATAATAGCGAAATAGATATCAGACATACGTAATCCTTTTTCTAATAATTTCATTTTATCTAATTTAAAACGGAGAACCCATGGACTTTTAACCATACTATTAGGAATTGGAGTATCTAATTCATTAAATACTTTATATATATCTAAGATTGCTTTATCTTCTGGTAATTCAGATGAGTCTGAAATAATTGATTGTGTATCGAAATAAATCTCAGATGAGATTGTTAAATTTTTAATTGTTGTAATAGATAATTCATTCATAATTTTTAATGAATATTCTTTATTATAGCAATAAGGCTCTTTTAATATGATTTTATTCATTGGTTTTTTCATATTACTAGTAACACTTAATAATTCTTTAATTCTTGGAACACCTTGGGTTCCCTTCGATCCTGAGCCGGCAGTATGAAATGTATCGATGCATGCCACACCCGAGGATACCGTAAAATTTCTTGTTTCTTCGACAGTTAAATCATATACCCATTTTTCCATTGGTTTAATTTCTTCAATTGATTCAATAGGATCCCAATAAATTTCATTAAATATTTCATTATTAACTATGTCTTTTAATGAATTAATATATTTATTTTTAAATTCATCATTGTTTTCAATATTACCTATTGATGATAAAACAGGTATTAAATCACCTATTTTTAATTTATCTCCATCTATACCTAATATTTTATTATCGAGTTTAGTTAAAAAGGACTTTGCTTTCGTAGCTTTAACATAACGACCACTTTTAAGAGTAACTTTTAAAATTGTATCAGTTCCATCTTTATTAATAACAGGATGACGTGTAATAGCTTCTAATTTTGTCCATTTAATATTACCATCTTCATCAGTAGATAATGCTTTCCAGTCATTACCATCTTCAAGAGGAATATAAATTTGTTCATTTTCCATAAAGGTAACTTTTGATTTATCAGTGTTTTCATAATAATTATCAATAAATTCCCCTATTTTTGGAGTTATAATATTACCGTTTTTAGCGATAATAATTTCTGTATCCCAATCGACTGAGTTAAGTGTCATCTGGGTAGTAGGCTCACCCATAGATTGAGCGGAAACAGTTCCGACTAATTCACCAGGGTGTGCGATAGCAGCATAGAACATTTGAGTTAAATATGCGATAACATAATCAAATGCAATTTTGCTAATTTTTTTATCTAATAATGGTTTAGGAGATAAGTAAATATTTGCTAAAACCATGATAATTTCATTACCTTTATGTGAATCGGTAATTTTAAGATTTTCATCTAAATCAGCTAATTTATTTAATATATATGATGGATGTAAATCAGATAAGTTTGTATGAAGAGGAAAATTGGATATAGCATCATCGACTAATCTATTTAAATTAACTGGAGCGAATACTGTATTTTCATTAAAGTTTCCTTTGAAAATATCATTAAAGTAAAAGTCACGGTCAATTAATAATTTATCGATATGTTTTTGTATTTGTTGGTCGATGATGTCTTTATTTTTAAGAATATCATCGGCTATATCTGGAATATATTTATTATTAATATCTTCATCAATATCTAATTTAAATTTCTCATATATTTGAGCATTACTTAAATTAACTGTTGTAATTGTTTGTTTTTCTATTTTGGTTCCATCGAAACCATCTTCACCATATAAGAACTGTATAATTGTTCCATTGGCATTTCTTACGGTATAATCCGTAGCTACTCTAGCATCTTCCATACATTTAACGAGCTTACGTTGAATGTAACCGGTTTCGCTAGTATCTCTAACTTGTAATCCGTTTGCTAAACCGAAGTTTAAGGTTGATGGAATAGTTAAATCATATACTTTAGGGTATTTTTCAACACCTAATATATTGATTGTTTTAATTCTGTCTAATACAACATCATTATATTCAGTAAAATTTCTATGAGTATCTTTACATATTTCATCATATTTATTTAATTCATCATTTTTATAATCAATTAATAATTTAATTTTACTTGCAAATAATTTAGCCCATTGACAACGAATATCTAAACGATGCGATGGTCTAATTTTTTTAGTTCCTAAATTATTTTTTGTTGTTTGAGTTGTAAATTGTTTTCCGAAGATACCTAATCTATTACATAACATTGATATACCTTCAGTTAATCTATATGAAGAAGAACCAGAGGATATTGACATATCCATAACAGAACCATCACCACTAAAATATCCATTTAATACACCTTTGATACAATCATCGGATGCAATTAGTATAGTAGGATTTATATATTTATTATGGCTAAGGTGTCCAGCAAATTTTATTAAGAAATCTGCTAATATAGTAGAGTATCCAATAACACAAGTAGATGTTCCACCTATATCATTGATTTTAGTTTCTTCTTCGTGTTCAATATCATATTTATCAAACCATTGTTTAACAAAGGTTTTTACATTAATATCTTCATTCGTAATTTGAACTGTGCCACCTTTTTTAGAAGCATTACCTTCGGATAAATATAACCCAATAAATACACCATTTTCATAGTTTAATTCAAATTTATCAGGTATTTTACCATGTTTTCTAGTAGCATGATATGGATATATAAATCCATCTTTAATATTATTATCGTTATTTGAGCGTATTGAACTTCTCTTTAATGCAGATTTTTTAGTAAATGGTAATGTAAATACATTATTATTATTTTCATTCCACCATCCTGCTTTAATTTTATTACGACCTTCCATTGCTATATTCATTAAATTAACTGCTTTGTTATAATCAGTTCCATAAATATATTTTTTCTTCGGAAAGTATTCTGTCATATCAATATAACTAATAATATGTGGTGGTGTTGGTAATTTACAATTAACTGGAACAAAATCGCCAACTTTAATTTCTGGAGTTGGAATTTCTCTAAATTCATTTAATTCTTTATTCCAAATTAATAAGGATTTAGATTCAGTAACTATAACTTTTTTACCACCATGAGTTATAATTTCATATAACTCTGTTCCTGGGTCATGTCTTGTAATTGCAGAAACTTCTCCCCAGGTTAAGTTTCCAGTATAATCAGTAGTTGGAATAAATACTTTATTTTTAAGATATAATAATTCCATTTGTCTTTCTTCAAAATGTTTTATTTCATCTTTATTTGATTCTAATTGTGAATCAATCCAATCACCAATATTTATATATTTTGGTTTTTCATTCTCTATAATAACAATTGGTGTATCGCCAGTAACTGATTTAACAGCAGTATCGATAAGACCTTCACGACCACCCATAGCATGAAAGAAGAACTCGGTTGGAGTTAAGCCTTTCATGAATGAATTTTCAACGAAACCTCTAGCGGAGGCACCATCGTCAAACTTGTGAAAATGAGGTAATGTTCTATCAGTAAAACCATATTGAATACGTTTACCATCTACATCTTGTTGTCCGACACATGCCATCATTTGAGAGATGTTAAGTGGTTTACCTTTTGAACCTGAAACAATCATACTCATCATACGATTATCGGAACGTAGGTTTTTAACAGCATCTTTACCAGTAAGGTCTGTTAATTCTTGTAATTCTTTTTTAACTTGTTGTTCAAATTCTTCATTATTTGATTTACCAGTTTTATTTTCGAGAATATTTTGATGAACGTGACTGATAATTTCAATCACTTTCTTTTTATTAATATCTATTATATTTTTAATTTTATTTTCAGTATTTTTATCAGGAATTAAATCTCCAATACCAACTGAAAAACCAGATTTAAGAACCCAATTAGTAACTATATTTTGTATATCATCTAATAATTGTTGAGTTCTTTCGAAACCATATTTATGAAATACAATATGTATTAATGACCCTTCTGATTGACCTAAAATTGTGCTATCAAAAACACCTGAAATAACTTTACCATTTTTAATAACTACATTATTAATTTCACGGGAATCATTATCATAACTAGAATTTTTTTTATTTAAATTTATAGGTGGAATAATCATAGAGAATAATTGTCTTCCACTCCATAAATCAACTTTTGTATTGTATTTATATTTTGGAAAATCAACTGGTAAATCTTTATCTTTTGTGCCAGCTTTTACCTCTGGTTCTGGCAATGTTCCATCAAATGTTGATACATCTATCATCACATCTAAAACTTCTTCACGAGTTAAATAATTATCATAACGTGTAAATAAGTATGAACCAACTAAAGTATCTTGAACAATAGAAATAATTGGTTTATGTGTTGATGGTGAAATAATTTGGGTTGGAACTGCGGCTAATTCACGTAATTCAATACGCGATTGTTCGCTTTGTGGGACATGCATGTTCATTTCCATGTATGTATGCCGTATATTTCTATACGGATTGGACTATATCTTAAGCAAGAAAAATTATTTTTGTTTTCTCACCCATAACCATTTAGTCTCTGAACCTTCTCCATGCTAATATAAATATTAGTTTAGGAGCTTGGCTGCGGATTGGCTCATCTATCACTTTTTTACCATTGGGTTCAGCTATTAACTGAGTTCTTCTGAATAGTTTCCCATACAGAATGGTAGTGATAGCTCTATTGGTATATAGGAGCTGTTCCCGTCAATTTGGTTATGTTGCATATAAATATCTTTTAAAAACTGATAAGCTCTATTTTTGGCATTATTAAAATCAATGTCACAAAATTTAGTTTTAATACCATTAACATTAACTATAATAAACTTATCATATTTTTGATTTTTAATGTTTCTAATTATTAAATATTTATCTAAATCATTTATGTCAATAATAACATTTTTAAATTTTTCAATTTTATTTTTATAATGTTGTTGAATTGAATTATTCGATAACGTTTTTAAATTATTAATATCTTTATAATGTTCTTTTAATCTAGTAGATATTAAATTATTTGTACTTATATTACGTATTTTCTTAATATTTGTTTTTATTTTGTTATTTTCTATATAAGTAACAGCCATATTTTTACCACCAATAGTTAAATTATATCCATTTGGATATAAACTATTATGTGTTTTAATGTAATATATTTCTAAATTATCCAATTCTACAATATCACATTCGGCTAATAATTCTATTAAAAAATTATTAGCTCCGTGCTTTCTTATAGAATTATTTAAATAAATAGATTGACACTCTTTAGTATTGCATAAAGCTTCACTAATATGTGCATTAAATCTACCTAAATATCCATATGGCCTATATTTACCTTTATTTAAGTAATGTGTTCTAGTTTGACCAATATATATTTTTTGTGTTAATATATTGGTTATTTTATAAATTTGTCCTTTAACGTTATCAATATTATCTAAAATGTTATAATTCATTATGATTAATTATATTTAATAATTTTTTAAATAGATATTTATATACTAGACGATTATATAAATGTTATCTAAATAGACTAACATTGATAGTTTTTCACTGTTTTCCTTATAAAGTATAACTATCAACTTTATAAGCAGTCGCCTGTTGGAGACAAAACGAACTAAGTCCATCTCCATCAAAATCAGCATTGTAAGGACGTGTAACTGATACGTTTAATCTAAAAGTTTTATAAGGTAATGGGACAACTTCATGTTGCATCATACTCATACGATGTAAAGAAGGTTGTCTATTAAATAATACAATATCGCCTTTAATAAGGTGTCTATTGACAATATCACCATTTTCTAATTCTAAATTTTTAGTATCAATATAAAGTAAAGATGTGACTTTACCACTACTATATTTTTTAATAGATTTAGCACCAGGATAAATATTGGCACCATTTCTAACAGCAGCAGTAAGTCTTTCTTTATTATAATCATTCACCTTTTCAGGGAATGTTAAATTTTTGCAAATATCTATTGGCACACCTAATTGATTCAATTTTAATCTTGGATCCGGTGTAATAACAGAACGAGCAGAAAAATCAACTCTTTTCGAATCAGATGCTTCAACCATGCCATTTACAATTTGTAAATAGTTTAGGTTTAGGTTGCATCCTACAACGACTCAGTCGCCCGAGTCAGGACTATATCTTAAGCAAGGAAACTACGTTTCCCTTATACCCTTCCTTTTAAAGTTAAGTATTTAGGAAATTTTTATTTCTTTACCCATTCCTATTTAGTCTCTGAACCTTATCCAAGAGAACCGAGGGTTCTCCTTATACCTCTCCTATTTTAAGAAAAGTTTCGGATCTTGGCTGCGGATAGTCTCCGTCTGATTTCTCAGAACTACCATCTCGTTATTACGATACCTACGCCATTACGCGCAGTGCAATATAATTATTACTAATTATAAGCCGTAGAGATGTTTTTTACGGAGGTGTTCCCGAACAATTTAAGAATGTTGCAAAAAGACTATGTCTTTTTACTAGGTAGTTATATCATCTCACGATGACTCAAATTACAGCGTTTTCCTATATAGGTAATTGAGTATCCTATATAGCGCCTACCTGTTCTGAGCAACTCATGAGGGGTCCTAATCCCTCAAATTACCCATTAAATTACCACGCACACGACCTTCTTTAGATTTCAATCTATCCATAATGGCTTTAAGAGCACGATTACTTCTAGTTTGAGCAGGAGGCATACCTGGTATACTATTGTTAATTAAAGTAGCGACATGGTATTGTAATAATTGATACCATTCATCGATAGTTTTTTTATTTGATTTTGAGTCAATTTTATGTTTTAAAGTTTTATTTGTTTTAATAATATCACAAAGCTTATGTGTTAAATCATCTTCCATACGTGTGTTATTATCAGCACGAACTGATGGACGAACATAAGGAGGTGGAACACCAAGAACAGAACAGATTAACCATTCTGGACGACAAAGTTGTTTATTAAAACCCATTGCAGTAATATCTGCATCAGAAATACGTCTAAAAATACGTTCAACATCATCAGCATCCCAAATAATTTTAGGATTAGGATTGTTTGTATTTCCATCAGCTTTCCATTCAACTTCTAATTGTCCAAGATTTTGAGAAATAGTTTTGATAGAGTTAGGTTTTAAAGCCCCACAACCATCATCGCATTTTTCACCACAACGTTTAACTTTAGAAGTTAAAAGAGAAACAGCATTAAATAAACTAACACCTTTTTTCGAATTAGTTAATTTACGCATTTCAGGTTCATTAGGTGAAATAAGCAATTTTGAACATCTCCAACAAATATTGGATAAAATTTTAATAATATATTTTTTATATTGCATATGAAATACTTTTTTTGCTAATTCAATATGACCGAAATAACCTGGACAATGATGATTATTAAATTCATCAGTTGGACATTTTGTTCCGTGATCTAATACACCCATTCTAGGGTCAAATAAACCACCAACTTTAGGTTTATCTCCATCATATGTTTCATTTGTATAAATTTCTGCTACTGAACGACGGCGAATTTCATCCGGTGAAAGGATAGAAAATTGTAAGCCAATAACTCTTTGAATTTCAGCATTATAATCAATTTCTTGAAACATAGACATCTTTAATATATTATAATTGTTTATTTTTCTTAAATAAATATTCAATTTTTATCAAATTTTAATTTAAATAATATGCCTTTAAGTATTTTTCATCTTTAAATAAATAAATTTATTATATAAATTAATAATATAAATATCTTAAAATGAATATAAATAGAAAATCTCCTATTAAAAAATCACCAATTCGAAAAAGAAACTCAAAGAAAAACACCAAGAGAATTTCCATGAAAAAAAGTAAAGGTGGTGCAAATAGCAATTTTGTAGATAAATATTCTCCTGAAAATAAAGATGGTATTTTAAAAGCAACAGTTTCTAGTAATATGCTAAATGAAATGTTATCAAAAAATTTAATTAAAAGAAACTCTACAAATCAAAATAACTCAAATCAATTACTTGTAAATAAAGATAATAGTAATGAAAAAATATTTAATGAATTAGGTTATAAAAATGATAATGAACAAATTATTGAAAAAATTTCAATTGAACCAGAAATAAATTTACCAGTAAATTATGAAAATATTATTCAAAATATTATTAATAAACAAAATAACAATGATAACTTGTCTGATGAAGAAAAAAAAGTTTTTGATTTAAAATCAAATATTGAAAGTTATAATTTAAATAATGAAATTGCTAAACAAGAAGAACATAATGATATTATTAATCAAGATAAAGAATATATTATTTCAATGGGATGTTTTACTATTAATCTTGGAAAAAGAAAAAATAAAATTAATGATGATAATAAAACTAAAATTAAAAATCAATTAATGAACTTTTTAGAAAAAACTAGAGGTGAACTAAGATATGACCATAATGGTTATTATCCAACTATATTATTTATAGGTATTCAAAAAGTATATGGTGATACTGAATTTACTGGAATATTGGATGAAATTTTTAAAAATAAGACATATGAATATACATTGCTATATAATAATTACAATAAAGCTTTGGAATTACAAAATTTAATTTTTATTAATAAAAATAAAAGTGATTTAATTAAAAATGGTTCTATTCAATCTTTATCTACACAGTTTTCAACAGATAAACAAGGTTCGGGTTCTGGATATTATCCAGGTGCTCTTATATCTAAATTATCTATTAATGATTCTAAAGGTAAAGATATTCCATTTATATTTATTAATATTTGTTTTCCTAGTTTAAATGAAAGACCACCCCTTGATAAAAAACAAGAATATTTATATAAATTATCAGAGTTCTTATTAAAAAACAATGATAATTTGAATTTATTTAATTCAAATTTAATATTGTTAGGTAGTTTTAATTATAATTTAGATTATAATAAATATATTATGAAAAGTTTAAATAAAACATATGAAATAGAAAAAGATAACCAAAAAATTATAAAATCAAATAATATATGCACCACATTAGCATTGTTTAAAAGTAAAATTGATACTATTGATAAATTAGAAAAATTTTTAAATAATAGTTGGTATCAACAATCATATGAAGAATTTAAAAATAAATTAATTAAAAGAAAGAAAAAACAATTTGAAAATACCAGTAATAGTAGTTCTAATACTAATACTAATGATTTTGTAATAAGCGATTTATCTACTTTATATGGCTATCCACTATTACGTAGTTTATATAATGAATGGTTAGAAAGAAATGGGTATTTAATTCCAAAAAATAAAGACCATCTTAATAAAACATCATTAATAAAGAATTTATTTTCAGAAAATCCAATTTATTATTGTCAAACATGTGATTTAAATACTGACCCAAAAGAACGCAATATCTATTTTTATAAAAAATCTGATAATTTAACTGAAATTATTGATAAAAATAACTTACCAACATGGTGTGACAGAATATTTTATTCTATTAATTATCAATATAGAAATATGTTTTTTCCTTTTAATAATAATTCAACTGCTGGTTATACAGGTATTAATAGTTTTTTTGATGATTCTGAACACTTAGCAGTATCTCAGTTATTTATTATTAACAATAATAGTAATAAACGCGAAAATACTGATAATGCAAAAAATAAAATCATAAATAATATTAATCTAACTTTAAAAAATACTAATAAATTAGATTCACAATTTATTGATAAGATTTTAAATAATCTTACTAATTTTGTTTATCGTGGTTCTACACCTAAATATTAATAAAATAATAAAATTTGATTTATTATTAATATTTAATTTATTTATTAAAAAAATATAAAATGGATTCTGAAGATAATAATCAAAATTTCAAACCTTTTTATAATACAAGATTACAATCTAAATTAAAATCAAATAAAGATTCTGATTTAGATTCAAGTTCAAATCAAATTTCAAATTTAAAATTACCTAAACGCACATGGAAAGTTGATAATAATATCGACCATGAACGTGTGAATCATAATGATAAAAATTTAAAAAATGATTCTATTGCTGAAGTTTTAAAATCATTGATTACTAAAAATAATAATGTGATTAATATATTCAATATAAACGATTCATTAAATCAAGATGATTTATCCCAATGTGATTTTGATAGTGATGAATTTTCAGAATGTGATACTGACGACGATTCCAAAGCTGATAATGTATCCGATGATTCTAATATTGAATTGGATAATTTCTTAGATGAATTAGAACATAAAAACATATATTATTCTGAAGCGGAAATAGAATATTTAAAAACATTAAATGCTGAACAGCGTAATGAAATTCTTAAATTAGAAACTAAATTACATGATACAACAAAAAGTGATATACCTTTACGTTTTAGAATTTTAAAATTAAATATAAAAGAAGGTATTAAATGGAATATTTTAAACATGATTGAACAATCAGATAGTAATCAAGCTGATAATGATAAATATATTAACTGGGTTAATTATATTACTAAAATACCATTCGATATTTATCATGATAATAAAATTAATAGTAAATCAGATTTTTTAGAAATTAGAAATTATCTTGTTAATGCTCGTAAAACAATGGATGAATCAGTATATGGTCATTCTACAGCAAAAACGCAGATTATATCATTATTGTCTAAAGAAATTTCAAATCCAAGTCCTATAGGTAATGTTATAGCTATAAAAGGACCGATGGGTAATGGTAAAACAACTCTTATTAAAAATGGTATATGTAAGGCTTTAAATCGTCCATTTGCATTTATTGCATTAGGTGGTATGAAAGATTCATCTAGTTTAACTGGCTTTGAATTTACTTATTCTGGTTCTAAACCAGGACGTATTATTGAAGTATTAATTGAAACTAAATGTATGAATCCAGTTATTTACTTTGATGAATTAGATAAAGTAAGTGATAGTGGATATGGTCAAGAAATAATTAATACATTAATTCATTTAACAGACCCATCACAAAATAAAGAATTTCATGATAAATACTTTTCAGGAATAGATTTTGATTTATCAAGAGCTACATTAATATTCTCTTATAATGATGAAAATTTAATTAATCCAATTTTATTAGATAGAATGATTAAGATTAAGACTGATGATTTTACGATTGAAGATAAAGTTAATATATCTAAAAATTACTTATTACCATCTATATTATTGGAATATGGTATTAATAATAATGAAATAATTATTTCTGATGAAGTAATAAAAAATATTATTAATAATAATACAAATTCAGAAAAAGGTGTAAGAAATTTAAGAAGATGTTTAGATACTATTGTATCCAAAATAAATATATTTAAATATCTTCAAAATAATAATGATAGATTAGTTAATTTCGATATTAAGAATTTTAAATTACCTTTTGAAATTACATTAAATAATTTAAAAACATTCTTAGTTGATAATAATTCAGTTGATAATTCTTGGATGAATATGTATTTATAATATAGTTTTATAAATAGTGAATTAATCATTTATTTTTTTCTATATTTTATATATAAATAATGGATGTTATAAATACTGGTGAAGCAGTTGTTGCAAATGGTTTAGATTTAGTTAAAGATGGAACTAGTTCATTTATGAATCTTATGAAAGATTTTAATGTTATTGGTTTTGCATTAGGTTTAATTATTGCAAATAATATTACTGAATTAGCAAATGCATTTATTGATGGTATTATTATGCCAACATTAAAACCTATATTGGATAGAGTTAGTGGAGGTAATAAAACAGAATTTAAAGTTGGTTCAATTACTATTAATTTAGATAAACTTATTCAATCATTAATAAAATTTGTTGCAATTGGTATAGTTATTTTCATTATGATTAAGATTGGTGTTACTATTAGTAAACCAGTTCAATGGGTATCTATTCAAGAAGTAGCAGAAGGTGTTAAACTATAGGGGAACTAGTTCCCCTTTTACCCCTCTATGGGTTATACAAAAGGAAACCAAGGTTTCCCTTATACCCATCCTTGGGTTATACAACCCGTTAGGATAATGAGCTCAGCGCATTGAATGCGAGGGCGAAGCCCGCCCAATTATACGACAGACTTAGTTTATAAAGATACATCATACATAATAAATATGCGAAAGCATTGGATAATGTTTTTTTATCAAATCACACTAAATTTATCGCTTATTATTAATACAAATATGCGACAGACTTAGTTTATAAAGATTCATCATACATAAAAATATGCGAAAGCATTGGATAATGTTTTTTTATCAAATCACACTAAATTTATCG
>VFQS010002287.1_pt1 | contig 15967 bp, 14 predicted proteins | sample 3512361 | NCBI WGS metagenome assembly VFQS01 (sample SAMN10412375, study PRJNA504923) | tailings metagenome | isolation source: Relicate 1 Philex TSF3 active mining | place: Philippines
ATGACATTGCTTTTTTCAATTTCAACCTCATCTTCCTCTTCTTCTTTTTTTGAACGCTTGTTTTTATCTATGGTTTGGTTGAGGCGTTTGTAGTGGTTATATACTGCGACCGACAAAATCTTTTTTGCCTCATCCTGTCCAATCACATATTCATCAAGGCTTTTTTTAAGGTCGATTGGTTTCTTGACTTTCAGTTTGTATCCTGAAGCAGTAGTTTGTTTATTGTCGACTTCCTGTAAAACGATTTCTTTGGCATGTTCAACACAGCCTTCACAAATGTGACCTTCTTGTCCCGCGATCAAGATTTTTACTTCATCACGGTTTCTTCCGCAGAATGAACAATGCAAAGTGGACTTCGCCATGTTTTTTATTTAAAGGTTATTATCAGAGTTCGCTAACAATTCCATCTACGATGCCGTAAGCAAGCGACTCTTCCGCTCCCATCCAATAATCACGGTCGAAGTCTTTCATTACTTTGTCGAATGTCTGACCGCAATTATCTGCTAATAGCTGTGCGCCTAATGCTTTGATTTTTTTGATTTGTTCTGCCATGATTTCCAGATCAGCTGAAGTTCCTTGTCCACCTCCAGAAGGCTGGTGAATCATTACTTCTCCATGGGGGAAAATGAAGCGTTTGCCTTTTTCTCCTCCACTTAACAAAATCGATCCCATAGAGGCTGCCATTCCCATGCAGATGGTGGAGACAGGCGATTTGATCATTTGCATAGTGTCGTAAATGACCATGCCACTGGTTACAACACCACCCGGACTATTGATATAAAATTTTATTTCTTTTCCAGGGTCAATCATATCGAGGTACATGAGTCTTGCAGTGATGTCTTTTGCAGACTTATCATCAACAACACCCCACAAAAATATCTTGCGTTCTTCGATGAATTTTTTGTCGAAACGTGCAGTAGATACCATATTTTCCATGGGATTTCCATTTTCTTTTGGCTCTTGCTCTTCATCCATTCTTGCTGGAAACACTTGTCTCATTTTCATATAAGCTTATTTAAGCGTTCTTCTTTTTCTTTGGGTTCAACAACAATACTTCATCTACCAATCCATATTCTTTTGCTTCTAATGAAGTCATCCAGAAATCTCTGTCGAAATCTGCTGCTATCTTATCTACTGACTGTCCAGAGTGCAAGGAAACCACCTCGTACAACTCTTGTTTTAGTTTTTTAACCTGTGATACTGTGATTTCAATATCACTGGCTTGTCCACCTGCACCCGCACTAGGTTGGTGCATCATGATGCGAGAATGCTTCAATGCAGTTCTTTTTCCTGCTGTTCCAGCACACATCAATACTGCGGCCATACTTGCAGCAACTCCAATACAGATGGTTGATACATCTGGAGTAACATATTGCATGGTGTCGTATACGCCCAGGCCTGCATAAACGGAACCACCTGGACTGTTGATGTACATTTGAATATCACGTGTTCTGTCCGTGCTATCTAAAAAAAGCAATTGTGCTGTGATGATATTCGCCACTTCATCAGTGATGGGGTATCCCAGAAAAATGATACGGTCCATCATTAATCTGCTGTACACATCCATAACTGCCACATTCATTGGCCTTTCTTCGATGATATTCGGAGTTAGGTTGGTTACCATGTGGTTGGTGTAACCATGAAGGGTGTTGCTGGATATTCCTCTGTCTTTTATCGCAAATTTTTCAAACTCTTTTCCTAGGTTCATATCTAGATCTTTATGATGAGCAAATTACTACAAAACTGACCAAATTCCGTGCCCGGTTGAAAAGCGGACAAAATGCCATGCTTTTTCGTAAAAACGAAAAAGTGAAAAATGATGTATCACTTTTCACTTTTCCTATACTAGTGAATATGTATTAGTGGTTGTGTTTGCCTTGAAGTTCAGCAAATTCAGCTGCAGTCACCTTCTTTTCTTTAGGTTTTGCCTGACTTGCAGCCCAAGACAATACTTTTGAACTGAATACACGCTGATAAGCATTTTCTACCTGGTCCTTATCACTCATCATCCTATCCACATAGCTATCTAGCCAGTCGAAATTACCACCCATGTTCATTGAACCAAAATAACCCATCAACTGCTGACGCATACTATCCATGATTTCTTCACGGTTGACTTGGATCGAATTTTGTGTTCCTATTTCATTACTTACTAAAGTCCATCTCAACTGATTCAAGAAAGCAGGAAACTCCTTTTCAATAGTTTCTTCTGTTTGTCCCTTTTCATTGGTTTTCAACAACCACTTTTTCAAGAAGGTCTCAGGGAAATCCATCATAGTGTCTTCCGATAAAATATGGAAGATTTCATGTTCTAATAAATGTTGGGCCTGGTGCTTCCAGTAAGCTTCAATCTGGCTGCGAATCTCTTGTTTGAACGCTTCTTCAGTGGTGATGTCTTTACCAGGTAAAGCTTCCTTGAAGAAAGTCTCATCAAGGTCTCTTTTCTCAACAAAAGCAATTTTGTTGATGGTCATTACAAAATGTTGCGCCAAATCCTCTTTATTTTCTTTATCCAGTCCCAGATCACCTGCAATCCATTCTCTCTCTTTCTCTTCGAAGGCTTTGCTCAGCTGCAACACAACTGATTCTTCTTTTTTCTTACCCAAGAGGTTCTTTCTAAAGCCCTCTGCAAAATATTTTAAGAGCAATGAGTTGTCCTTTTTTTCAGCACCTTCTTCAACATTGCCTTTGGCATCTGCTTTTTGAAAAGAAACGTTCAATACATCTTCTTCGTTACTCACCGTTTCAGGTTCTGTCATTTTGCCTAAGCGACGTTGAATCCTGTCGATTTCTTCGTTGATCATTTCATCAGTTGCCTCAACAACATGAAGTGTTGTTTTAGCCTTGGCTAAATCAGGAATACTGAATTCAGGTCTTAAACCAATTTCAAAAGAAAAAGCGTAGTCTTTGGGTTCATTGTGGTTGAACATGGCTGGATCGTTGCTGTCCTCTGGAAGGGGTTGTCCCAAGTAGGAAATATTTTCCTTTTGGAGGTAAGTCATCAGCTCATTTTCGATGGAACGAAGCACTTCTTCTGTAAAAATTGAAGCACCGTACATTTTCTTTACAATACCAGCAGGTACCATCCCTTTTCTGAACCCAGGGATGTTAGCCGTTTTTGCATATTTTTTCAAAGATGCCTCGAATGCTGTGTTGTAGTCTGCAGGAGAAACGTTAACTGTAATTTTTTCGTGAAGTGGAGCCAACTGCTCCCTGTTGATCTGTGCCATACTTATTTGATTGAGAAAAGAGCAGTGTGCGGGTGGAGGGACTCGAACCCCCAAGCCTCGCGGCACCAGATCCTAAGTCTGGCGTGTCTACCAATTTCACCACACCCGCAAAACTGTTTGGTCTCAAACAGTGGCTCTTTTCGAAGTGGGTTGCAAAGGTAGCAGTTTCCAATCAAAAAAAGGCAATCATTTCCTTTTTCAGTAAATTTGAGGTAATGGATAGTTTGGTAAATGTTATGGTGGATCAGCTGTATAACCTGACAGAAGAGCAGGAGAAAAAAGAAATTGTTAGGAGATACAGAGCATTGCTAAAGGTACTTAAGCCTAAATTGAAGACAGGTGACAAAGAATTGGTTCGCAGGGCTTTTGAACTGGCTGTGGATGCACATAAAACCATGCGCCGTAAGACAGGGGAGCCTTACATTTTTCATCCTTTGGCAGTTGCCATGATTTGTGTGGAAGAAATTGGGTTGGGTGTAAGGTCTACCATTTGTGCTTTACTTCATGATACGGTAGAGGATACTGATCTCACACTGGAAGACATACAAGAGGAATTTGGCCTGGAAATGGCAAAAATTATTGACGGGCTTACTAAAATTGCGACTGTTGTTGATAACAACACAACACAACAAGCTGAGAACTTTAAAAAGATATTACTGACACTAACTGATGACCCTAGGGTCATTTTAATTAAGCTGGCAGATCGTCTTCATAACATGCGTACGCTTGATAGCATGAAGCGAGAAAAACAATTGAAGACCTCCTCTGAAACTGTATATGTTTATGCTCCGCTTGCACACAGGATGGGTCTTTATAACCTGAAAACAGAGATGGAAGATCTGGCCATGAAATACCTGGAGCCAGACACGTACAGACAGATTGCCAAAAAATTAGCTGAAACCAAAAGGGAAAGAAGCCGATATATCAATGAGTTCATTAAGCCAGTAAAAGAAAAACTGGATCGTGCAGATTTCAAGTATGATATCTATGGTCGACCCAAATCCATCCATTCCATTTGGAATAAAATGAAGAAAAAAAATGTGGAGTTTGAAGAGGTGTATGACCTTTTTGCCATCCGCATTATTGTTGATGCACCATTCGATCTGGAAAAAGAGGCATGCTGGAAAATTTATTCTATCGTTTCAGATATGTATAATCCTGCCCCAGAACGGATGCGTGATTGGCTGAGCAATCCTAAGGCCAATGGATATGAGGCTTTACACACAACCGTGATGGGCCCGCAAGGTAAGTGGGTAGAAGTGCAGATTCGCTCCAGAAGAATGAATGAGATTGCAGAGAAGGGACTTGCTGCGCACTGGAAGTACAAGGAAGGTGGAGCAGAAGAAGACAGATTTGATAAATGGTTTTCACAAATCAGAGAAGCACTAGGAGGAGATGATATCAGTTCTATTGATTTTCTTCAGGATTTCAAAACTTCATTTCTCGCAGAAGAAATTTATGTCTACACTCCTAAGGGAGATGTAAGGATGTTTCCTGTTGGTTCTACTGCATTGGATTTCGCATTTGGTATTCACTCTGCCATTGGATCCAAATGTATAGGGGCAAAGGTCAATCACAAGCTCGTGCCAATTGGCCATAAACTAAAAAGTGGAGACCAAATTGAAATAATAACTTCCAATAAGCAAAAGCCCACAGAGGACTGGTTAGGGTCTGTTGTTACCGCAAAAGCAAAAAACAGAATCAAAGACGCCCTAAAAGAGGAGAAAAGGAAGATTGCTGAAGATGGAAAGTATTTCGCTGAAAAAAAATTAAATGCCATAGGAGCTTCATTTTCTCAACAGAATATTGATGAATTGGTGTTGTTTTACAAGCAACCTTCTCCACTTGATTTGTTTTATCAGATTGCTGTCAAACAAATTGATCTGAAGGAGTTGAGTGAGTTTGAAGTCAAAGGGGATAAGCTTGAGCAGATTAAAATCAAAAAACCAGAACCAGAAAAATTAGCTGGAACCGGTAAATTGGATGATAAAAAAGATGCAGAACTGGTCATTTTTGGAGAGAAAAGTGACAAAGTGATGTATACCCTTGGAAATTGTTGTAAACCCATTCCGGGTGATGATGTATTTGGATTTGTTACTACTGGGAAAGGGTTGATTATACACCGAACCAACTGTCCCAATGCCACCAGATTGTTATCTAGTCATGGACACAGGGTGGTTAAAACAAAGTGGGCCAAAAACAAGGAGATTTCCTTCCTTACAGGTTTGAAAATAACCGGATTGGATGATGTTGGTGTTATACATAAAATCACGAACCTCATTTCAGGTGATCTAAAAATCAATATCAACGCGATAACCGTAGAGGCCAAGGAAGGAATTTTTGAAGGAAATATCAGATTATTTGTACACGACAAAGACGAACTGGATGTGTTGTTGAATAAGCTCCGCAGTCTATCTGGTATCCAAACAGTTCAGCGGTACGATCCAGAAGCATAAGGGGATATTTATTTTTCTCCTTGTTGCGTCATTCATTTAAATTTGCGCCTTATCATTCAATTGATTTTATGGTTGATGTATTACTCGGTTTACAATGGGGCGATGAAGGAAAAGGAAAAATAGTTGACTACTTTGCTCCCCAGTATGATGTTATTGCGCGTTTTCAAGGTGGGCCCAATGCTGGACACACGTTATACATCAACGGTCAGAAGGTGGTATTACACCAGATCCCATCAGGTATTTTTCATGAAAATAAATTAAACCTCATAGGCAGTGGTGTTGTATTGGATGCAGTGACATTGAAAAAAGAGTATGATAAAGTGGCCGCCTTTGGAATTGACGGTAGAAAAAATTTATATGTTTCTGAAAGAACCCACCTTATCCTCCCCACCCACCGTGCCCTTGATAAAGCTTCTGAAATTTCGAAGGGAAATGAGAAAATTGGTTCTACGCTAAAAGGAATTGGTCCAGCTTACATGGACAAAACTGGCAGAAATGGTTTGAGGGTAGGTGATTTGCTGGATAAAAATTTTACTACACAATACATCAAGCTCCGCATGAAACACCAGCGCATGCTTGATTCATTTGGATTCAATGAAGATATAGCAGCGTGGGAAGAAGAATTCTTTGAAGCTATTGAATTCATGAAAACCCTAAACATCGTTAATGGCGAATACTACATCAACGAAAAAATACGAGAGGGTAAAAAAGTATTAGCTGAAGGAGCGCAAGGAAGCATGTTGGATGTTGATTTTGGTACCTTCCCCTTTGTGACATCATCCAATACGATTTCTGCAGGTGTTTGCACAGGACTGGGTATTGCTCCTCAAAAAATCAAAGAAGTTATTGGTGTAACCAAAGCTTATTGTACGCGAGTAGGCAGTGGTCCATTCCCTACAGAATTGCATGATGAAACCGGTGAGCGTCTCAGAAAAATTGGAAATGAATTTGGTGCAACTACCGGAAGGCCGAGAAGATGTGGTTGGATTGATTTGGTGGCCTTAGATTTTGCTTGTATGGTGAATGGTGTAACACAAGTAGTGATGACCAAGGCTGATGTGTTGGATGCCTTTGACGAACTTTCAGTGTGTACCAGTTACATGGTTAATGGAAAAGAGCAGCGTGGTGTTCCGTATCAGATGAGTAAAGTGCCTATAGAACCACAGTATCAGCAATTTCCAGGTTGGAAAACAGATGTAACTAAAATGAAATCTCACGATGAACTTCCAATCGCGATGAAAGAATATATTGATTTTATCAATAAATATTTGGGGGTAAATGTTAGTTATATTTCCAATGGACCAGAGCGGGAACAAATTATCAAAGCCTAAATAAATAATATTTGAAAAAAATATTTTCAAATATTTGGTGATATAAAAAAGTCTCAGAAATTTTACATTGTAAAAATTTCCTTTTGATATGGCAAAGTCAGCAAAAGAAAAAAAGGTTACCAAGAAGCCTGATGAAAATGAAGCGTCATCAAAACCAGTAAAGTCATCTGCTAAGTCTAAGAAAAAGAATGATGACGAAGATGATGACCTGGATGATGAACTACCAAAGAAGAAATCTGCAAAGTCATCTAAAGATGATGACGAGGACGATGTAGATGATGTAGAAGATGATTGGGAAAAATCCGATGAGGAGGATGACAGCTGGGATCCTGACTTTGAAGAGTTTGATATTCCCAAATCTAAGACCAAGAAATCTGGAGGTAAGAAATCAACTGATGATGATGATTTCTCCGTCGATGACGAGTTCAAAGACCTTTACTTTGATGAAGGTGGAAGTGGGTTTGATGACGATGATGATTTCTAGATCATAATTGAAACCAACTTATTTATTGGATAAACAATAAGAGGAGAAAGCCAACAAGCTTTCTTCTTTTGTATTGTCAGTCATCATCTGCATACCAAAGGGCATTCCATTAGAATGTTGAAATAGCGGTATTGAAATGCCAGCACATCCTGCAAGATTTGCATATACTGTATATAGGTCACCAAGAAACATCTCTACTGCATCGTTGGATTTTTCTCCAAACTTAAATGCTGTTGTTGGTGCTGTTGGCATGATTAATAAATCATGATTGCTGAAAATCTTCTTAGTCTTGTCTACAATTAATCTTCTTACTTGTTGTGCTTTGGCATAATAAGCGTCGTAATAGCCAGTGCTAAGTACGAAAGTCCCTAGCATGATTCTTCGTTTCACTTCTTTTCCAAAACCTTCAGACCTCGACAACATATATAATTCGTTTAGGTCTTTAACCTCCTTGCTGGTTCTGTATCCAAATTTAATACCATCGTACCTTGAAAGATTTGATGATGCTTCAGCGGTAGTCAGTATGTAATAGGCGGGTACAATGTAATCAAGATAGTCAAAATCGACTGCCGTAACTGTATGTCCATCTGCCTTGATTTTTTCTAATTGGCAGTAGATTGCTGTTCGGATTTCGGGATCTAAAGAAGGATGCTCCAGTGCTTGAGGGAAATAGGCAATTTTACAAGGCTTATTTAAAGAAAGGTGTTGCGTATAAGCCGGTACCTTTTCAGCTGAGCAAGTACTGTCAAATTCATCCTCGCCAGCAATGGTCTCCAATATTAATGCAGCGTCCTCTACATGTTGGGAAAAAATGCCAATCTGATCAAATGATGAAGCATAAGCAATCAATCCATACCTGGATATCCTTCCATAGCTGGGTTTTAACCCTATAATGCCACAAAAATCAGCAGGCTGTCGCACAGAACCTCCTGTGTCTGATCCTAAGCTAACCATGCACATGTTGGCCTGAACAGCCACTGCTGATCCACCTGATGAACCACCCGGTACGCGATTGTTATCCAGGGCATTCAAGACTTTTCCGTGGACTGAATGTTCGTTGGAAGAACCCATGGCAAATTCATCACAATTCAGGTTGCCAATGATAATAGCATCTTCGTCCAACAACCTTTGAACAGCGGTTGCATTATAGATAGCAGTGTAATTATGAAGCATAGCTGAACTGGCACCTACATGATGGTCTTTATAACATAACACATCTTTAATGCCAACAACTACACCGTAGCATTTCCCCCAAAGAGATGGACTATTGATTTTTTTATCGAGCTCTAGCGCTTTGGAACGAGCTTCGTCAGCAAATACTTCAACAAAGGCATTGAGATGCGAATGCTGTTCAATTGCGGAAAGATAGGATTCAACAACTTGAGTACAAGTGAGCTCACCACATGCTAATTTGCTTCGGAGATCCGATATTGAAAGATGGGTGTACAAGGTAATTCAGGTAGTAAAAATCAAGCTTCTTTTGGCTTGTCTTTTTCATTCATGCCTTCTTCTATTTCTTTCTTCACGTTTGATTTGGCATCATTGAATTCACGAATACCTTTTCCAAGACCACGCATAAATTCTGGTATCTTACGGCCTCCGAAAAGAATCAAAACTGCGATTATAATGAAGATCCACTCTGAACCACCCGGCATCGCAAGCAAAAACGCGCTATTGGATAACATAACTTGAATTTTTGATAGATAACAAATCTACAATTTTTTTCCCATTCGGTAATGGCATAAAAAAATCCCGCTAAAGCGGGATTCCAAATTATTAGTAGTGGCTTACTTCATTCTCTTTTCCTTGATTCTCGCACTCTTACCGCTTCTTTCTCTGAGGTAGAACAACTTAGCTCTGCGCACTTTACCAGCTTTGTTCAACACAATAGAGTCGATATTTGGAGAAGCAACAGGGAAAGTTCTTTCAACACCAACACCATCAGAAATTTTTCTAACTGTGAAAGTTGCAGTGCTTCCTTGACCTTGACGCTTTACAACATCGCCTTTGAAGCTTTGGATTCTCTCCTTATTACCTTCAATAATCTTATAATTGACGGTTACATTGTCACCAGCCTTGAACTTTGGAAAATCCTTGACTTGGGTCAACTGCTCGTGTACAAATGCGATTGCTTGATTCATAACGTTAAATTAGGGCAGCAAAAGTAATCAAATTTGTGTTTTTGACAAAATCTTTTAGGCCTTATTCAAAGGTAATTGTTGATTTTGTTGCTTTTGCCTGATTGTTAATGGGTTATCGAGCAACATTTACTGTTCTCTTTTCCCTGATGACTGTTACCTTAATTTGTCCAGGGTAAGTCATTTCGGTCTGAATTTTTTGTGCCATTTCAAAGCTGAGCTTTTCGCTGTCGCCATCAGTCACTTTATCCGCTTCTACAATTACCCTCAATTCTCTACCAGCTTGAATAGCATAAGCTTTTTCAACGCCGTTATAGGTAAGGGCCAGATTTTCTAGATCTTTGATTCTCTGGATGTATTGTTGCATGATTTCCCTTCTTGCTCCTGGTCTTGCACCGCTAATGGCATCACATGCCTGGATGATTGGGGATATTACATATTGCATTTCAGTTTCATCGTGGTGGGCTGCAATAGCGTTTACCACTGCTGGGTTTTCACCATATTTTTCAGCTAGCTTTCCACCCAATAAGGCATGGCTCAATTCTGTTTCTTCATCAGGAACTTTACCAATGTCGTGCAACAATCCTGCTCTTTTTGCCAATTTTGGGTTCATGCCCAATTCAGCAGCCATGATTCCGCAAAGATTGGCAACTTCACGGCTATGCATGAGTAGGTTTTGACCATAGGAAGATCTGAACCTCATTTTGCCGACAACCCTCACCAGTTCTTTGTGAAGACCGTGGATGCCCAATTCAATGATGGTTCTTTCACCAATTTCCATCACCTGTTCTTCCAGTTGTTTTCTGGTTTTTTCAACTACCTCTTCAATTCTCGCAGGGTGAATTCGACCATCACTCACCAGTCTTTGAAGAGCTAAACGAGCAATCTCTCTTCTCAATGGATCGAAGGAAGAAAGTACGATGGCTTCAGGTGTATCATCTACAACCAAATCCACGCCAGTAGCAGCTTCAATGGCACGGATATTTCGACCTTCGCGACCGATTATCTGACCTTTTATTTCGTCACTTTCCAATTGGAATACGGTTACGGTATTCTCAATGGTCTGTTCTGCAGCTGTTCTCTGTATACTTTGGATGATAATCTTTCTGGCCTCTTTGTTGGCTTTTTGACGTGCGTCTTCAATGATTTCTTGTTGAAGGGAAAGTGCTTTTGTTTGGGCTTCTTGTTTGAGGCTTTCAATCAATTGCGCTTTTGCATCTTCTGCGCTTAGACCGCCGATTTTTTCCAGTTTTCTGATGTGCTCCTCCTGGTGTTTCTCAAGTTCATTCCTTTTTTGATTGATGATCTCAATTTGCCTGTTCAGATGTTCCTTGATGGTTTCATTTTCCTTAACCTGCTTATCGAGGGTTTCTGTTTTTTGGTTAATCTGTTGTTCTTTTTGCTTGATTCTGTTCTCAGTATCAGCAATCTTTCTGTTTTTTTCGAAAACTTCTTTGTCGTGATCCGCCTTTAACTGAACAAACTTTTCCTTTGCCTCAAGTAATCTTTCTTTTTTGAGGTTTTCTGCCTTGAATTGAGCGTCATTGAGGAGTTGTTCTGCTTGTTTCTTGGCTTCTTCTAGTTTTGCGGCGGTGTTTTTTGAGAAAATGAGTTTACCCAGTCCGAGTCCTACCAATGTGGCAGTGATACCAATTATTATGGGTATAATGAGTTGCGATTCCATGTGTTAATGTTTTTTTCTTTTTCATTTCAATCCCTTCGAAAAAATTTCTATGGACAAGTGCTACGAAGTTAAAGAAAAAAACACCATGGGTCTTGTTAATTTGGCCTATTCTCCCGAAAGAGATTTATCTAAAAGGGCTTCAATCCTATTAAAAACAGGACCAATTTCTGCAATTCCTTCCCCTTTTTCTGTTGTTTGTTGATCAAGGACATATGATAAAAGCACCATGGCCAAGTAATCTTGCATGTCTTTACCGGCATATTGTTTTTTGAACTGAATTAATTGTTCATTGAGCTTTTTGGCTTTTTCACGTACTTTTTCTTCGTCCGTATTTTCAATCTTAATTCTGTAGGTACGATCACCCAAAATCAGGTTTATGGCAATTGTATTCGACATTTTTTAATTTTTTTCAGATATATTAACAATTTATTCACTATTTTTAGTAAATCCAATAGTCTAATCAGAAATCCAAAGCTATGCTTGCAAAAACCAAAACATTTAGTTTCATCGACAAACTCACCATTGAGTTAGAAGAAACAGAACAAGGTCCTCTGCATGTAGTCCTCAAAAGTGAAGATGGTAAAATTTGCTGTAAAACTGAAAAAAAGATCGGTAACGGCAATCACTCAATCAATTGGGAGGGGTTAGATCATCTGCCTTACGGAGTTTACACGCTCGAATGTACACAAGGTGAAGATATGGTTAGGGTAAAAACCGTTAAACGTATTTAAGCCTGGTTTCCCAGAATGGCAATGCATTTGTCGATTTCCTTGACGTAAGCATTTATTTTTTTCTCCAATGCTGCTCGTGAAGATTTAGCTTCATCTGTTTCACTTGATTGCATCAAAGCAAGCTGCAATTCCAGCTTATCTACTTTTCCTTTCAGGTTTTTTTGAGTTTCTAGCAAGTGGGCATGCTCATTTCTTAACTTTTGATTTTCACGCAAAAGTTGTTGGTGCTGCGACAGTAACCTGACGAGCTTTTCCTCAATTCTTACTATTTGTTCTTGGCCGGAACTCATTTTATTTTCTAATCTCGGCTTTTAAAGTTTCTTCAATTCCTTTGGTGATTTTACCCATGATCTTATCAACCTCATCATCTTTCATGGTTTTTTCTTCATCCAAGAAGGTGAAGTTCATAGCCATTGATTGTTTGTTTTTTCCCAACTTTTCACTCTTGAAGATATCAAATAGTCGGTAGTTTTTCAACTGTTTGATTGACAATGAAGCCAGTAAACGATCAATGTCATCGAAAGTTACATCATTATTGGCAACAAATGAGAGGTCTCTTTGCACCAGTGGGAATTTTGAAATTTCTTTATAACGAATAGAGTTGGAATTCCCTGCTGCAAGCCAGTTTTGCCAGTGTATATCAGCTAACCAAACAGGTACCCTGATGTCAAACTTATTCAACATTTCAGTAGAAGGTTTTCCAATAGAAACAACCAGTTGCTTTCCTGCATATCCATTGATGCAATATTCAAACCTGTTTCTTTCCTCAACCTTGTACTCAATTGAAGGTATAGAAGATTGAATTTGTAGTGCATGAACAACGCCCTTAAGAAAATATAGATTAGCCTCTTCAGCAGCCTTGTTCCAAGATGTTTCGTTCACTTTACCTGCCGTGAATAAAGCCAGATGGTCTTCTTCGACGTACTTTGCGGAATACTTTGCATAAGTTTTTCCGAATTCAAACAACATCAGGTTGTCGTTTCTATGGTTCAGGTTTCTGGCCATGGTTTGTAATCCAGTTTCCATCATGGTCAGCCTGAGCATGTCTAATTCTGAACTAAGGTTGTTCAACATTTTAACGGCAATCTTCAATTCATCTTCGCTGTAGTTCGCACTATTGGTGATGGAATTGTTGAGCATTTCGTTGAAGCCCATGCCGACTAACACTCCGGAAAGTTTTTCTCTCAACGGGTAATCACGACTTCCTGAAGAAACAGCAGGTGAAATGTTAATGCTAGATGGAATGAGTATATTATCAAAGCCATCTATTCTCATGATTTCTTCAACCAAATCTGCAGGTATGCTGATATCAGTCTTGTAAGTTGGAACTTGTACTTTAATTGTCTCAACAGTTTCTTCAAGGATGTTGAATTGCATGCCTTCAAGGATGCGCTTAACTTGTTCTTTTGGATAAACTTTGCCGCTCATTTTCTGTAAGTAACTATAAGATAGCGTTACTTCTGGTTGCTTGAGAGGAATGGGAAAAACATCCACAATGGCAGATTCAACTTTTCCATTTGCGTATTCACATATCAGCTGAGCAGCTTTTGAAAGTACATCTACAGTTTGACCAATGTCAACACTCTTTTCAAAATGCATCGCTGCATCAGTCCTAAGATGATGCTTAAATGATGTTTTTCTGATGGCAACTGGATGAAACCAGGCGCTTTCAAGAAATATATTTTTGGTGGTGTTGCTTACGCCGCTATTTAGTCCACCGAAAACACCACCAATACACATGGGGTTGCTATCCCCATCACAGATGATTAAATCATGAGCTGATAGTTTTCTTTCTTTTTCATCTAAAGAAAGGAAACTTGTCCCTTCAGCCAGATTCTTTATCCTTACTGTTTTCCCTTTGATTTGATCTGCATCAAATGCATGTAGTGGTTGACCGGTATCGTGTAGGATATAATTGGTTATGTCTACAATGTTATTGATTGGTCTTTGTCCAATTGCTTTTAATCGTTGTTGCATCCATTTTGGCGATGCTTTGATGGAAACATCCTGGATGTATGCACCAGCATAACGCTGACAATCATTTGTGTTTTCGATTACAACTTCAACTGGATTTTTTTGGACGGAAGTTAAAGTAAGTGTTTTTAGTTTGATAATGGGACGAATATTCAATCCCTCATGGTGGTTCAACCAGTTGCAAACATCTCTTGCAACACCCAAATGACTCATGGCATCACTCCTATTGGGCGTTAATCCAATAGAGATGATATGGTCGTCGTAGGGTTCGAATAAATCAGCCACTGCTTCGCCAATTGCAGTTTGTGGGTCTAAAATTTTTATGCCATTATGATCAGTACCCAGACCAATTTCATCCTCGGCACAAATCATGCCCATACTTTCAACTCCTCTGATCTTTGCTGCCTTCATTGTCAAGGGGTCTCCTGAAGTAGGATAGATGGTACATCCAACTAGAGCAACAATTACTTTTTGTCCCGCTGCAACATTAGGTGCGCCACAAACTATTTGAAGTGGAGCTTCTGCCCCAATATTAACTGTTGTAACAGAAAGTCTATCTGCGTTGGGATGCTTTTCAACGGATAGCACCTCACCGGTAATTAATCCTTTCAGGCCACCTTTGATTTCCTGGTAGGCTTCATAACTCTCAACTTCCAGTCCGATTGAGTTTAATATCAGGCTCAATTTATCGTGGGGGATAGGCGTTTGGAAATAATCCATGAGCCATTTGTACGAAATTGTCATGCTGCAAATATAGTAATTAGCCTTTGCCTAAAAATGTGGGTTACTATGAACTTGGTGTCAATAACCTATTAATTGCTGTGGATAGGCTTGTCAATAACCTGTTCTTATTAATGTTCCTTTAAAACAAGTCAACCTTCGGTCATCCTCTTTATATTCGCGATATGGATACGAATTTGAACCGGGACAGAAGGAACAGGAGAAAAACGACCACTGATTTCAATACATTGGCATACGGAAAAGTACCGCCGCAGTCGAGGGAATTAGAAGAAGCTGTATTGGGTGCAGTCATGCTGGAACGCGGTGCGTTTGACATTGTGGGAAATATCCTCAAACCAGAATGTTTTTATGTAGAGGCGCATCAACATATTTTCAGGGCAGTTTCGAGGCTTAATTTGGAAAGCAAGCCGATTGATTTACTTACTGTTGTAGAGGAGTTGAAATCCATGGAAATGCTGGATGCAGTTGGCGGTCCTTATTATATTTCTAAACTTACCAATTCAGTTGTTTCTGCTGCCAATATTGAAGCACATGCTAGAATAGTTCAGGAAAAATTTATTCAAAGGGAACTCATTCGTATAAGCAGTGAAATTATCACTGATGCCTATGATGACACCACGGATGTTTTTGATTTATTGGATGCTGCAGAACAGAAACTTTTTTCCATTGCTAATGATCAATTGAAAAAAGAATTCGATACCCTAGGTAAAGGAGTAATGGACGCTTTGAATAAGATTGATGAAATGCGAGCCAGAAATGAAGACATTACAGGTGTACCATCTGGTTTTCCAACCTTGGATAAAACTACTTATGGCTGGCAGAAATCAGATTTGATTATCCTTGCGGCTCGTCCATCTGTTGGTAAGACAGCATTTGCTTTGAACCTGGCTAGGAATGCTGCAATGCATCCGACTAAACCAACTGCGGTAGCCTTTTTCAGTTTAGAGATGAGTACCAGTCAGCTAGTACAACGTATTCTTTCAGCTGAAAGTGAAATTTGGTTAGAAAAAATTTCCCGTGGTCGTATGGAAGATCATGAGATGAAACAATTGTATAAAAAAGGTATTGAGCCATTGACCAATGCAAAGTTGTTTGTTGATGATTCTGCTGCATTAAATATTTTTGAACTGAGGGCAAAGTGTAGAAGACTGAAGAGTTTGCACAATGTTGGATTAATTATCATCGACTACCTGCAATT
>VFQS010002288.1_pt1 | contig 15964 bp, 20 predicted proteins | sample 3512361 | NCBI WGS metagenome assembly VFQS01 (sample SAMN10412375, study PRJNA504923) | tailings metagenome | isolation source: Relicate 1 Philex TSF3 active mining | place: Philippines
AGAAGCAACGCTGACTGCAGGCCCCTGCTCCAACAGTCTTCACCCAACCGTGGGCGGGTCGTTCAGCCGGGCAAGTCGAGGAAGGGCATCCAAAGCCGCCTCACCCTGTGCGCCTGACTGATCGACACTCCGTTTGCACCGCCTCAGGTGCCCCAGGAGAACCAATCGCTCACACCTGGAACGTTCGGCCCCAGGTGCCAACGCCAGCAGCTTCGACCAACGATTGCCATTGGAATGTTGATTGACTCATGACCCCCGGGCGCTGCTCGGGGGTTTTTGGTTGGATCAGAAGCTGAAGCTGGTTTTGATTAAACCGCCCAGCTGATTGAAGCCCTTGCCTTCTGGTGTATCCCCTCCAAGTGGTCGGCTCAGATAGAACAGCGCTGGGGTGACAGCGATGTTGTCCGTCAGCTGGACCTTGTACCACCACTCCCAGACGTAGTTGCTGTCATTGGGGGTTTCACCGCCCTTGAGGCTGGTGGCAAACGGTGCCTGGCCTACGGCCATTCCCAAGGCATTGCCCTGCATGAAGGCATCTTCCCACTGCAAGCCCACGCTCCACGACTGACTGGTGCTCACCAGGCCCTGATCGTTCACGGTGCTGTTGTAGTTGGTGCTGTTGACACCCCATCCAGCGCTGATGGAGGGAATCCAGCCGCTCTCAGCCGGTTGCCAGTAGGCGCTCAGGCCAAAAGCTGAGGTGTCGCCTGGGTTTTGGAAACTGCCGAGGGTGAAGTTCGTGGCGTAAACAAAAAGTTCATTGGCGTTCTGGATGTAGGAGTAGGTGGCCACAAGGCCCCACTGATCCGCGGTGTAGCCGATCTGCACGGTGCCGGTGCCACCGGCGCCATCGGTGGCGATGCCACCCTCATTGGGGGTGCCGTTGTTGCCATTAGCGGCCACGTAGTTGGCGCTGATGGCGAAGCCATTCTTCTGCCACCAAACGCCGGCGCCGGCACCAAGGTTCTTGTTGTAGGCCCCCGGTGCACCGCCGAGGGTGAGCACGTCGAGCACCGTTTCGGCCGGGTACACACTCGGCCAGATGGCGAGCATGTCTTCTTGGCCAACGCGGCCACCCAGGGTGAAGGTGAAATCACCCAGGGGGAATTGATAGAAGAGGCGGTCAATGCCCACAACGTTTGGGCCCGCATCTTCCTGGAAGGCCACCTCTAGCTGTGAGAGAGCGCTGGGTCCGCCTCCCCCGAAGCTGTTGTTGGATCCGTCAAAGTTGCCACCGCGCAGGGTCGTGCGCAGCAGATCCTTGCCTGTGAAGCTGGTGTCGAAGTTCAGCTGCACGTCGTAGTTGAACGTGGTGGCGCCGAACGCTGCCTTGTTGGCTTCCACCAAATTGCTGGCGCTGCCACTGAAGTTGTTGGCACCGAGCACGAAGGTGGCCAGGCCTGAAAGCTTGGTGGTGGTAGAGAATTGGGTGGCTTCCAGCTCGCCCACTTTGGCCTCGAGGCCATCCACGCGGCCCTTGAGCACGGCGAGTTCCTTTTCGAACTCTTTCATCAGGCGCTTGAGCTCGTCGGTCACTTCGGTGATCCGATCGAGGCAGGCGTTCAGCAGGGCGGCCGCTTCAAAGCGGGTCATCGCACGGCTGCCGCGGTAGGTGCCGTCGGGATAGCCGGCCACACAGCCGTAGCGCTCGATCAGGTTGCTCAGAGCCTGATAAGCCCAGTCGGTGGGCTGCACGTCGGAGAACTGGGTGATCGAGGTCACCTGGTCGGCGCTGGCGCCGTACTGGCTCACGCCAGCGATGTTGAGATCAGCGGCGGATGCAGCCACAGGAGCCATCAGGCCCAGGGCAGCAGGCGCCAGAAGAAGCTTCTGGAACAGTTTCATGGTCTTCACACCAATTGAGGGAGCGGAGCCCGAGGGCGCCGCGGTTTCGCGAATGATAACGATTCTCGCCCGACTGCTGGTCGGCTTGCGTCCGGACCCTATGGCGCACGTGCGGGGGTGTCTCCACGGTCAGCCGAGGCTGAGCTTTTGTGGTAGCTGCGTGAGTTCCGAACCGGCACTGGTGCGAAAAGGCAAGGCCCGCAGTTGCGTTTGGGAGCGTTGGCTGCCCTGGTGCTGGCAACACTGCAGCCAGATCTCGGATCTGAGATGCTCACCATCTGCCGTCTGGCGCCCGCGCCGTCAGTTCGGCGCTTCCAGCCTGCAACAGGTGGCTGATTTCTTTGTTGGCCAGGTGGTGCTGTGGTGCCCAACTACCAGTAGCTTCAACCCACTTGAGCTATTGGAATGTTGATTGCTTCATGACCCCCGGGCGCTGCTCGGGGGGGCTCTAAAGCCCAGTCAGGGCAAGCAGTGGAAGCGGGTCATTAACAGAGTGTCTCGCTGAGGTGATTCGATCCGTTCTGCCTCGTTGTCGGCATCTCCGGTGCTGGTGTTGTGGTTTTGGCTCTGAAGGCGAGCGGCTTGGGCCAAGAAGCATTGCTGGTGGTACTCGATTAGATCAATGCCAAAGCACGCGATGAACTGAGTATTGGTTTCCGCAAACGAAGCTACCCATGGGCTCACCTTGGCGCTGAGGCCGCAATCTTTGATTTGTTCGCCGATTTCCTGGGATGGATCCTTCGACATCAGATCGCAGAGGCGATTGAGCCTGTACTCAAGGAGCGCCTGGTTTGCTGTTCTGCCTTTGTAGAGATCGAACGCTGTTTCAATGTGCAGAATTGAGATGCCGAGCTGCTTGCTCAATCCGGGGATTGTGATCGCCTCGTTGTAGTGTTCTGAAAAGTAGTGAACGACCGCCAGAATGATTTTATGCTGCTCGTAGCTTTCAAGTTGATGTGGGTCATGCAGAACGTGTAACAGGTTGTCCTCCTCCCTGCCTGCCTTCCTCTATTTTGCGTGTCGCTCGTTCTTGCGGAACGCTTGCAGCCCTTTCTTTACAGTTGCTTGATCAACCGTCATCTTGCCTGGAGATATTTTGCTGTTTGGCCTCTTTGTTTTGGAGTTGTTGATTTCACTCGGTAGTGTGGTGATGAGGGCGTCATGCTCCACGGGAGATGAGGCAGGGCTTGAGACCCTGCTTTTTCTTGTTGCGCTCAGCCCCGCAATGTCTCTGCCTGCTGGCTTCAGCTTGCCTTCAACGCCCCTGGCGCACGGCTGCAGTTATTTCCTCCCTTTTAGCGCCAACGTTGCTTGTGCCGTGCTAGTGCCGGGGTGATGGATTGCAAGCCGCATCCGAGGTTCCAGCCTGCTAGGCGCTGCCAGGCAGAGATTGATTCCGGATCAGCTGTTGTCGAACATCTCGCTGTCGACCCTGACATTCCAGATGCGATGCAATCTCGAACCTGCCTCAGATCTCCGCTCGTTATGACTATCTACCGGGGCCTCAGCTCTGCCGGCTTCTGATAGCTTACCAAGACGGCTTGCTCAAGCAAAGCAGGAGTATTTCTGCTCAGGTTGGATCTAGGAGTGATCTTCGCTCGCTCGCCACAACAGACCAGCTGCCCTCCGGTTGCAGGGCCGGGATGTGAGGCCCGCCTAGGTGCTGTTCAAGTCGTTTCTGGGCTGCTTGCAGGATCCGGTTGATCGTGGTTTTGCTTGCGCGCGGCGATCAAGCGCCTCGCCGGACCTGCCGCCACTTCACCCACGAGCACGGCGGTGCCGATCATCAGCAGTACGCGTGCAGCGCTGGCAATCATGTGGAGGGCGATCTCTTGAGCGCTCAAAACCTCGGGGTGGCTGCTCTGGGATGTGGTGTGGGTCATGGCTGACTCTCTTGTGATCCAGTCCTAAGAACGCGAACCCGGTAACCCTTCCCTTGCAGCGCCGATGCAGCATCGGGTCGGCCCTGAGCACGACTTACTTGCTTCCTTCCCCGCCGCTGTGCGTGGATGGATGTTCTTCTCAAGCGGATGACACCCGAGCTCGCCGCCTGTGTTCTGGAGGGCTTGCTGCTGCTCCATGAGGAGTTGTCGGTTGATCCGGAAGCGCCCTGGTACGTGGGCACGCCGGATCAAACCCAGGTTCTCCACGACGAACTCTGGATTTTGGCAGGGACAATCACACCAGCTTCGAGCGCTGCCCTTGTGGCTGCCTGGTATGCCGCTGGCCGCTCGAGCCTTTTGCCAGTGGCCTGCACCGGTGAACTAGTGAGCAGCCGGCATCTGGTGGCTGCGGGCGCGCCCATTGCCTGCACTGCGGAATCCGCCTGAGGCCTTGCTGGCCTTTCAGGTCAGCAGTTGCACAGATCCTCGTTCGCGGCAGCGTAGCTGGGCTCGCACCGCCAGGCTGCCATCGCGGCGGCACCAGTGGAAGTGCTGCACGACGCCTTGCTGCCACAGCCACCCCTCAGCCCGGCCCCGCCGCTGATCCCAGTGCCACTCGAGCAGTTCGCTGGCACCGTGGCCTTGGGCCCGCAGCGCTGCTCGCAGCTCCAGGCCCACCGGGGTGGGGCGCAGCCGATCGCAGCACTGCCCGAGCAGTTCCGGTGGCATCGGACGGTCGAGAACCCAGGCGCTGAGGCGCTGGAGCGCTGGTGCCATCGGGCTGATGCTGGTCCCTTCTGGCATGGAGCCTGAGCTGCTGTCTCCACCATGGAGGCGGAGGCGCGAAATCGGCAACGTTGCCGAAATCATTCGCTTCACCCCAGCAGTGCAACGTCACCCGCCGCCGCTCACAGCCCAGTGACGCGGCTCGCCAAAGTGCACCCAGTGTTGGAGCCGCGATGGAGCCCACCCGTGAGCAGATCCTTGCCGCTTCAGCGGGTTGGGTGGCCGTGGTGCTGAATGTGGTGCCGGGTCTGGGCGCTGGTTATCTCTATCAGCGCCGCTGGCGGGCCTACTGGGTTACCTCAGCCCTGGCCACAGCCTGGTTTGTGGCTGGTGCTGTACTGGCTCAAAACGCCGATGCGGCCGCTGAAGCCAAGAACCAACTGGTGGGGTTGATCGGCCTCTTGCTTTTGGCAGGGGTGACCGCCACAGAAGCGGGCTTGGCCGTGAAGCGCGTTCGCCAGAACGGATGACGATCAACCGATGAAACTCCATGGCGATTGGCGCCAACCGGTGGCGCTCCAGTCGGCCGAGCTGCCTTGGGAGGGCTCCCCCTCGCCGGGGGTGGAGCGGCGCCTGCTCGAGCGGATTGGCGATGAGGAGATCCTGGTGCTGGAAGGCACCTTTGAGGATGACCATGGTCTCTATCCCGCCGGCACCTATCTGCGCAATCCGCCGGGATCAGCCCATGCTCCCTTCAGCGAGAGCGGTTGCACGCTGTTGGTGAAGCTGCAGCAGATGCATCCCGAGGATCAGCAGCGCGTGGTGATCGACACCCATGCGGCTGCCTGGCATCCGGGCCTGGTTCAAGGGCTTGCGGTGCTGCCGTTGCATGCCTTTGGCAGTGAACAGGTGGCGCTGGTGCGCTGGGCGCCGGGAACCCATTTCCAGGCCCACTGCCATCCCGGTGGTGAGGAGATCTTCGTGATCGATGGGGTGTTTCAAGACGAACACGGCACCCATCCCGCCTGCAGTTGGTTGCGCAACCCACCGGGCAGCGTGCACCGCCCCTGGAGTGATGCCGGTTGCACGATCTGGGTGAAAACCGGGCATCTGCCGGCCACAATCTCGCCCTTTGGCTAGAGCGGAAGCATCTGCTCCTTTTGTTGCCCTCCTGCCATGAAAGCTCTCTTGCTCGGCTTGCTGGTGCTGGCTGCTGCACCCGCAGCCTTGGCTGAACCGTTGCCACCACCACTGGATCCGGCCCCGGTGGTGGCCGAACCCGCCCCCAACCCTGGCTTTGCTTCCGATGTGGAGCTGGCCCTCGATGACCTCACCCGTTTGCAGTGTGGCCTGCTGGGGTTGCTGTTGATCAACTCCCAGCCCTGCCCCGTGCGATGAATCCTGAGCAGCTGCAAAGCCTGCAGGTGCTGGCCTTGTGCCTCGTGCCGGTGGTGTTGATCTGGTGGGTCTGGCTGCGGCTGTTGCGCTGAGATTGAGCCCCTGGGGCCATCAGATCTCACTGATAGGGTCCGACCAGCGGGCGTGGTGATGCGTTGATGCTTTCCGTCAAGCAATGGTGGGACCGGCCCCACCGCGACATCCTCTCCGGATTGGTGGTGGCCTTCGCGATGATCCCGGAGGCGATTGCCTTCTCGGGCATCGCTGGTGTGGATCCGCGGGTGGGCCTGTTCGGGGCGTTTCTCCTGTCGGTGACGCTGGCAATCGTGGGAGGCCGCACCGCGATGATCACCTCCGCCACCGGCTCCACCGCCCTGTTGATGACAGGCCTGGTGCAGCAGGGCAACGGCCTGGGTGAGGGCATGGGCCTGCAGTATCTGCTTGCGGCGGGCATCCTCACCGGCGTGCTGCAGATCGCCTGGGGTTATCTGCGCCTGGCGCACCAGATGCGCTTCGTGCCCCAGCCGGTGATGGCGGGTTTTGTGAATGCGCTCGCGATCTTGATCTTTCTGGCGCAGTTGCCCCAGCTGGGACTGGATGTGTTCCACCCCGAAAAGGTGGTGGTGTCTGGCGCTCAGCTGCCGGCGGTGTGGGGCCTGATGGCGCTCACCCTGGCGATCATTTATGTGTTGCCCCGCTTCACCACCGCCGTGCCTTCGGCGCTGGTGGCGATCCTGATCACCACGGGGTTGTCGATTCAGCTTGGCTTGGAGATTCCCACCGTGGCCAGCCTCGGCACCCTGCCCGAGGGGCTGCCGCAGCTGGGCCTGCCCCAGGTGCCCTTCAACCTGGAAACCCTCGGGCTGATCCTGCCCACAGCGCTGGCGATCTCGCTGGTGGGTCTGATGGAAACTTTCCTCACCCAAGACATCCTCGACGACATCACCGACAGCTCCAGCCACAAGAACGCCGAGGCGCGCGGCCAGGGCATCGGCAACATTGTGAGTTCGCTGTTCGGCGGGATGGCCGGCTGCGCGTTGGTGGGTCAGTCGGTGATGAACGTGGGCTATGGCGGCCGCACCCGCCTCTCCACGCTCACCTCAGGTGTGAGCCTGCTGGCGATGATCCTGCTGGCCAGCCGCTGGGTGAATCAGATCCCGATGGCCACGCTCGTGGGCGTGATGATCATGATTGCGATCAACACCGCCAACTGGGGCTCGATCAGCGGCATCCGCCGCATCCCCAAGAGCGACACTGCCGTGATGCTGCTCACCGTGCTGGTGACGGTGCTCACCCACAACCTGGCGGTGGGTCTGCTCTCCGGTGTGGCTCTGGCGGGCATCCTGTTCAGTCGCAAGGTGGCCAAGGTGATCGATGTGGAGAGCGCCTTGGCTGCCCCCGATCACCGCGTCTACACCGTGCGCGGCCAGCTGTTCTTCGTGAGCAGCATCCACTTCCGCCATGGCTTTGAGCTGCACGAGCACCCAGCCCGGATCACCATCGACATGGCGGAAGCACACATCTGGGATCAAAGCGGCGTTACCGCCCTCGATCAGGTGATCCGCCGCCTCAAGCTGGGTGGCAGCACGGTGGAGGTGCTGAACCTCAATGCCGAAAGCACCGACCTATTCGCCCGGATCGGCGTGGCGGAAGAGGCCGGCGGCCGCGGCGGGGCGCTTGCGGCGGGGCACTGATCCTTCACAGCCTGCGATCGCTTCAAAGTTTCCATCGAATGTCACCGCAGTGGCCTTGTGTTGCAGACCCACTGCTGCCTCCAGAAGATCGATCCACAGACTGCTATCGAGCAGAAGTGGGGATCAGAGGCTTTGAAGCGTCTGATCGCGGTTACTTTGATGGATAACCGTTGCTTGAATCCAGGTACGGCTGGCGTTTGGGGCTCAGGGCATCCAGTCGGCCGGGGGCTCGGGCTTCTCGCTGTCTTTGAGGGAGGGGAACAGCTCGCGGATCGCGCTGGTGATCGTGGTCCGGGCCTGCTGGCGGAAAGACTCAGCGGCATCGGCGCTGAGCACCGGGTAGGTGGTGTCGGTGTTGCCGTCGCCGCGTAGGGGTTTCCAGCTGGTTTTTTCCCGCTGCTTCAGCTCCTCCAGCGGTGCCACGAAATCAAAGCTGGTGCTGCGGCCGCTGGCTGCAGCACCAGCCACCAGCTGCTCGCGGATCGGCAGCAGCTCCTTGGCTTTGAGCGTGTCGGGCAGGCCGAGCACCGGCTCGTAATAATCGATGGCCCGCAGTTCCTCCTGCAGCACCACCGGCCAGGCGCCAACTTCACCCTCCTGTAGCGGTGCGGCCTGCATCGCTTCGAGATAGAAGACCAGCCAGCGGTAATGGGATTTGTCCTGGGTGCGCTTCTTCTCGGAGCCCTTGGCCACGATCTTGGGCAGCGCGGCTTCGGCCCTGCGCAGGAACTGGCGGTCTTCCCGCTCGAGGTTGATCGCGCCCCAGCGTTGCCGGTACTCCCAGAGCTCCTCGTAGCGCCGCACGTCCTCAGCGCTCCAGCCCAGCTCCTTCAGTTCGCCAGCTCGGTTGTTCTCGCTCTTCTGCACGCGTGATTGGCTTGCTATGGGCACCCTAGGTGTTGGTACTTCAGTGGCTGCTTGGGGTTTGACGGCCCTGTCCCGATAGGGTCGCATCAGGCATAACCTCCCATGAGCAACCCTGCGCCGCAGCTTGACTGCAACGCCGCCCTCAACGCCACCCTCAACGCTGTGGAGGGTGGGCCGATTGGGGTGCTGATCTGCGGCCATGGCAGCCGTAACCGTCAGGCGGTGGGTGAGTTCGCCCGATTGGCAGAGGGATTGCGGGCCAAGTTGCCCGGCGTGCCGGTGGAATACGGGTATCTGGAGTTCGCGCGGCCGATCTTGCGCGATGGCCTTGAGAGCCTGCAGGCCCAGGGCGTGAAGCGCGTGCTGGCGGTGCCTGGAATGTTGTTTGCCGCCGGCCATGCCAAGAACGACATCCCCTCGGTGCTCAACACGTTCAGTGCCGAATCGGGTCTGCGGATCGATTACGGCCGGGAGCTGGGGGTGGACCTGAGCATGATTCAGGCCGCCGGTGCCCGGATCCGCGAGGCCCTCGAGGCCTCCGATGCCGCCGCGGTGGGCCGTGGGGAACAACCGGTGCCCCTCAGCGACACGATGCTGGTTGTAGTGGGCCGCGGCTCGTCCGATCCCGACGCTAACTCCAACGTGTCGAAGGTGGCGCGGATGTTGGTGGAGGGCTTCGGGTTTGGCTGGGGCGAAACCGTGTACTCGGGCGTCACCTTCCCGCTGGTGGAGCCGGGCCTGCGCCATGCGGTGAAGCTCGGCTTCCGCCGCATCGTGGTGTTCCCTTATTTCCTGTTTTCGGGGGTGCTGGTGAGTCGCATCCGCCAGCACACGCAGCTGGTGGCGGCTGACCATCCGGAGCTGGACTTTGTGGAGGCCAGCTACCTCGGCGATCACCCGCTGGTGATCAACACCTTTTTGGAGCGCGTGCAGGAGGTGGTGCGCGGCGAAACGCAGATGAACTGCTCGCTCTGCAAATACCGCGCCCAGGTGCTTGGCTTTGAAACCGAGGTGGGAGCTCCCCAGCAGAGCCACCATCACCACGTGGAGGGCCTGGTGGAGGCCTGCACGCTGTGCGAGCACGAGTGCACCGGCGCCTGCCAGCCCGATGGCATCCCCATCCCCCTGGGTCACAGCCATGCACACGGCCACGACCACAGCCATCACCACCATGACCATTCCCACGACCACAGCCACAGCCACGACAGCGGCCACACCCATGCGCCGTATCCCCATGCCGACCACCCCCTTGGTCCGCGCACGCTTTACAAACCGCGGCCGAAATCGGAAGACAACCCGGGGGTTTGAGCAGATCAATCGTCTCGGTTGCGGGCTGGTCCCACGAGACCCGCAGCCATAAGCCCTGCTGATCGTTTTCGGGATTCCACAGGATCGAGCTGGTTTCCACAGGTGGCTGGAATCTTTTCCACAGGTCGGTCGCGCTCTGGAGCCGGTACGGGTCTGTTCTGTGGATTGCGCCATTTCGTTCAGGGCGCGCTTGACAGGCTTCCGGCCATGGCTATGGATGTTTCAGAGAGGGCTGTGGGCTGGAGCAGGCTGCTGGAAGGGAGTGCTGTCTCGCTTCGTCTCGGGGTGGTTTTGAGCTGAATGTGCTCCTTTGACTCGGCCCGCACCGTTGTGGATTGATGGCTCCGCCGACGGATGGAGATCGCTTGGAGCCTGAGCAGTCGATGCAGCTGGAATCGACCCCCGTGGATGGGATCGCACGGGCTGCTGCTGAAGTCGCCGACGCCGACCGCGGTGCGCGCGATCACCTCAGCCGTTGCCTCGGCCATGGCGATGCCGCCAGTGCCGCTCGCATCAGCCTCGAGGCCGAGGTGCCCGAAGCCCTGTTTGATGGCATGCGCGCCTTCTTGAGCAGCCGCCCCGAGTGGGATCAATACCGCGTGATCACCTCAGCGCTTGCCGGGTTCCTGTTTCAGAACGGCTGCAGCGATCGCTGCGTGGCGCAGCACTACCTCAACGGCTTGTTCATGAAGCCCGGTGAGTGAGTTGCCCGCGCTAGGAGCACACAAAAAAGCGGGAGTGCCGAGCTCCCGCCTGGTGTTTCTCCCTTGCCCGACCCGTTGAAAGGTCGCTCTCACAGTGTGCGGGGCCGAGGCAACCGCCGATGTGGTGGTTGACACCAAAGCGCAGCCCGCGTCAGCTAAAGCTCACCACGCTTCAAGGCTTCTGCGGCGTGTTCATTGGCCCGCCAGCTCAGGGCCATGGTGGTGAGCGTGGGACTCTGCCAGCCGGCGCTAGGCCAGGCGCTGCCATCACACACCAGCAGGTTGGGGGTGCGCCACAGCTGATTCCAGGGGTTGAGCACGCCGTCGGCTTCGCTGGCGGCCATCGGTGCGCCCCCCAGCTCGTGGATGTAGTAGCCCGGGGGTGCAGCACCGGGTGCCATCGCCAGGCTGCCGCGCACCAGCGGTTCGATCAGTGGCATCACGAACAGATCCGCCAAGGGGGCAATCTCGCCCCCGGCGCAGCTCACCACTGCCTGCATCCGTGTCTGCATGTGCTGCACCATGCGCTGTTCGTTGCTGCTCCAGCGGCAGTCGATGTGGGCGATCGGGATACCCCAGGCGTCGCGGCGCTTGGCGTGCAGCGTCACTCGGTTGTCCGCACGGCTCAGCACTTCGCCGTGGCCAATCAGAAAGCCCACCGCTGCGCTGGGTTGCCGCTTGAGCAGCTGCGGTGGGTCGAAGCGTTGGATGCCGCACCAGAGGCCATAGCCGCGTAGGAAATCGGTGGTGTCATCGCCATTGGCAGCCGCCAGGTCACCCAGATTCACGGTGTTGGGGATGAAGCAGCTCCCGGCTCCCGAGAGCTCCGTGGCCCCCGGCGGTGGCTGCTCCGGCAGGGCGAAGAAACAGCTGGCCGACACGTGATCCATCAGCCCCTGTCCCAGCAGGCCGCTCACCTCCTCAAGGCCCCCCACCTGCTGGGAGTGGAGCAGCAGCCGCAGACTTTCGATCGTGGAGGCGCACAGCACCACCAACAGCGCCTGGGTGAAGTGGTGTTCGCTCGTGCGCGCGTGGATCCATTCCACGCCCGTGGCGCGGCCGCTCCGCTGATCCACCTGCACATGGCTCACCACCGCCTCGCTTTGCAGCTCCACCCGGCCTGTGGCCAGCGCGGCCTTGAGCGCTCCCCCCTGGGAGCATGAGCGCGGCCAGGGTCCGTCCGCTGGTTTGCGCAGCGCAAAGCCGCGGGAGGGGATCAGGGGCAGGTTGAGCTCGCGTTGGATGCAGCGCTGCAGGTGCTGCTCGGCCGGTGTGAGGGGAAGAGCCGGCTGCGGTGCGCCCGTGGGGTCGGGCAGTTGCGGCAGCCCATCGCACTGTCCGTGGATCTGGAGAAGCGCCTCAAGCTGTTCGTAGAAGGGCGCCAGATCGGCATGGCGGATCGGCCAAGGGCGGCCATGGCCGTCGCGCTCGGCGCCTTGAAATTCGGCGTCGGAGAGGCGCAGGGTGATGCCGCCCCAGGTGAGGCTCTTGCCGCCCACCTGGCGGCCACGGGTCCAGAGAAACGGCTGCCCTTCCGGGGTGCTGTAGGGGTTCTGCCGTTCGTCGACGTAGAGATCGGGATTGGCCTTCCAGTAGCCAGGATGCTGCGCCGCCAGGCCCTGGCGGCCGCTGCTCACAGCCGCCAGCCGCTTGAGGCTGTTGGCCGGCTCACTGCCAAAGGCACGGGGGGCGCTGAGTTCGGGGCCGGCTTCGAGCACCAACACCTGCAGTCCAGCCTGGGCGAGGGCCAGGGCAGCCACGCCGCCACTGGCGCCACTGCCTACCACGATCGCGTCGGCCATCAGGAGGGGGTGGCCGTGCGCTCGCTGGTGACGCTCGCCAGCAGGCTGCGCAGCGCCAGCAGGCCATCCCCGATCAGATCCACGCTCAGCCACACGAGTGCTGCTGCCAGGATCAGCGCGTCGGCGCTGGCAGCTTTCTGAGCCGCGGCGGCTACGGCGTTGGTGGCCTGAGCCGGCGTGGTGGCGGGAGTTGGAGTGGGGTTGGCGCTGTCCATGGGCTGGCGTTGCAGAACGGCGAAAGTGAGTCGCGATTCAAGGACGGTCAGCTCATCGGCGTTGCCTTGAACATCAAAAAGCCCCGACCGATCTTCCGATGGCCGGGGCTTTTGGTTTGGTGGCGGGGGGCGGATTTGAACCACCGACCTTCGGGTTATGAGCCCGACGAGCTACCAGACTGCTCTACCCCGCGTCGACCCCAAAAGTATACACCGCAGGGTGTCTTGGCCGCTTGCGTTCGTTGTGAACGGCAGCATGGGGCTTCCTCGACCTGGGTCGCCGCCCGACCTGTTCCTGCCGATGGCGTTGCGTTTGCTGCTCGATAGCCCTGATCCGGCCGCCTGGGCCGAATGGCTGCCTTCGGGCCTGTTCCGCGGCGTCACCACCAACCCAACGCTTCTGCGCCGAGCCGGTCAGCCCTGCAGCCTCGAGCATCTGGCGCTGCTCACGGCCAGAGCGATCGACGGTGGAGTGCAGGAGTTGCACCTGCAGGCCTGGGGCTCTGATCTTCTGGCCTGCGGCCGCGCTCTCTTCGCATTAGCCCCCGGCCGCATCTGGGTGAAGCTGCCGATCACCCGCGCCGGTGCGGCTGCCGCCCGCAGCCTGATCGCCGAAGGCTGTCCCGTTACGTTCACCGCTTGCTACGAGCCAGCTCAGGTGCTGTTGGCGGCTGCCCTCGGCGCCGACTACATCGCCCCCTACCTCGGACGCATCACCGACCTGGGCCGCGACGGTCACGTCCAGCTCATCCGCATGCAGCGCATCGTGGATGGCATCGCTCACTCCGCCCAAGAGGGGCTTCAGCTGCGCTTGCTCGTCGCCAGTCTCCGCTCCACCGAAGATCTGGCTCGCCTGGCGGCTGAGGGCCTAAACACCTTCACCATCAGTCCCGCGATCGCTGCGGAGCTCTTTGCGGTGGAGCCCACCCTGGCGGCCGCGGTTCAGTTCGAACGCGATGCCGTAGGCGGCTGAGTGGCATTCCTGGGTGGGAGTGTTTTGTTTGGGCTGGTGTCCGGGTCTGGATATCCATGGATATCCGCCTTCGGACACTCGCTCTTCGGACACTCGCTCTTCGGGTACTCGCTCTTCGGGTACTCGCTCTTCGGGTACTCGTTGCAGCCATAGCCGGCCTACGGCCGGCAGACGCATGGCCGAGGGCTCTAGCGACCGTTGTCGAAGCGCAGTTCGCCGTTCACCTCGAGCTTCACGCTTTCGTTGGGATGCAAGAACTGTTGGCCGAGGGCTTCGAGGGTGGTGGGGGTGAGCCACTCCAGCTGCTGCATCAGGTGCAGGGCCACAGCATGTTTGGCGCGGCTGGCGCCGTCTTCCACCTTGATGGCCAGGCCGAGGCCTTCGCCCACGCGGCTCAGGCATTGGATGCCTTCGGCGCCCCCTTTGCTCAGCACCTGGCCGTGGCCGCCGCGCATCACCACCGTGTCGAAGCGGCCTTCGCCAGCCACTAGATCCGGGTGGGCCAGCATCGCCCGGCTCAACCGTTCCAGCTCCGGTTGCTCGCTAGCACCCAGGTGGGCAAACAGCAGCGCCATCTGAGAGAGCTGCAGCTGCAAGGTGGGGGCACCGCAATCGTCACGGGCGGCGAGCAGTTCGGCGGCGGGCATGCCCAGGAGCTCGGCGACGCGCTTGAGCACCTGTTGCTGCAGGGGGTGATCCAGCTGCAGGTAGCTCTCCAGCGGCCACTGCATGCGTTTGCAGGTGGCCAGGAAGGCCGCGTGTTTGCCAGAGCAGTTGTGCTCCAAGGGGCTGTTTCGCCCCGAGGGCACGGGGCACTGCAGCTGCTCGCTCTCCAGATCCGACTTCCACAGGATCTTGAAGGCCTCGCGCGCTTGTTCGGCTTCTCCGGCGTGGGAGGCGCAGGCGATCGCCAGGGCGCGGTCGTCGTGGTTGCCCTGATCGGCGGCCCCGCTGCTCACAAACACCTGGGCCTGGAAGGGCTTGAGAGCGGAGCGGATGAAGCTCAGCTGTTGCGGGTCGCCGGCGCGCATCAGCACGCGGCCGCGTTGGTCGCACACCACCGCATGCACCCGGTGCCGCGACTCATGGATGCCATTGCGGGTGAGACGCACCTCGAGGGGCGGAACGCTCGGGCGTCCGCTGGTTCCGAAGCTGCTCGAGAAGCTCATGCAGGGCTCAGGCCCGATCGCTCAGAGAGCCTGACAGAGGCTGGCCCCCACCAGCATCAGCGCGGCAGTGATGGCCATCGCCTGCTGCAGCCGCCACAGCACGGGCTTTACCTCGTGGGTGGCCACCAGCAGATCCTGTTGGCGCCATTCCACCGGCTTCTCCCACACCTGGCCGTCGTACCAGCCGGATTCCTCGTATTCCACGGAGGTGGCCATCAGGCGGCGCTGCAGGGTGGTCCACCCCAGCCATTGCCGCACCAGCAGCAACATCGGCACCACCAACCCAGCCACGGCACCCGCCGTTACCAGCTGGGGCAAGTTGTGGCGCAGGGGCACACTGCCGCTGGCCACAAGCATCGTGAGCGGCAGCACGATCAGCCAGGCCCGGATCAGTGGCGTGGCCAGGCCGCGATCGCCGTTGTGGGGCCACACAAAAAACCAGGAGGTCTGCAGCTCCTTGTATTGCTCCAGCGGCCGCTGCTCCCGCGGCACCGGACACACCATTGAGCTGAGGTCCGGTGCGCTCCGATCGCGCGCTGGTTCGTTGCCGGCCATCGGGGCCCGGCCTCAGGCCGGCGGTGCTGATTCCGACCCTAGAAACACCTCCTTCTCGCCGTGGCCCCAGAAGGATTCGAGGTCGTAGTAGCTGCGCTCATCGGGGGTGAGGGCGTGCACGATCACCTCGCCGTAATCCAGCAGAACCCAGCGACCTTCCTTCTGGCCCTCCTTGCGCAGGGGCAGGCGGCCGCCGCTCTCCTCCTCGATCTTGTCTTCCACCGAGCGGGCGATGGCGCGCACCTGAACGTCCGAGAAGCCGGTGGCGATCACAAACCAGTCGGCGATCGAAGAGATCTCCTCCACCCGCAGCAGCACGATGTCGCCGGCTTTGCGGTCGTCGCAGGCTTCAGCGGCAAGCAGGGCGAGCTGTTTGCTGTCGTCGAGGTTGAGCCGAGGGCGGCTGGGATCGGGGCTGGGTTTGGTGGGGCTGGCGGCCTCTGTGGGGTTAACGGCCTCAGCCATACACGTTCTCGCTGCTCACAGATTGACGGGAGCCCTGTTGTTGCGCCATTTCGGCGCGGGCCTTGCCTGCACTCTTGCGCAGCGCCTCCAGCCGGTCTTCGTAGAAGCCGCGCTTCTTCTTCTTGCGGGTCTGCTCCACCAGCTCTTTGAGAGCGCCGCCCAGGCTCTTGTAGGCATTGGGCAGGCTGTAGCCAAAGCGGCAGGCCAGATCGATCGCGCGCTCGTCGGCGGCGATGGCGTCCTGCAGGCGCTTTTCGGAATTGTTCTTCAGATAGAGGCGGTAGCCGGCGAAGCCCGAGAGGCCCAGGGCCATCAGCAGCAGCAGGCCGTCCTGCACCCACAGCTCACCGATGGCGCCGC
>VFQS010002289.1_pt1 | contig 15963 bp, 13 predicted proteins | sample 3512361 | NCBI WGS metagenome assembly VFQS01 (sample SAMN10412375, study PRJNA504923) | tailings metagenome | isolation source: Relicate 1 Philex TSF3 active mining | place: Philippines
TTGTGGCGACTCGCCCCGCAGAAGCTGGGTTCAACGCAACGAGCCCTTTGGCATGAGCAGCCTCCTCCTCGATCAGATCCTGGCCACCGCCAGCCCCTTTGATGACGTCTTCGATGGGGAGTGGCTGCCTTGTGGCCCAACCCTGGAGCGTCTGCCGATCTGGACCCACTGCGGCCGGCGCATCGATCTGGAAGCTCGTTGCATGGGCTGGCAGCCATTGGCGCTCCGCCAGGCCATCAGTGACGCCGAAGCCGTGTGGAACGGCACCGATGACGCGGCCTGGGACAGCGACATGGCGGGACTCTGACGACGACCTCCGCCCCGATCGCCTCAGTTCTTCACCACGTCATCGACGCGCGTCCCACCATGCACGCCCAATCCCAAGGCTGGCTCTCCATCAGCACCGAAGGCTTCGCCGCCATGAACGCGGCAAGGCCACCGGAGCATCTGGTGAAGGAACTGGTGCAGAACGCTCTGGATTCCTTTGCCGATGGACAAGCGGGACGCATCCAGCTGCGCTATGGCCACCTGGGCGAGCACTTCCATCTGAGCTGCTCAGACAATGGCTCCGGCATCGAAGAACTCGCCGATCTGCGCGTCGTCTACCTCACCCACAAGACCGACAGCCACCTCAAGCGTGGCCGTTTTGGGCGCGGCTTCAAAGAAGCGCTCTGCATTGCCGAACAGGCACGGGTGGCCAGCGGTCACCAGCAGTTGGAGTTTTTGCGCGTCAATGGTGAACGCATCAGCCGGCAGGCCCCCCTACCAGTTCCTGTCTCCGGTACGCAGGTGCACATGCAGATGCCATGGTCGCCTGAAATCGCGGCGCAGCTCGACGACTACTTCTCACGTTTTCTGGTGCCAACAGGTGTGGAACTGGAGGTGAATGGGAGCCACATCCTGCCGCGTCCGATCACCCATGTCATTACCACCAACTTGAGCACCGAGGTCTATGACCCAGGCAGCCAGAGCTGGAAGAAACCCAGCAGACGCACAACGATTCACTTGGTGCCCACGGCTGAACAGGAAAAGCCCACCATCTATGAGATGGGCATTCCCGTCGCCGTTCTCGACTGGAGCGTGTCCTACCACTGCGACATTCAGCAGCGGGTACCGATGAATCCCAACCGCGACGCAGTGGCATCGGGTTATCCCGTGAAGCTGCATGTGGCCTGTCTACCCACCTTGCTTGGGGAGATGGATTCCTGCACCGTCAAAGACGACTGGGTGGGCACTGCGGGAAGGCGTTGCGATCCGGCCGTCCAGCAGCAGATTCTGGCGCAGGCCTTTGGCGACAACATTGCACGCTCGGTGCCGCGCATGGGGTCCCGGCACTTCGATGAAGATGCCCGTGACCTTGGGGTGCAAGTGGTCAATACGGCCCAGGCCAGTGGCGGCTTTCGGGAGATGCTCAAGCTGCATGTGCCATCGGCCCAGGATGTCGTGCGCCGCGATGAGATCCGCAAGGCTGAGCAGGCCGGCGACGATGGCTTTTCGCTACAAACGGCGATCCGAATGGCGGATGATCGTCTGCAGTTGATTGAGCAGCAGGGCGGCATCGAGCGGGTGCAGCTTTGCCTCGACTTTGCGGTCTGGTTCTGTCAGCTGCTGGTGGATAGCAGCCCAGTGCGGCAACAGCGCGTCAGCGGACAGTTGACCCGCAACCACGATGGCCGTCGCAGCCTCTATGCCCACTGGAGTGCCACCAATGTGCTCACGCTGGCGATTGATCAGGCCTGTTTCTGGCGTGAGCCGCTCGGAGCGGAGAGTCTCAAGATCCTGATCCATGAAGCCGCCCATGCCATGAACATGCACCACGGCTATGAGTTCCGTGTTGAGGTGGAACGGTTGGCGGGTGTAGCGGCCAGTGTGATGTTTGAGCACGGCGGGGAGATTCGCGAGCGATTCCCGGCTCTGTGCAGACCGATCCACGAAGGCAGCGATCAGCTTGGGGGTTAAGCCGCTGTTGCTCGAGCTGTTGTTTGCCTTCGAGCTTTTCGTCGTTCGCAAGAGAACCCAACTCCACGCCACCTTGTGCCGCGAGGCTGCTTGCACCCACACATGAGGCGTGATGCTGTTCGACAACCCCGAGGCCCGCAGCCTGCTGGCCAACCGCCAGCGCCGTACACCCTGCGTGTTGTTGCTGGATCGCTCCTATTCGATGGAAGGCGAAAAGATCCGCCGCCTCAACGCCGGCTTCGATGTGTTCCGCCAGGACATCCTGCGCAATCCGGTGGCAGCCCAGAGCGTGGATCTCGCGGTGATCAGCTTTGGCCCCGTGAAGCTGGAGCGTGACTTTGCCCCCCTGAGCGAGACCGAATCGCTGCAGCTCCAAGCCTCCGGTGCCACACCGATGCGCAAGGCCCTGGAGCTGGCCATGCTCAAGGTCACCGAGCGCAAGCGCAGCTACCAGCAACACGGCATCAGTTACTACCGCCCCTGGATCTTCCTGCTAACCGATGGGGAACCCACCGACGACGACGGCCAGGGCTGCGATGGCTACAAGGCCCTGATCCCACCGCTCGAACTGGCGGCGCAGGAGCAGAAGTTCACCCTCTTCACCGTTGGCGTCAATGTGTCGCCCTACGGCCGCGCTGTGCTGGATGACCTCAGCCGCCCGTTCAAGGGCCGCTGCCTCGATCTCGACAACCTCAAGTTCGAGGAGATGTTCCTCTGGTTGTCGGCCAGCCTCAGCCGCGTTTCCCAATCCGCCCCCGGTGATCGCGTGCAGCTGGTGGATCCGCGCGTCGGTGACGACGTGTACGACGGATGGGTGCTGTGATCGGCGTTCCGCGCTTCAGCGGCGCCCAGCACCGCGGTGAGCGCCATGCCGCGCTGGATCAGCCCTGCTGCGACGCCCTGCTGCTGCCGCGCCAGAGCCACGGGCTCAGTGGCTTTGTGCTCTGCGATGGCGCCGGCGGCACTGCCGCCGTGGCCCGATCAGCCCAGGCCAGCGCCCGCGCCGGCTGGCGGGCGCTGATGCGCCTGCGCTGTGAGCTGCGCCGCATCGCCGAACCACGCCTGCTGCTGCAGTTCCGAAACCGCCTGCTGCAGCGCCGAGGGCCTGTGCCCCTGCTCGATCACACCCTGCTGGCCTGCTCTTGGGATCGGCGCCGGCTGATCGTGCTGCAGGTGGGCGATTCCACCCTGCTGGTGCGCCAGGCCGGGCAATGGCACTGCCCGCTGCCACCGGCCAAAGGGGATTACGCCAACCAGACCACCTTTTTGCGGCGCCACACCCCGTTGCAGAACATCCAGCTCTGGCAGGCGCCGGCAGCCGAGGTGGAGGCAGTGCTGGCCTTCTCCGATGGCCTCGAAAGCGCCTTCCTCGGCCCAGCCAGCCCCGGTGGCGATCAGCCCCAGGCCAATGCAGCGCTCGCGGAGTTGGTGATCACGGAGCATCGCCGCCGCCATGGCGCCCGCAGCTATCCCGCCTGGCTGGCCCGCTCCCTGGCCGATCCAGGCCTGGCGCAGCTGTCTGACGACGACCGGACGCTGGTGATCGCCAGCCGCTGACCATGGAGCAGCCGTTCATCACCGACAGCGGCGAACGCCTCAACCTGCGCCTGCAGAGCGCGGCACGTCTCGGTGCCGGCGGCCAGGGCCAGGTGTTTCGCGCCAGCCTCGGCACCGCTCCGGTGGCCGTGAAGCTGCTGCGCAGCGTGGAGGTGCCGCGGCTCGAGGTCCTGCGCCAGCTGCCGCCGGCCTGCGCCAGCTACGCCACCCTGCCGCAGGCCGTGTTGCACCACTGGCGCAGTGGTGCCAGGGGGGAAGCGGCTGGCTATGTGATGCCCTGCATCCCGCCGGAGAGCAGCCTGTCGGCGGCACGGCTGTTCAATTTCGATGAGCTGCAGCGCCTGCGCCGCTTCACCTGGCGCGATGCGGTGCTGGCGGCGTTGCTCTTGGCGGAGGCGGTGGCGGCACTGCACGCCGAGGGGGTGGTGATCGGCGACCTCAACCCCGAAAACGTGATCTTCAGCCAGGCCGCTAGCCCGGCCGGCTGGCGGGCGGTGCTGCTCGACAGCGACAGCTTTCAGATCCGCGGCGCCCAGGGGCAGCGCTTCCACTGCGGTGTGGCACGGCCGCTTTATACGGCCCCTGAACTGGTGGGCTGCGATCTGAGCCGCACCTGGCGAGAGCCGAGCAGTGATCATTTCGCGCTGGCGGTGCTGATCTATCAGCTGCTGCTGCACGATCACCCCTACGACAACGCCATCAACACCGCCGAGCCCGATCTACCAATCGGCGACAAGATCCGGCGCGGCCTCTATCCCCATGCCGCCGTGGTGCCCGCCGGCCTACGGGCCAGCCCAGCGCGGCCCGCTCCCCAGGAGGTGTCGGCAGAGCTGGCTGAGGCCTTTCAGCGCAGCTTCGGGCAGGAGCCGCAGCTGCGGCCCACCGCCGCCGAATGGGTGCTGTTGCTGCGGCAGCTCCATCGCCAGGTGGTGCCCTGCAGCCGCACCCCCCAGCATCACCACATCCAAGGGCAACCGTGCCAGTGGTGCGCGGTGGAGCAGCGCATCGGCCAGCCGATCTGCCGCTTTCCCAACACCGCCAGTCCGGCGCCGGCAGCCGCAGCGGCCAGCACCAGTCACCACTGGATGAAGCTGGAGCCAGCGCTGCGTGATGCCTTCCGCTGCCACCACCAGCGCGCCGCCGAGCTGCTGAAGCGCCGCGGGGCCATCGCCGCACAACTGCGAGAGAGCAGCCGGGAGCTACAGGCACTGGTGGATCACCATGGCGGCTCAGGCCACTGGCTGGATCAGGCGCTGGTGCAGCGCCGCCAACAGTCGTTGCGCAGCCGCCTCAAACGTTGGTTTGTTGAATCCGATGGTGGCAACAACCGCCGCAACGCCGCCGAGCAACTGCTGCAACTGGCCCATACCAACAGCGATCTCGTGCATGAGCAGGTGCGGCTTTTGAAACGCCAGCACCAAGAGCTGCAACGCCATCTGTCCGCTCTTGATCTCTCCCCGTTGCTGGAGCTCACCGCCAGCGACGATCCCGCTGGAGTGGGGGAAGTCCGACTGCGTGAGGCGTTCAGCCATGGCCATGAGCGCTGGCTGCGCGAGCAACTCAGCAGCGAACCGCTGCGCAGCTGGCAGATCGAGGGCTTCGGGGATGCGCGACTGCGGCTGCTGGAGAGCCATGGCCTGTGCAACGGCGAACAACTGCGCGCCAATATCGATCGGTTGCGCGCCCTTCCCGGTATCGGAGCAGGCCTGCAGCAACGCCTGCGCAGCCACCTCGCCCAGGTGGTGCAACAGCTGGAGGCCCGTGCCAACGCAGCCGTAATCGGCCCGGGGCGCGAGGATCTCGTGCTGCTGCCCGAGCTGCTAGCCCTCCAGAACGGCGAACAGCAGCTGCAGGCCCTCGGCCGTGCCATGGCGTCGTTCTCAGCAGCCATCGAGGCCCTGCAATCCACGATCCGTGATCGCCGCAGCGCCATGGAAACGCAGCTGAAGGGCTTTGACGCCCTGTGCTGATGGCCCCGTCCCCGTCGTTCGCACTAGAGCAAGAGCACCCCATGGCTGATTCGGCAACGCTGGTTGCAGTTCACCCCAGAGCCTGATGAGCCCGAGCAACGAGCAGCCTCTGAACCCCTCCGCCGACGACGCCAAGGGCGCCAACGGCCGCTACCGCTTCCAGGCCGGGAAGCCGGTGGATCCAGACGACGGCGTGCATCCCGAGTTGCGCAGCAGCGCCTTCAACGACCCCACCGCAACACCGGCCGTTGCCATCCCCGATAGCCCTGAACAGTTGATTGCCATGCAGGAGAAGAAGCCCGAACGCCACGAAAAGCGATCCGAGCCCACCAGGCCCAAGGTGAGCCAGGTGCTGGAGCTGATCGAGAAGCTCGACACCAACGCCTACGAGGACCAGCAGATCGCCCTGGCTCTGGTGCGCCAGCTCGAGCAGTTCCACGACAACGTGGTCGAGGAGATGCAGGACGACAACGAGGCCAAGCACGCCCAGATCGTGAGTTGGGCGATCGATGCCGACCGGCTGATGCGTTGCCGGATGTTGCTCGAAAGCGTCGACCTCGACTGAGCGCAGCCATGACGCATCCCAATCTTGGCCCGTGGCTCGTTGAACTCGAGCACTGTCCGGCCAGCGCTGTGGAACAGCCTCTGCTGCAGGAGCTGTATCAACAGGATCCACTGTTCTTCACGGCCCTGAGTCAGCGACAGCGGTGGCAGCTGCTGGCGGGCCTGCACATCACCCTGCTGGATTACACAAGCTCCAGCTTCAGTCCATTGGGGCTCGAGGCCCAGCCTCTGCAATTGCCGGTGCGGCAGCTCACTATCCCCCTGGCGCAGCTGCTGGATGCCCTGGTGATGGCAGGCTTCGAACTCGATCAAGTGGCCTGGTCGGAGGAGCTCGATCTGGAGTTGAGCGAGCAGGAGGAGGCCGCCTGTGATCAAGTGCTCACGACGCCGGGAGCAGCAGTGATGCTGCAGGAGTTGCTCAGCCGAGGGCTGGCCTTCCTGGCCACGTGCGACCTCAGCGAAACGGGCCGTGCGCTCAACTGAGCGTCGTCCTTCGCACGAGCCATGCCCGACGTGCCACCAGCGCCCGGCAGGCTGGACGTCATCAGACCCCAGAGCACTCCCACCCCTGAGCTCCATGGCCGACCGCCTGATTACCCCTTCTCAGCTGGCTCTGTTCAGCCGCAGCCCCGTGATCGGTGCCTGGTGGGAAGAGCTGAAGGCCCAGGGGTTGTTCAACCAGCAACGACCCGCCACCACTGCCCTGGATGAGCTGCTGTTCAAGCAGGGCCATCAGCATGAAGAGGTGCTGCTGGAGTGGCTGGAGGCTGAGGGCAAAGATGTCTACCGCCAGAAGCCTGTCGACCCGGAAGGCCCCCCGCAAGAGGAGGACTACGCCAACACGCTTGCCGCGATGCGGCAGGGACGGCAATACATCCACCAGGCGGCCCTGAAAAATGCTGAGATTCGCGGCTGGGCTGACCTGCTCGAACGCATCAAGAAACCATCAGCTCTCGGAGAGTGGAGCTATATCCCGATCGAATGCAAACTCTCCAGCCACTCCAAACCGATCTATCTGGTGCAGGCCTGCGCCTATTGCGAGTTGCTTGAGCCGATCCTCGGCGAACGGCCTGAGCACTTCAAGCTTTACCTAGGCGGGCGTCGATTCGAACAGGGCGAGCATGGCTATCCCACGGTTCGCTTCTGGAGCTGGTACGAGCTGCTGCGCCAGCGCTATCGCGACTTCCGCGCCATCTTCGATCCCAAGCAGGAGCCTGAGGATGCCCCAGGCGATCACGGCCTCTGGGAGCCGTTCATCGAGCAACGTCTCAAGGAGAAGCGCGATCTGAAGCTGGTGGCGAACCTGCGCAGCAGCCAGCGGCAGAAGCTGCGGGCGGCTGGCATCACCACGATCGATGCGCTGGCGGACCTTCCGGAGGCCGCCGATCTCGATGGAGCGATCGACAGGCCCGTGCTCGCGCGCCTGAGGGATCAGGCCCGTCTCCAGATCGCCAGCGAGCAGCGCGGCGATGGCCGCCCGGAATACGAGGTGCGCCCCATGGAGCAGCAGAGCCGCGGGCTGGCGATGCTCCCGGCGCCCGATGACGGCGACATCTGGTTCGACATGGAGGGCTTCCCCGATCCGATCACTGGTGAGAAGCTCGAATACCTATTCGGCGCCTGTTATCGGAACGCAGCTGGAGAGGTGCAGTTCCAGGGTTGGTGGGCCCATTCGCTAGGAGAGGAGAAGCAAGCCTTCCACGATTTCGTGGACTGGGTGGAGGCGCGCCGTGTAGTGCACCCCGATCTGCATATCTATCACTACGCCAGCTACGAGAAGACAGCCCTCGGCAGCCTGGCTTCACGCCATCAGATCCACCAGGCGGTGATCGATCAGTGGCTGCGCCAGGAGCTGCTGGTGGACCTGCTGCCGATCGTGCGCAACGGTCTGTTGGTGGGTGCGGAGAGTTATTCGATCAAGAAGGTGGAGCGTCTCTACGGCCCTCCCCGCGAAGAGGAGGTGGAGAACGCCGCGGAATCGGTGGTGCAGTACGCCGAATGGCGTAAGTCGCAGGATCAGAAGATCCTTGACGATCTGTACGCCTACAACAAAAAGGACTGTGAGGTCACCGAGGGGCTGCATCGCTTTCTGATTGAGCTGCCGCAGCGGGCACTGATCACATACCGGCCCAACAAATGGGGGGCTGCGGCCCAGCAGGAAGGAGAAGAGGCCGAAACCAAGGCCTACGAGAAGGATTTGGAAGTAGCGGCCCATGAGCTGCTGGCGGAACTGGGCGATCCAGCGCCGGCGCCCAAGCAGAAGGGCGGCAAGAGGCCTGTCTTCGTGGAGGAGAACCCCGAGGCGATCGGACCCCGCGGTCTCAGCCGCCGGGTGCATCGCCTGGTGGGTCAGCTGATCGATTTCCACGAACGCGAAGGCAAGGTGGAGTGGTGGGAATTCTTCCGCCGCCTGCAGATGACTCCCGATGAGCGGCAGGACGACGGCGAGGTGATCGCCGGGGCCCGGCTGGAAGGGGTGGAGCGGATCAAGAGCTCCTTGGGATTCCGCTACAGCTTCGAGGCCAGCCAGCCGCTCAAGCTGGCCGCCCGGGAGGGCCGCCCCCCTGAATTCGCAGTGGTGCCGCTGCTGGCTGTGAATGAGCAGCTGCATCCCCTTGAACACCTGGTCCTGGCCAATGGCTGGGCGTGGGGTGCTGCTGGCCAGCTGCAGGACGACCAGCCCAATCAGATGACGATCAAAGCCACCGGTGACGCCTTGGCCAAGGCCGTGAATCTCAGCGGCTCCGGGCTGCCGGATCGTGCCGATCTGATCCTCAAGCCCAAGCTGATCTACCGCAGCAAGCTAGGGGATCTGGTGCGCCTGGCCCAGGGCTGGGTGTTCCAGCGACAGCCCCTGCCGCCGGCCTTGCTGCACCTGCTGGAGCGGCGGGCCATTCCCGAGCTGGTTTCCCTCAACCAGCGCATCCGCCAGTCGCCGGGCACGGAGGCGGCCGAGCTCACGGCCTTCCTGCTGAACGCCGATGGCGTGGGCCTGTCGCTGCAGGGGCCGCCGGGCACGGGCAAGACCACCGTCATCAGTGAGTTGATCGCGGCCCTGGTAAGCGCCGGCCAGCGGGTGGCGGTGAGCTCCAACAGCAATGCGGCGATCAACCATGTGCTCGTCAAGGTGCAGGGCTGCCTCGAGCAGCGCGCCAGCGACGCCCAGGTGGTGAAGGCCTCCAGCGGCTCCAGCCACAGCAGCGATCAGAAGGCACTGGCCGATTCCAGGGCTCAGGCGCTCAAGGAAGCGGATCTGCCGGAAGCGCCCGCGGTGCTCGGTGGCACGGTGTTCACCCTGGTGAAGGAGTCCTATGACGCTGCGCCCTTCGATCTGCTGGTGATTGACGAGGCCGGCCAGATGTCGCTGTGCAATCTCATGTACATGAGCCGGGTGGCCCGCAACATCCTGCTGGTGGGCGATCAGCAGCAGCTCAGCCAGCCCAGCCGGGCCGACCATCCCGGCGAGAGCGGCCTCAGCTGCCTCGATTACGTGATGCAGGATCACGACGTGGTGCCGCATGACCGCGGTGTCTTTCTGGCCACAAGCTGGCGCATGCCGCCACCCCTCACCGCGGTGGTGTCGGAGCTGTTCTACGAGGGTCAGCTGCAGGCCACTACCGCCAACAGCTCCAACACGGTGACCTGGCAGGGCCCCGCCCAGGGCCTGCTGTTCCAGACGGTGGAGCACAGCGGCAACAGCACCGGCAGCGAGGAGGAGGTGGAGCACATCGCCGCGCTGGTGGAACAGCTGCATGGCCGGCCCTATCAACTGGCCAATGGCGAGCAGGGAACGCTCAGCCGCGAGCAGATCCTGATCACCGCGCCCTACAACGTGCAGGTGAACCGACTCCAACGGCGCCTGGGCGCTAAGGCCCGCATCGGCACCGTCGACAAGTTCCAGGGGCAGGAGGCGCCGGTGGCGATCCATTCGCTCACCGCCAGCGACGGTGAATCAGCTCCCCGCGGCCTGGATTTCCTGCTGTCCCCCAATCGTCTGAACGTGGCAATCAGCCGGGCCCAGTGCCTTTCGATTGTGGTGGGATCGCCCCAGCTGGCCACGGGGATCAGCAGCAGCGTGGCCAACGTCGAGCGGCTCAACCGCCTCTGCCGCCTCATGACTGCTGGCAAAGGTGTGGAGGGCTGAAGGATGAGCAACACCGTCGGACTGTTTGTGCACTACCGCCCTCTCGTGTTGGCGTTGCCAACTGGAGGCTGCCAAGCGCTTGCCCATTACCTCGGATTTGAGGATTCTGATCTCCTGCAGCAAGCCGTGGACAGCGTCGGCTTGTTGTATCGCCATCCCGAGCTGGGTCCAGCCGTGGCCAGCTTGTTGCAGGTCGAGCCAGCTGAAACCACGCTCGGCGGTGTTTTGCATCAATCCCTGATGCAGGTCAACGCACTCACGCACCGGCCACAGGTGTTTCAGTGGAATCCCGATGCGGCGGTGGATGTTGAAGCCATCAGCCTCCGGCTGGAGATCAGCGACGGGACAGAGCTGCTCGAACTGGATCTACGCATGCGTTCTGAAGCGGCTCTATTACCAGGCGCCCATTGCCCGCCGGCACTGATCAGCAAGCTCAAGGAGCAGGGCAATCTCTGGTGGGCGTATGGCAAAGGCGAAGAGATGGACGGCCGCGAGCACGACAGCATGGATCCCGCTGAAGAGTCCGCTTGGGCTGAGATTCTCGAGCAGATGGGACTGCCCCATATCCGCCCTGTCGAGCTCGTGCGAGCTCTCGATGACTTTTCCGATTGTGCGATCGACTTTCGCTATAGCGATGCATTCCTGCAATCGATGGCTAAAACCCTCGCGATGCCCCTGGAATATCTCGAGGCCTGGCAGGCAGAGCGGGATGAGGTGATCGTTGATGTGGGTGACGACAAGATTCAGGGTTTTTGTTGAGGTGATGTCATGAGCCTCAAACCCAACGAACTCAGAACATACCTACAGAAGTTGGTGGTTCAAAACCTTCAAATCAGCACGATGATCTGGGGACCACCCGGGATCGGCAAATCAAGCATCGTTGCTCAGGTGGCTGATCACAGCCAGCTGGCCTTCATCGATGTGCGTCTCAGCCAGCTGGCCCCCACAGACCTGCGCGGCCTGCCGGTAGCGGTACCTCCTCTGCCAGGCGAATCCAATGGCACGTCCACTTGGTACCCGCCCGAGTTTCTGCCCAGGGATGGCCAGGGAATCCTCTTCCTCGACGAACTGAACATGGCCCCACCCGCCATGCAGGGGGTGGCGCAACAGTTGATCCTGGATCGCCAGGTGGGCAGCTACAGCGTGCCTGATGGCTGGTTCATCTGGGCCGCCGGCAATCGCAAAGAGGACAGGGCCTCCGTCTTCGAGATGCCGTCTCCGCTGGCCAATCGATTCCTGCATCTGAGCGTCGGCGCCGATTTCGACAGCTTCAAGGCCTATGCGCTCGAGCGCCGCCTGCATGAGCAGGTGCTCGCCTTCCTGGCCTTTCGGCCCACCCTGCTGCACAAGCTCAACCCCAAGGAACCCTGCTGGCCGTCTCCGCGCAGCTGGGAGATGGCCAGCCGACTGCATCAGGCGGGCCTAGCGGTGGATCCGGCCGTGGGCGAAGCCGCGGCATCGGAATTCCGCGCTTACCTGAAGGTGTACGACAAGCTGCCCGATCTGGATCGCATCCTCACCGGCAAGGGCAATCGACTCAAGTTCCCTGATGAACCGTCAGGCCGCTGGGCTACCACCATCGGTCTGACCATGCGCGCCGCCAGCGCGGAGCAAGGACTGGCTGGCTTCCAGTGGCTGGTGGAAAAAGCCACCGCTGAATGGGTACAGCTGTTTGCCAGTGATCTGGTCGGCCAGATGCGCCGCGCTAACCAGCTCGGTGCCCTGGCAAAAATGGTGGCAGAGGAGCCGGCCTTGCAGGCATTTCTGCAGGACTACCGCCAGCTGCTGTGCCTCTGATGGCGAGCAGCGGCCGTTCCGCCCGCGAGCTGGAGGCCCTGATCAGCGCCACCAGGCTGCGGCTGCGCATGCATGCGCCGTTTTTTGCGGCGTTGGCCATGTTTGCTGAGGTGCGCTTCACCGAGGCTGTACCGATGGCCGCCACCGATGGCAAGACGCTCTGGTTTCATCAGCAGGTATATGGAGATCTGGCCGCCGAAGAGCGCGATGCGCTGTTTCTGCATGAGCTGCTTCATGCGGCGCTGCTACACCCCCTGCGGCGTGGCGTGCGCGAGGTGAAGACCTTCAACATCGCCGCTGACATCGTGGTCAACGGCATGGTGGTTGGCGAGGCATCACTGCGTCTGCCCAGCGGCGCCGTTCGTGATCCAAAGCTGGAACACCTGAGCGTCGAAGAAATCTATGAGCTCCTGCAGAAGCAACTACCGCGCCAGCGCCCCTCCCTCCCGCTCGCGGATCTGTTGAGTCCGGGTGCGATCAACAGCAGAGCGGCCAACAGCGCAACAAACAGGGAACGCGACGAGAGCACACACAGCTTGCAAGAACACCACGAGTTAGAGGCGCACTGGAAACAGGCGATCCAGCAGGCTCGCGTGTTGGCCCAGAGCCAGGGCAAAGGAGAGATGCCAGCAGGTGTAAATCGCCACCTCGATGCGATCGCGGATCCCCAGCTCGACTGGCGCAGCCAGTTGTGGCGCTATCTAGTGCACACCCCCAATGACTACAGCGGCTTGGACCGGCGTTTCATCCACCAGGGTCTCTACCTCGACCATCTGGAAGGCGAGAGCGTGGAGGTTTACTGCTGCATCGATACCAGTGGCTCAGTGGGTGAGGAGGAACTGAGTCTGTTCCTCGGTGAACTGCAAGGGATCCTGTCGGCTTATCCGATGTTGCGCTGCTGGCTGTTCTACGCCGATGCCAGTTGCTACGGCCCTTACGAGCTAATGGATGGCAGCGGTATCCCTGCCCCGAAGGGCGGTGGCGGCACCGACTTCCGCCCTTTCTTCAAGAAGGTCGCGAGGCACTGGAATCGCGAGAAGCAGGCGGTGTGCGTGTATCTCACCGATGGCTATGGCGACTTCCCAAAGCAAGAACCAGAGCTTTCGACCTTGTGGGTCGTTGTGCCTGGGGGGCTGGATGAGGAAGAGTTTCCGTGGGGTGAAGTGGTACGACTGCATGGCTAGACCATCAGCTCTCCTCCATCTCCAGCAGTTGAACAAGCTGGATTAGATAGGGCTTAAGGATCAAGAGCTCGCTCGGCAGTGCTGCTTGCCCGCGCCTGACATTGACCGTAATTAGCGGTCGGCTCATTGGTTCAAATACAACAGAATTGGTCGCTTCATCTTCTGAATCATCTTCCTCGATCAGGTTCGCGCCTGGATACCAGTCTGAGCCGCATCCAAGCGCAAACCAGGCTTCTGTTGATCCCGGAACACTCAACTCACCTCGTGAATAGCTTTCTTGAATGTCGTCAGGGCTAATCCACGTAGCCTCCAGCTCTTCCTCGCCGATCCCCTTGGGGACCCATTCGGGATAGTCAGGGTTGTCACCGATTGCATCCTCACTGCTGGCAGCAATACCGAGGGTGGCGGCTTGATCGGCATCGAGATAATGAAGCCAGCACAATTGCCCTTCATGGTCGCAACTTGCGTCTTCGGGAAAGCGCTGTGTGTATTGCTCAGAAAGATTTTCCCAGTCACTTTCGATTTTGCTGTCCTGCAGTGTGGGGCCTTCAATTGCAAGATCATTGATGCTTGCAAGAGCATATGTAAGCGTGCCAATGAATTCGCCGCGATCCGTAGGGTATGCGCTCGGACCTGTTGCAGCATCGGAATCGAGAATCGCGAAGGCTTTTTCGTTGAATTTTGCCGGCTCGTCCAAAAGTCCAATCGGCCAAGCCGTTCCCTGCGTACTGCGAAGGTAATCACTCCAGAAGCCTTGATAAAACATCATGTCTCCGACCGACATAAATCCAAGTACTATCTCCTTCTGGTTGAACTCCTGTTTGATTGCATGCGAAACCTGTTCTTCGACGCAAGCATATTCATCAGACAGTTCCAGGCAGTTTCCCGACATGGAGTCGTCAATCAGGAAGCAGCTGTCGAGAGCCTCTATGGCGTCGACTCGCTGCGGCCTCTTTGACTCGAGCAAATAAATTGCTCTTGCTAATGGGCATAAAAATCCTAGATCGGGCTGCTCCAGTTCCAACAAAGCCACAACAGGGTTTTCCCCAGCCTCCTTGGGGTTGAGCAGGATCTCCTTGCTGAGAGCCAGAAGGTCAACAGAGGCATCGATCATGGCGAGCTCATGAAGATATAGTTGCGAGTTTAGTCTAGATTTTGGATCATGACCTAAAAGTGATCATGCTTATTGGAACGCCCAGCACAGCCACGAGCCTCAAGCTCTTTTCGTCATTCGCACAAGCCCTGCCTACTGTTTGATGCAATGGGCTTAGCTTTGGTTGGTTCTCGAACAAGCCTGCCGCCTAAGGATCTTCATGCCATACGCCACCGTTCGCTGGATCAACATCAATAATCTCTCGCACAGCTGGAGTGGTGAAGTTGCGTCCCATGGCCGTAAACAGATTATACTCCAAGTCAAATCGCAAACAGGAGCCATGGAGGTGATCATTCAGAGCGACAAGGGCTGAGCAGCAAGAACTTCGTCCCGACATACTCCATGAGTGTCTGATCAGTCTCTAGAGGTTCTGGAACAGCGAACTAATCTTGAAGTTGCTAACGATAGCCGTCTACCCAGCATGACTCAAGCCCACCCAAGCCATTCGTCACTCCTGCAGGAAGCCAGTTCCATCGACACTTCTGCAGAACGCCTGCAGGAGCTGTTTCGAGTTGACCCATCTTTGGGTCCTGCGATTGCATCCAACCCATCGGCCTCATTCCAGTTGCTGGATCAGTTGGCCCTGCATTGCCCTGCAGAAGTTCTTGCCAATCCGCTGCTGCTTCTTAGCGCCTTGGAGACCGCTGGTGCCTATGGAGACTTCTCCTTGCGATCTCTGATCTCCCTCTGCCTCGCATGCGATCCGCAACAGGATGCTGGCCTGCTGAAGGAAACACGGCGGAGAATTCGTGTCGGCCTTGATGAGCTCCGCAAGCAAGAGACAGCTTCACTCACCTGTATTTGGCTGCATCAAGGAAACTTCACGCTACGCCCCAAGGACTGTGATAACCTAATTGATATCGATATCGATTTTAAAGTAAAAAGCGAAGCTTTTGTTGAAGGAGAGGACGTGATCTCTCTTCGTGACATCCCTGAACTGGAAGTGTCGGCATCAGGCTCTGACGCCTCACAAAGGGCAACGATGGCTCAGTTTCTGGGCGCAATAGCCTCTAATCAACTCCAGGAATTTATTGATGATAGCGAAATTGTTCGCGAACACAGTGGCGCTCTTGATTTCATTCTTGAAGCAATTGGCTTACCAAAGGAATACGAGTGTGACGGCCGCCAACTGCTCAAGGGCGGGGAGCCCCTGTTTGAATTCGGCTATCACTTTGGCGATGGAATACTCTTTGAGGGTGGGTACCTGGAAGTTGGAATAGGCGATATTGAAGAGGTCGATCTGAAGATAGATGTATCAATGGGTGAGCTCATTGAGCTGATTGGTTTTGAGCCCACTTCCGCTGGGGATTGTCCGGCTGATTGGCCTAGACGTCTCGCTAGTTTGCTTATCCCCTGAAGTTGTCAATAGAAGCAGTTTTCAGAACTCCAGCCTGGCTTTCGCAGCTGACGGACTCGAATTAACTTTCTCGAAACGACTAAAACAGCGATCCTGTCTTCCTGGGTCTCACCAGATAACTAACGATCTGTTGACTAGCCCATCATTCGCACAATCCAGTCCTGTCTCCTAGACAACCTCCCTCATCAACATCTACACACTGCCCAGTTCGCACCCCATGCTCCGCCTCATCCACACCGCCGACTGGCAGATCGGCAAGCCCTACGGCACGGTTGCCG
>VFQS010002293.1_pt1 | contig 15943 bp, 19 predicted proteins | sample 3512361 | NCBI WGS metagenome assembly VFQS01 (sample SAMN10412375, study PRJNA504923) | tailings metagenome | isolation source: Relicate 1 Philex TSF3 active mining | place: Philippines
GGATCGATCAGGTTGATCCGCCCCTCCGCCAGGGGGCGGGGGTTGAGGCCATCGAGCAGTTGCACCCGCTGGCCCGTTGCTACGGCATTGGCCTGGTTGGCGGGAATGTCGATGCGGGCCTGCAGCTGCTCGTTGCGGATGATGCGGCTGAAGGGTGTGCCGGCCTGCACCACATCGCCGGGCTTGATCGTCAGATCACCCATCACCCCGCTGATCGGAGCGCGAATGTCCTTGTAGGCCAGGTCAGCCTGCTTCGCCCGCAGGGCCTGCTGGGAGCCGATCGCCCTGGCCCGTACCTCATCGCGTTGCAGCGCGGTGGCTGCCCCTTGGCTCACCAGCCCCTGGAAGCGCCGATAGGCGATCGCATCGGTCTCGGCGGTGGCCTGCAGGGCCGCCACATCAGCTCTGAGCTGTGTTTGATCCAGTACCACCAGCAGCTGCCCGGCACGGACGCTGTCGCCGCCCTGCACCAGCACCTGCTGCACCCGCCCGCCCGCCTGGGAGGCCAGCTCGATTTCCTTGGTCGCCTCCAGGGTGCTCACCGTGTCGAGGCTGCGCACGAAGGCTTCCTGGCGAGGCTGCTCGGCCTGCACGCTCATCGGAGGCCTGGCACCTGGTTGGGGGCTGCAGCCGGCCACCACTGCGGCCAGCACGGCTGTACGGATTGCCAGCTTCAGGCCGCTCGACATCTTGAAGCTCCGGGGGTCAGCCATGCTGCCCTCCATGCAGGTGGCGCTGGGGCCGTGCCAGTTCCCACTCCTTGATCAGGCGGTAGACGCCGGGCACCACGAACAAACTCAAAACCGTGGCCACCAGCAGGCCGGAGAACACCACCGTGCCGATGCTGATGCGACTGCTGGCGCTGGCACCGCTGGCGAGGAGCAGCGGCAGGAAGCCCGCGAGGGAGGAGATGGCGGTGAGCAGGATCGGCCTGAGACGGCTGATCGATGCCTCGCGGATGGCGGCATCGAGTGGCAGGCCCTCCCGCAGACGTTGATTGGCAAATTCCACGATCAGGATCCCGTTCTTGGCGGCGAGGGCCACCAGCACCAGCAGCCCCATCTGGCCGTACACATCCAGCGGCAGCCCGCGCAGGATCAGGCCTGCCACAGCGCCCAGCAGAGCCAGGGGCACCGTGATCAGGATGATCAGCGGGTCGAGCAGGTTGTCGTAGAGGGCGCCCAGCACCAGGGCCATCACCAGTACCGCCAGGGCAAAGGCCCGGATGCTGCCGCCGCCGGCCTGGCGCTCCTCGCGGGCCAATCCTGCCCATTCCAGATCGACAGTGCTGCTGCCCTGTTCGCGCTGGATCTGCTCGAGCGTGGCCATGGCCTCGCCGGTGCTCACCCCCGGTGCCGGCAGGGCCTGAATCGTGATCGAGCGCACCAGGCGGCTGTGGTTGATCACGCTCGGTCCGGTGGAGGGCACCACCTGCACCACCTGGCCGATCGGAATCAGCTGGCCGCTGCGGTTACGCACCTGCAGGGCAAGCACAGCGTTGATGTCGCGGCGCCCCTGGCCGTCCAGCTGCACGATCACGCGCCGCACCTGATCGCCTTCAAAGCTGTCATTCACATAGGTGCTGCCGAAGCTGGCCTGCAGGGTGGTCACCAGCTCATCGAGATCCACCCCCAGGGAGGCCAGCTGCAGGCGATCCGGCTCGAGCCGCAACACCGGCGAATCGGCATTGAAGCGGGTGGAGACCCGCGTGAAACGTCCGCTGGCATTGGCGGCCTGGATGAAGCGCTGGGCCTGCTGCGCGAACTGCTGAAGATTGAGCTGGCCGTTGCTGGTGTCGAGCAGTTCCAGCTCCAGACCTCCTTCGCTGCTGAAGCCGCGCACGGTGGGGGCTTCGCTCAGCGCCACCACCGCACCCTGCACCCGCTGCATCAGTTGGCGGTTGAGTCGTTGGGCAACGGCGGAAGTGGAGGGCTGGCCATCGCCTCGCTGGCCGATCGGATGCAGCCGTACGAAGACAGTGCCCTTGTTGGAGCTGCTGTCACCAAAGGAGCGGCCGGCGTAAAAGTTGGCGCTGCGTACAGCCGGATCAACCGCCAGGGTGCTGCGCACCTGCTCCATCACCAGCTGGGTGCGCTGCAGCGCGGAGCCCTCCGGCAGAACCACCACGCCGCGGAGCTGACCGTTGTCCTCCTGAGGGATGAAGGCGCTGGGCCGCAGGCTCAGCCCGACAGCGGTGAGGACCAGGCCCAGGGCCAGGGCGATCAACAGGCGGCCCCGATGGTGCAGGCTCCGGTCCAACCAGCGGCCATAGGGCTGCTCCAGGGATTCCAGCCAGCGGCGCGGTGGATCGATCCAGCGCAGCAGCCAGGCCGGTTCGCGCTGCTCCGCGTGCAGGATGCGGCTCGCCGCCACCGGCGTGAAGCTGATCGCGTTGAAGGTGGACACCACGATGGTGGCGCCGATGGTGATCGCAATGGGGGCGTAAAGCCGGCCGACGCTGCCCTGCATGCCCAGCACCGGCACGAACACCACCAGCAGCACCAGTGAGGTGGCCACCACGGCCCCGCCCAGCTCCGCCATGGCCTCTCGGGCTGCCGTCAGCGGCGAGGCCCCCTGCTCAAGCCGGCGACCGATGTCTTCGCTCACCACGATGGCGTCATCCACCACCAGGCCTGACGCCAGCACCATGCCGAACAGGCTGAGGGTGTTGATCGAGGTGCCACTCAGGTTGAGCAGTGTGATCGAACCCAGCAGGGACACCGGCACCGCCAGGGCGCTGATCAGGGCCAGGCGGCTGTTGCCCAGCCCCAGCAGCAGGGTGAGGAACACCAGCAGCACGGCATCGCGCAGGCTGCCGGCCGCTTCGCCGATGCTCTGGCGCACGGTGTCGGCTTCATTCACGATCAGCTGCAGATCCACGCCCGGCGGGAAGCGGGGCTCCAGCTCCGCCAGGGCGCGCTCCACCGCTTCACTCACCTTGAGGGCGTTGCTGCCATCGCGCTGAAACACCCCCAGGGCCACGGTCGGATCACCCTGAAGGTTCGTGGCCACGTTGCCGTAGCTCTCGCTGCCAAGACTGACGCGGCCGATATCACGCAGCAGCACCACCCCGCCATCGGGGCCGCGGCCCACCACCAGCTGTTCCAGTTCTGCAGGGCTGCGCAGCCGGCCTTCCATCTGCAGCGGCAGGGAGGTGGCCTGGCCGGGCGGAACCGGTTCCTCCCCCACCTGGCCCAGGGCGGCCAGCACGTTCTGCGCTTCCAGGGCCTGGCGCACATCGCCGATGGTGAGCTGCCGCTCCAGCAGCCCCGCCGGATTGAGCCACAGGCGGAAGGCCAGGGGGCTGCCGCCGAACAGCGTCACGTTGCTCACGCCTTCCACCCGCTGCAGGCGTTCCTTCACCACCTGATTCACCCAGCCGCTCAGGAAGACATCGCTGTAGCGGCCGTTTTCAGCGCTGAAGCTCAGCACCATCAGCAGGTCGTCGGAGCTGCGGCGCACCTGCACCCCCAGCCGCGCCACCTGGGCCGGCAGCTGGCGCAGCACCTGGCTCACCTCGTTCTGGGCGTTCACCTGATTCAGCTCAGGAGCCCCGCCGCTGAAGCTGAGGCTGATGCTGCTGCTGCCCGAGGTGCTGGTGGAGCGGATGCTGTCGAGCCGCTCCAGCCCGTTGAGTTGCCGCTCCAGCAGCGCCGTGACACCTTGCTCCACCACCTCTGGACTGCCGCCGGGATAGGTGCTGCTCACGCTCACGCGCCCAGGCGCGATCGGTGGCAGGTTCTCCACCTGAAGTTGCAGCAGGCTCAGGGCACCCATCAGCAGCAGCAGGGCGGTGAGCACCAGGCTCAGCACCGGCCGGCGCAGAAAGAGATCCGAGATCGTGCGCTTGGGTGGACTCATGGCGTGTTGGCTGGGCTCAGCCCCGGCTGCTGCTGCAGCCAGCGCAGGGTGCGCTGATCGCGTTCACTCAGTTCGAGGATGGGTGTGGAGCCGGGTTTGGCGGCCATCGCGTCTGCGGCCTGATCACTGTGGCCCCACAGCCCGAAGGCATGGCCCAGCTCATGCAGCGCCGTGGCCTGAATCGCCGGTTGGGCCTGGCCTGGGCTGATCAGCACCGTCACCCGGGGCTCGAGCTGCCAGGTTTGCTGCCGCTTCACCTCAAGCAGCTCCAGCACGGCGCGGCCATGGCTGGCGCGGTTGTTCAGCCGCGGTGGCCGCCGCCGTTCAACCAGCACCTGAGCTTGCTCCGGCTGCTCCACCAGCGTGATCGGCAGGTGCCGTTGCCAGGTGTTGAGCGCACCCAGCACAGCCTGGTGCCAGCGCTGCTCCCAGATGCCCGTTGCACCGCTGTCGCGCACCGGCTCGACCCACACGCACCAGTGGTGGCGAATCGGCCAGCCGGCAGGTGTGGGTTTGAGTTGATGGCGGTAATCGCTGGTCGGCTGGGCAGCGTCCCGGATCTCCGGGGGAGCCGGGGTGGAGTCCGCGCGGGGGGCGCCTGCGGCTGGCGGTGCCCAGGGACGGATCTCCGTGGCTACTGCGCAGGAGGGAGACGCCGGAGGCGGGAACTCCACAACCAACCGCCGTTCAGGCGCCCAATGTGCCGGGTAGGCCTACTCCCCGGGCCATCAAGGTGGCCAGCAGGGGGATCAAGGCGAAGCCCACGAGCTCAATGTTGAGAATCCAGGCCAGCCGCTTGGCCAGAGCTTCACTCACCTGGGGCAGCTCACCTTTGCGCAGGGGAATGGCCCAGAGGATGTAGGTGATGGTGGGGTAGAGCGACAGGCCGCCCACGCTCAGGTAGAGGCCCACCTTCCACCAGAACAGAGGGTTTTCGGTGTAGAAGCTGCCGCCCTGGCCGAAATACATCACCCGCAGGATGCCGCTCACCAGCAGGGCGAGGGCGGCCATGCCGTACACCACATCAGTGATCACCATCAAGGTGGCGTCCTGCTTGCTGGGATTGGGACGGATCAGGCGGCGCTCCAGCACGAGCGCGCCGAAGCAGAGCATGAAGCTCAGGTAATGGACGTAGGCCACCCCGGCCCGAGGCAACACATCGCTGGGGAGGTCGGCGAGCAGGGCCGCGAAAGCGGGCATGGCGCAGGGCAGGCACGAAGGCACGACCGTAGCGGGCTTCTCCGCGCTGATGGGGTGTGCTTTGTGGCATTCATGTTGGGTGTGAGCGTGACGTGGTGGCGTGTTTGCACTGGAAAGCTTCCGGTTGTGATGTGGATCGGTGTCGAGGGCGGTTCAACAATTGGGAAGCAAAGTTGAAACCTGGAAGCCTTTTGGTTGCTTTCCTCGTTGAGCGAAAAAGCTTCTAGGTTCAATTCAGTGGATGGACTCCTGCATGGCCAGCTCTCTGAGTGCCTTTTTGGGCGAAATCGGCCGCCATCAGTTACTCACTCCCGAGCAGGAGTTGATGCTGGGTCGCAAGGTGCAGGCCATGGTGGCGCTGCACGATCGCTGCAGCAGCGCTGGCGGTGTGGGTGAAGCCTGCTCCTACAACGACATGGAGAAGCGCACCCTGCGCGTGGGTGAGCGAGCGAAGGATCAGATGATCACTGCCAATCTGCGCCTGGTGGTGAACCTCGCCAAGCGCTATCAGGGCAAGGGGCTCGATCTGCTCGATCTGATTCAGGAGGGCACCCTCGGGCTGACCCGGGCGGTGGAGAAATACGACCCCACCCGAGGGCACCGTTTCAGCACCTATGCCTACTGGTGGATTCGCCAGGGATTGAACCGGGCTCTCTCCACGCAGAGCCGCACCATTCGGATTCCCGTGAATGTGAACGAGAAGCTCACTCGTCTGCGTGCGGCGAAGGCGCGGCTGCTGCAGCGCCATGGCATGCAACCGTCGGCGCAGCAGCTCTCCGCGGCGATGGATCTTCCGCTGTCCGAGGTGGAGGACCTGCTGGGCTGCGAGCTTCGCAGCGTCACGGTGAGCCTGCAGGGGGTGGTCAAGTCGAAGTCGGATCCCACTGAGCTGGTGGATGTGCTTCCCAGTGACGATCTGCCGCCGATGGAGCGCTGCGAATTGGCGGAGCGCAATGCAGCCGTGTGGAAGCTGTTGGATCAATCCAATCTCACGCCCAAGGAGCGCACCGTGGTGATGCTGCGATTCGGTCTGGATGGCAGCCATGAATGGCGCACACTGGCGGAAGTGGCCCGCCTGCTGGGCTGCAGCCGCGAATATTGCCGTCAGGTGGTGCAACGGGCTCTGCGCAAACTGCGCAAGGCCGGCATCCAGGCCGGTCTGGTGGAGGTGGGCAGCTGATCAGCCAGCGGCCGGGCTGTCCGTTCATGATGGATTCACTGGTTGAGTGAGGCACCGCCCGTGGCCGCCGATTCCTCCGCACGGATGAACACCGGTGCCGGCTACACCGACACCGTCGATGCAGACGTGCTGGGCAGCACCGAAGTGGATGAGGGTGCGCTGCGCCGATTGCTGCGTCGTGCGGGTCGAACCCTGGCTCGCCCAGCCCTCGAATGCCTCGAGCTGTTGCTGGATGCCAGGACCCCACCGCAAGTGAGGCTCACCATGCTGGCGGCCCTCACCTACCTGCTGGTGCCGCTGGATCTGATTCCCGATTTCATTCCGGCGGCGGGCTTCAGTGATGACCTTGTGGCCATCACCGCTCTGCTGGGCCTGTGCACCACGCATATGAATGACGAGATTCGCTTGCGGGCGCAGCGCAAACTGGATCGCTGGTTTCCCCTGGGGCGCTGATGGTCACGCTCACTGCCGAGCAGCTCGATGATCTGCAGGCGTTCCTGAAGGATTGGTTGCGGCACAGCGGCCGTACCCAGGCCGATCTGCGCCGGGCCCTGCGGGCGAGCTCGATTCGCATGCCCGTGCTTCTCGATGAGTTGGCACGGGTGCACGGCCGTGACGGCCTCACCGGCTTGGCCCAACGCCTTTGTGAGATCGAATCGCTCTGGCAGGGAGAGGATCAGGGGATGGATGGCGACGATCAGGCACCGAGCTCCCTCGACGACTCTCTGGGGCAGCTCGATCTGCTGCTCCAGGAAATCCGCCTCGACGTCGGAGACGTCTGACGCGGTCGCATAGACACGTCAGAGTGGTGGCACGCTTCGCCGCCGCCATGCCGTTGCATCGCCTGTTCGCTTCCCCGGCCGCCTTTGGTCTCAAGCTGTGTGCCGGCATGGTGGTGGCCGGCCTGGAGCTGCCGGCCCTGGCCCAGGTGGAGAGCTTTCTCTGGGGACCTGGCAGCAACGTTGGTCCTGCAACCAAGGTTGAACCTCAGAACTGCGTCACCGCTCCCGACGGGAGCGTCACCTGCGACACCAAGGTGGTGAATCCTCCCGGGGATACGCAGGCCAAGCCGCAGTACAGGCCCTTCAGCTACTGATCTTCGCGCTGAGCGCATGTTTGACGATCTGTCGTTTCTGCGGGCGATCACAGCCTTTGAGCGGGCTCTCGCCAAGGTGCTCTCCGTCGTGCTCACCGCCGTGCTTGTGGTGTCAGCGCTGCAGTTGCTGCTCTTCCTTGGCAGTGATCTGCTCGATCTGAGTGTGAACTGGACCGGTGAGGGCTTGATTCGCTTGCTGGATCAGGTGCTCGTGATCCTGATTGCCCTGGAGGTGCTGCAGAACCTCACGGCCTACATGCGGGAGCATGTGGTGCAAATCGAGTTGGTGCTGGTCACAGCTCTCACGGCCGTCGCCCGCAAGGTGATCGTGATGCCGCCTGGGGTGCAGAAGAATCCCGCCGATCTGATCGGCCTGGGGTTTGCCGTGCTGTCCCTGGCCGGTGCCTACTGGCTGGTGCGCCAGTCCCACTTCAAGCGTCTGCCGAGCAGAAGAGAGCGAGCCACAGAGTCCCAGGATCCGGGTCTGTCGTAACAACGCGATGCCTGCGGTGGGGGGCAATCAGCAGACTGTCTCCCACGCACAGATCGCGTGGCTGTTGTTCATCCTCAAACTGCAGTTGCGCGCTGCCTCGCAGCACCATCACCCATTCGGTTTCAGCCTGGTCGTACCAGAAGCCCTCAGGACTGCTGGCCAGGCAGGAGTGGATGCGCTCCAGTCGCCAGCCGGGCCCCTCGATCAGGCGATCCACCCGCTCTTCACCTGCAGGCGGGCAGAGACTGGAGAAGAGGTTGTTCTGGTCGCTGGGGCGTTCGGCCGGGTGCGTAGAAGTTGCCGGGCTGTCACCCCAGCGCCGACCGATCTCAAAGCCATGCTGCGCGGCGAGGGCCACCACCTCATGGTGTTGATCACAAGCTCGAAGGGCGTTGCGCACGGCCGGTTGGCTTTCGCTCAAGGCCACGAAGGCATTGAGTTGGCGCACCTTCTCAAGAAATTGCTGCAGCTGGGCTTCGGCCATGGCCTCAGTATCCCTGGCTCAGCCGCTTATGCATGCGAAAGCGCTGGAAGGGCACCCCGCCGATCCGCAGTTCCTCCCGCCAGCTCACCTGCCAGCCAAGCCGCTCAAACAGTGGCCTGGAGATCAGACTGGCCTCCGTCCGCAGGGCGGCCAGTGTATCCGCTCTGGCGGCCTGTTCGATCGCTTCGATCAACAGACGGCCGCAGCCCTGCCGTTGGGTGTCGGGATGGCTGTAGAGCAGGGCGAGGCGATCCGCCGGGTAGCGCAGGCTGAAGGCCATCGGTTCATCGCGCTGATTGCTGATCACAAACCCCTCACCCTTGCGCAGCAGCGATCGCAGCGTGTTGCTCTGTTCGGCCCAGGCCCATTGCTGCGCTTCGCTGTAGAGCTCTGCGGTGGAACCAAGCACCGCCTGGCGATAGATCTCCACCAGCGCATCGTGATCGTTGCTGTTCAGGCGTCGAACCTGATGAGGCATCTCGGAGGCGGCGCAGAATCCTTCCGCCATTGTGGTTCCCTGCTCGATGGGATGTTGGCTGTTGAACGCATGGCAACGCAGGTCTCGATGTTGTAGGTTGATAATGTCTTCTTAATCACATCTCCAGACAATGCTCACCGGATCGGAACTGCTGGCCAAAGTCAAGGAGCTCGGCGATGTGGGTAAATCGGAGATCGTCCGCTCCTGTGGCTATGTCTCCACCAAGAAAGATGGCGGCGAGCGTCTGAACTTCACCGCCTTCTACGAGGCTCTGCTGGAAGCCAAGGGTGTTGAACTCGGTGGCGCCAGCAAGGTGGGCAAGGGCGGTCGCAAGCTGAGCTATGTGGCCACCGTTCAGGGCAACGGCAACCTGCTCATCGGTAAGGCCTACACCGCGATGCTGGATCTCCAGCCCGGCGATGAGTTTGAAATCAAGCTGGGTCGCAAGCAGATCCGCCTGATCCCCGTCGGCGGCACCGACGAAGACGAGGAGTGATGGAAAGCGGCCTGAGCTGAGCCGATCTGGTCCGCTGGCTTCAGTCCAGCTTCACCATCACCCGATCTTCATCCCCGCCCATCCCCTTGGCGTCTGCCATCCCTCCGATGATCTCGGGGGGATTTTTTTGTCCATGCTGGTGCTCAGCGTTGCTGAACACCGTGTCTGGCAGCAGCGCTGTGTAGTCATCGGGGTGGCAGGTGAGCAGCACGATCTGGATTCCCCGGTGGATGCCGCGCTCAAGCATCCTGCGCAGCCCTTCCAGGCGTTCACGATCGCTGTTGGTGAAGGCATCGTCGAAGATCAGCGGTAAAGCATCGGCGTAGGCCGGCTTGAGCACTTCGGCCATGGCGAGGCGAACCGTGGCCCCCAGTTGTTCGCGCATCCCGCCGCTCAAGCGCTCAAACGCGAAGGCTTCCTCTCCCTGGCGGAGTTGGAGATCGTGGAAGCCCTGCTGCGGGTCGAAGGCCAGCAGCGGTTGCTGCGGTTCGCTGGCCAGCTCAGCCAGATAGGGCGCGATCGCGGCGCGCAGGGGTTCGCTGTAGCGGCTGGCCAGATTGCTCTGGGCACTGTGAAAGCGTTCCAGCAACAGTCGCAGGGCCCTGCCGCGTTGCTCCACGGCGGCCCGCTCAGCCTCCGCTTCCTCCCAGGCCACCTGCCGCTGCTCGAGCTCTGCCAGTGGGTTGGTGGCACCCAGGCTCTGGGTGCGCTGCTGAGCCTGCCCCAGCTGGCTGAGCAGTCGATCCTTCTCCTGCTCCAGAGCCTGCAGCCGTTCAGCCACAGCCTCGAGGGGGCTCGCTGCTCCGCCACGGCGTCGGGCTGTCTGCAGCTGCTCGAGTTCGGTGTGCAGGGCTCGCAGCTGCTGCTGTTGGGCTTCCAGCGTGCGATCCACCGCTTCGGTGTGGCGGAGTTGTTCGAGCCGCTCGCCCAGCACCTGCAGGGATCCCTCCAGCTGGCCGCAGCGGCTGCGCAGCTGCTCCTGGGCTGCTTGGCGACTCAGTTGGTGTTGCTCCAGCTCCAGCAGCTGTCTGTTGCTGCACTCCTGGCTGCGGCTCTGTTCGCTGCTGCGCTGGCGCAGGCCTTCCAGCTCGCTGCGCAGCTGCTCCGGATCCAGCCCAGCCAGCTCCTGGCCCTCCAGTTCAGTGCTCAGCTGCTGACGCCGAGGCTCGAGTTGCTCCAGCCGTTGTTGCAGCCCCGACCAGGGAATCGCTTTGGCGGCCTGGCGCAGGTTGCTCAGTTCCCGCTCCAGCCCGTGGCGCTGCCGCTCGATCGTCTCAGCCTGATCGCTGCTGGTCAGCTTCAGCTGCTGCTTGAGCTGCTCGAGCTGTTGCCGGCACTGACGCTGCTGCTCCAGCGCCTGCGGCAGGGCCTGGCCGCCCCCGGGGCTGATCTGCAGGCGCACGCCGCTGCCTACCTCCAGCTCGGCCATGCTCTCAATCCTGCGCCGTTCTCCCCTGGTCAGGGCTTCCCCGTTCAGACGGATCGGCTGCTCGGCAGCCAGCACCTCCAAGCCCGCTGCCATTGCTTCGCAGCGGGCTGTGGCCTGTGCGAGAGCCTGCTCGGCCTGGCGGAGTTGCCGCACCTGCTCCGCCGTGATCTCCGGTAGAGCCGCCAGCTGCTGTTTGAGGCTTTCGGCCTGCTTCTGAAGCCGCTGCAGCTGCTGCTGGTGCTCGCGCAACTGTCGGGCTTCATCCTCCAGCTGCTGCAGATCGAGCCGCCGTTGCACCAGCTCCTGGCGCTGAGCCAGCTGCTGGAAAGCGGCACTGGCCTGCTTCAGCTGCGCCTGGAGCTGCTGCCGTTGGGCCTGGTCCTGCTGTAGTTGCTGCAGAGCCGTTTCCAGTTGCTTCTGCGCCCGCAGCAGCTCCTGCTGCTCCTGGTGCTGCTGCATCAGCAGCTGTTGGCGCTCCTGTTGCTGCTGGAGCAGCGGATCCAGTTGGGCCTGGAGCAGCTGGGTCTGTTGCTGCAGCTGCAGCTCCCGTTGCAGGGCGGGTCGCTGTTGATGCTCGATTGTCTCCAGTCGCTCGTTGATGCTGCGCCATTCCTCCATGGCGGCTTCGAGATCGGCCACCTGCTGTTCGGCCAGGGCGAGGGCGGTGGCGGCCTCCTGGCTGCGCTGCAGTGCTCCAGCCAGAGGGGAGCCGGCCTTCACCTTGCCGGTGGCGGTGTAGAGCGTGTTCACCTGCTGCTGGATCTGCTCCATCACCAGCCTGTCGGTGCTGGATTCCAGAGGGCTCTGGCTGCTCTGCTGCTGGAGTTGCGCCGTCAGTCGCTGGTGGTCATAGCGCTCCTGGCTGCCGTTGAAGGGGTTGAGGCCGGCATCGCCCTGGCGCACCCAGAGGTGGGCCCAGCGCTCCGGCAGTTGCGCAATGCGTCGCCCTTCCACCGGCGCCTCATAGCCCAGCAGCCGGGCCAGCTGGTCCTCGGCTTGCGGGCCGCTCAGGGCCACCCCGCTGCCATTGCTCAGTTGGCAGGTGCCGCTGGCGCCGGCAAAGCGTTTACGCAGCCGCCAGGTTTCGGCGTCGGCTTCAAAACGGATCTCCACCTCCGGCAGGCCGGCGTGCAGGCGCGAACGCAGCTCCTCCACACCGCGGCCTGTGGCTGTGGCGCGCAGGAAGAGGGCCTTGTGCAACGCCTCCACCAGGGTGCTCTTGCCGGTTTCATTGGCACCGGCGATCAGGGTGAGCTCACGGCCGAAGCACAGCTCCAGCGCTCGGTGACGCCGCACGTTCTGCAGCCTGCAGGCAATCAGGCGCATCCGGCCGCCCCTGTTGCGCGATGCAGTTCCGCCAACGCCAGCTGCAGCAGCTGGCGTTGCTCGCTTTCCCCATCGAGCGTGGCTTGAGCCAGTTCCGCCTGGATTCCGCCGACCACGCTGGCAATCAGGGGATCTTCGGCCCGTTGCAGCAGCAGCTCCAGTTCCTCCGGATTGGCCTGCTGCTCGATGCGTCCCCGTCGCTTCAACCGCAGCAGCTGGGCATCCAGGCGCTCCAGCAGCTGCTCGTAGCGCTGGTGGGCTTCGAGGCCGAGACTGCCGCTCTGCTCGAGCAGCAGCAGCTGCTGGCCGGGTTCGCCCTCAAGCAGGGGGGCCAGCTGCCGCTCCAGCCGGTCCAGATCTGCGGGGGAAGTGAGATGGACTCTCAGCTGCTGCCATTCCAGGGCGGCCGTTGTCTGGGACTCCACCGCCGGAGCCCCGCCGCGCTCGGCGTTCACCACCAGGACCTGCCCGCCCTGGTAGTCGTCGCTGCGGGGAAAGCGATCCGGTTCCGGCGTGCCGCTGTACCAGGTGCGGGCGTTGATCTGTTTGAGGCCATGCCAGTCGCCCAGGGCGACGTAGTCGAGCTGATCGAGCAACGCCGCGTCGAGATGCAGGCGGTTGTTGGCGCTGGTGGGGTTGTCGTCGTCGGCATCGAGATCGGCTGCTGCGAAGCCATGCACCGAGCCATGGGCCAGCAGGATGCGCGGCTTGTGGGCCGGGAGCTCATGCCACGCCAGCTGCCGGACCCAGTCGGTGGGATCGCTGCTGTCGCTGCGGCGCAGCAGGGGGCAGGGCAGCACCACGGCGCTTTCCAATTCAACGGGCTGGCGCTCGAGCAGCACCTGCAGATTGGGCGCCCGCCGCTGTTGTTCGCTCTGAAAGAAGGGCTGATGCCACACGCTGCCCGGCGCGCCATGGTCGTGGTTGCCGGGGATCACCAACACCGGAATCCTCAGCTTGCCAATCGCCTGGCAGACGGCGGCAACGTCGCTGCTGCTGGGCGTTGGCGCGTCGAACAGATCACCGGCCACCAACAGAAAGGCCGGCTTGGTGCGGGGGATCAGCGCGCCGATCCGGCCGATGGCATCGATGCGGGCCTGGCGCAGGCGAGCCCGCTTGTCGGGGTCGTGGACGCGGGCGTAGGGCTTGCCGATCTGCCAGTCGGCGCTGTGCAGAAAGGTGAGCATGCAGGGAGGCTGCGTGGCATCCATTTCAGCGTGTCCGTCTGGTCTGCAGACTGAATCCACCCTCGTCAAGCCCTGCGTGCCTCTCCTGATTGCCTGCTGGCGCCGGTTGGGCGCCGCGCTGCTGGCCGGCCTGGTTGCCCTGCTGCTCTGGCCTGGGGTGGCCCTGGCCGATGGCGCTCAGCTGTTTGAGCTGCATTGCGCCGGCTGTCATGTGAATGGAGGCAACATCATCCGGCGCGGCAAGACGCTCAAACTGGCTGCACTGGAGCGTGAGAACCGCGCCTCCGAGGAGGCCATTGCGGCCATTGCCGCCGCAGGCGTGGGCCAGATGAGCGGCTACGGCACGGTGCTGGGAGAGCAGGGCACCGCTGAGGTAGCGGCCTGGGTGTGGCAGCAGGCCCTGGCCGGCTGGCCCAAAGCCTGAGCTCAGAACGCCTGGATCCAGGGGTAAACCTTCAGCTCGGTCCAGATGCCGTTGCGCCAGTAGACGTCGCTGTGAAGCAGCGCTTCCACCTGTTGCTGGCTCTCAGCCTCGTAGATGCCAAACACGTGGGTGCTGCCTTCGGTGGGCCCCAGGGTGATCAGAACGCCCGCATCCTTTTGCTGCTGCAGGCCCGCCAGGTGCTCTTCGCGATAAGGAGCACGCTTCTCGAGTGCGTTCTCGCAGTAGGTGCCCCAGAGCACGAAACGCATGGTTGCAACAGACTTCAGGGCGGCAACCTACAGCCAGCCCGCCGCAAAGATCGGCTGGCGGATCCGGGAGGGGAACAGGATCGGGCGATCCGTGGGCTGCGCGGAGGCCTTCTCGCTCCAGCGCACGCTGCAGATGAAGCTGTTGCCGTTCTTGGTGCTGTTCATCCGATAGCGAAACTCCTGCACCACAGCTTTCTCCGGCATCAGGTACTGGGCCTGGTTGCAGGCATCCACCTCGGAGATGGCGGAGCTGTAGTGGCTCCAACCGGCCTGCGCTGCCGTGGGTGCCAGGGCAAGGCCGCCCAGTAGCAGGCCGGCGGGGAGCAGGAATCGGTGAGCCATTGCGGCGGGCTGAGACGTCATTGGCGCTGATTCTGACGGCAGCGGCAAGCCACAGCGCAAGGCGCTTGGCCGATCAGTCGTCGAGGGCGCTGCGCAGGGTGTGGCAGAAAGCACCGGCGGCGCCGGCCACATCCAGCTGCTGGGCCTGCGCTTCCGCCATCACCTTCACCAGGGCGCTGCCCACGATGGCACCATCGGCGCCCCAGTCGCGCACCTGGCGGGCCTGCTCGGGGCCCGAGATGCCGAAACCCACGGCCACCGGGGTTGGCCCCATGCCTTTGAGCTGCTGCACCAGGGCGCCCACACGACCCTCCAGGTTGGTGCGCACGCCGGTCACGCCGGTGACGCTCACCAGGTAGGTGAAGCCACGGCTGGCCGCGGCGATCCGGCCCATCCGTTCGGCTGGGGTCGTGGGGGCCACCAGCAACACCAGATCCAGGCCATGGCTTGTGGCGATGGCAGAGAGTTTTTCCGCCTCCTCCAGCGGTAGATCGGGCACCACCAGTCCCGCAGCACCAGCGGCGGCGGCATCACGGCAGAAGTTCTCCATCCCCCGGTTCAGCAGAGGATTGCTGTAGGTGAACAGGATCACCGGGATCTTCAGCTCTCCCTTGAGGCCGCTGAGCATGTCGAGCACCAGGCCTGGTGTGGTGGCTGAGCGGAGAGCCCGGCTGGCGGCCGCCTGAATCACCGGACCATCGGCCAGGGGATCGCTGTAAGGAATCCCCAGCTCGATCATGTCGGCGCCGGAGCTCTGAAGCGCGAGCAGCGCGGCGCGTGTGGTGGCGAGATCCGGATCCCCGGCCATCAGAAATGGCATCAGGGCACAACGACCCTGCTGCTGAAGCTGGTGGAAACGCTGCTGGATCGGGGTGGTGGTGGTCACGGCAGCGCAGGATCTGCCCGTGAGCCTATGGGGTCGGAGGTGCCGGGTTCTCGATCGTGCCGGGCTCTTCGAGCTGTCCCAGCTCACGCAGCAGCTGCTCCTGTTCCTCGGGGCTCAGCGCATCGAAGCGTTGTTGCAATTCATCGTCAGTGGCGGCCTCATAGGCCGAGCGGTAGCGGCGCCGCTGCTCCATGTAGGTCATGTTTCCGGTCACGACCCGGAACAGGTAGGAGCCGGTCCACACGAGCACCACGGCAACCAGGACACCCTGTGCGGCGATGCCAGCGGAAAACCCTTCAAAACCGGCGGCCTGAAAGCCCCAGTACCCCAGCCCCCCGACCGCAAAAATCGCCAGGCCTGCGAGCAGGGCCTTGCCGCGGGTGATGCCAGACCCCATCAAACCTGTCCCTGACCCTGCAGGCGCAGATTCACGAATGGGGCCAGCAGGATCAGGCCGGGAAAGAACAGAAACACCAGGCCATAGACGGCTGTGCGCTCGATCTTGCCCATCACCGTCCAGCGCTTGGTCATCCAGGCCATCAGCGCCGCGGGAACCACCAGCAGATAAGCCCCACCAAGAGCCAGGTAGGCGCCGATCACCAGCAGCGTTTCGCTCGAGAGAGAGCTGAGGAACCCAGGCAGGGGCACGGCAGCAAGGCGGTTGCAGCTCAAATCTAGGATGGAGCTCTGGTCACAGGGGTCGCTCCCTGCGTCCGGGAGCATGGCGGAATTGGTAGACGCAGCGGACTTAAAATCCGCAGACGGCAACGTTGTGGGGGTTCAAGTCCCCCT
>VFQS010002294.1_pt1 | contig 15937 bp, 13 predicted proteins | sample 3512361 | NCBI WGS metagenome assembly VFQS01 (sample SAMN10412375, study PRJNA504923) | tailings metagenome | isolation source: Relicate 1 Philex TSF3 active mining | place: Philippines
CGGCGCCTGGAAAACCTACGTCATCCCCATTGGCAAGTTTTATACAGGCATGGCGAAACACTTGTTCTTCGCCATGGACGACGATGTGAGCCCGGCATTGGGGAACTCGTTCTTCCGAAATGTGCGGGTGTATGAAGAAGGTACGACCTGCGCGGCATTGCCGGCAGACCTCATCTTGCCGGAGATGGCGGTGCTCTCCCTTTACCCCAACCCGGCCCGGGACCAGATACGGGTGAAAGCCATGGGCATCCAGGAAACGACGGCTACGTTGAGCGTCTTCAACGCGATCGGCCAGGAAATGCGCCGCATACCGCTCAAAATCGGGGATGGCAGCCTGCAAATGGATTTGCTCCTGGACAATCTCCGGAGCGGAAGCTATACCCTGCGCCTCCTCTCCGGAGACCAGATACTAACCCAACCTTTTGTGATCCAGCGATAAGCTATACCGGGCGCACCAGTGCGTCCAGGCAGGCATCCACCTGCGCAAATGGGAAAGCCCGGAAGGTGCTTTCCCATTTTTCTTTGATTTCGGCCGTACACAGGTTGCCTATGCTCCCTTCGTGGGTGTGGGCAACGCTCCTTTCCGGGTTGAAGTGGCCGGCAGCGATGGCTTCCCCTACCTGCCGATAGGCATCCCGGAAGGGCAGCCCCTGCAGGACCAGCCGGTTCACCTCTTCCACGCTGAATAGGTATGCGTAGCGGGAGTCGTCGAGCAAACCCGTCTTGACCTGTATATGCTGAAAAGCAAATTCGCTGATGCGGAGGGCGGCCTTGGTTTGCTCAAGGGCCGGGAACATCACCTCTTTGAGCAATTGGAAATCGCGGTGGTAGCCAGAGGGCAGGTTGGAAACCAGAAGGCTGACTTGTGCGGGCAAGGACTGCAACTGATTGGCCCGGGCGCGCACGAGTTCAAAGACGTCCGGGTTTTTCTTGTGGGGCATGATGCTGGAACCCGTCGTAAGCTCGTCGGGAAAAGCGATGAAGTTGAAATTCTGGTTGAGGAACAACACGACGTCCATCGCGAGTTTGCCGAGTGTATGCCCGAGGCCGGCCAGGGCAAAAGCCAGGGAGAGTTCTGTCTTTCCCCTCCCCATCTGGGCGTTTACGACATTGTAGCTCAATCCCCCAAAGCCCAGGAGTTCTGTGGTGCGACGCCGGTTGAGCGGAAAGGAAGAGCCGTAGCCGGCAGCGGATCCCAGGGGGTTCTGGTTGGTGATGCGGTACGCACCCAGCAGCATGTGAAGGTCATCGGCCAGCGTTTCCGCATAGGCCCCAAACCAGAGTCCGAAAGAAGAGGGCATGGCAACCTGTAAGTGCGTATAACCGGGTAAGAGCACTTCGCGGTGTAGCTCGGACAGTTCCTGAAGGCGCTGAAAGAGCACCGCCATGCCCTGGGCCAGTTCCCGGATTTCCGCGCGGAAGTAGAGGCGCAAGTCCACCAACACCTGGTCGTTGCGCGAGCGCCCGCTGTGGATTTTTTTACCAGCCTCCCCTAATTGACGGGTCAGCAGGAGCTCGACCTGCGAGTGGATATCTTCTACCCCCTCTTCGATCCGCAGCCGGCCCTCGCGGGCCTCGTGGTACAGCGCCTGCAAAGCAGGAATCAGGCGGGCATGGTCAGAGGTCTCGAGCAGTCCGGCTTCATACAACATTTGAACGTGTGCAATCGAGCCCAGGATATCGTACGGAGCCAGCAATACGTCCAATTCCCGGTCGCGCCCAACCGTGAAGGCTTCTATTTCTGTGAGGACCTGATAGTCTTTTTGCCAAAGTTTCATGGCGTTGCAGATTTTGCCGGAGCAATTCCGGAGATGAGCTGGATATAAGTAGCGATGCCCTCCCTGATTTCAGAGAGCTCGATGTACTCGTTGGCAGTATGGGAACGGGCGGAATCGCCACACCCGATTTTTAGAGAAGGAAACGACATGAGCGACTGGTCGGACAGGGTAGGGGAGCCGTAGGTGCTCAATCCCAAGGCCAGGCCACTTTGTACGAGCGGATGTTCTACCGGAATGCGGGAAGAGTTGAGGCGGAACGAGCGGGCTTTTAGTTCGAGGCCACTCAAGCGTTCCTGCAGCCACTGGAACATCTCCTCGTTTTGGTAGAGTTCATTCGTACGCACGTCCATCACCATGCGGCAGGAGTCCGGTACTACATTGTGCTGGTATCCGGCCTCTATTTGGGTCACGGTAATCTTAACGCTGCCCAACATGGGCGAGATGCGTTCCGGTTTCAGCTCGCGGATGACCTGAATGGCATCCATAGCTTTATAGATTGCGTTGACGCCTTCTTCGCGTGCGGCGTGGCCCGCTTTCCCTTTGGCTTCTGCATCAATGATCAGGAGGCCTTTTTCTGCAATAGCCATTTGCATACGAGTGGGCTCTCCTACGATAGCGAAGTCAATATGTCCGAGTACGGGGAGTGCAGCGGCAATGCCGTCAGCGCCGGAGATTTCTTCCTCTGCGCTGGCTGCAAAAACGAGGTTTACCGGAAGGTCGCGCTCGCCTTGCAAGTGTAAAAAAGCAGCGATCAGGCTAACCAAGGAAGCACCCGCATCATTGCTGCCCAGCCCATACAAGCGCCCTTGCTCAATCGCCGGGTCGAAGGGGTCGCGGGTCCACTCTTTGACAGGTTTCACGGTGTCGTGGTGGGAGTTGAGCAGCAGGACAGGCCGCTCGGGCCGCCATACGGCCGCTCGCGCCCATACGTTATTTTTTTGGCGAAAGACCTCTACCCCTTCTGCTTGCAAAAAGTGTTGAAGAATGTCGGCGGTTTGGTCTTCTTCGCGGGAAAAGGAGGGCGTGGCGATGAGCGTCCGCAACAGGTCAATGGCCTTCTCGGTGCGCGTGGGTATATCCGCTATAGGGTGCATAGGTCAAGATATCAGGGTTCCTCCGTCTCCGGAAAAAGTATCGGGGCCGCAAATGCGCACGGTTTCTACCCCTGCAGCGACGGCTGCGAATGCATTTTCGAGTTTGGGCAACATACCGGTATGGATAGCGCCTTCTTTTTTCAAAGCCTCAAAGCGCTCGCGGTCCAGGCGGGGGATGAGGGTGGCGTTATCTTCTGAATCGAGGAGGACCCCCCTTTTTTCGAAGCAATACGACAAGGTGACGTTGTAGTATTTCGACATGGCCTGGGCGACTTTGAAGGCGATGGTATCGGCATTAGTATTGAGCAAATGGCCCTGTCCATCGTGGGTGATGGCGCACATCACCGGGGTGAAACGCGCCAGGAGCAGTTCGCGGATACCTTCTGCATCTACGGTGTCCACATCGCCTACCCAGCCGAAGTCAATTTCGCCTACGGGTCGCTTGTGGGCCAGGATGAGGTTGCCGTCGGCACCACTCAGGCCGAGGGCGTTGCAGCCCCCTGCCTGCAGGGCTGCGACCACTTTTTTATTGAACCAGCCGGCATAGACCATGACGGCGATTTCCAGCGTGGGGTCGTCAGTAATGCGCCGTCCGTTGACCATCTGCGTCGGGATACCGAGCTTTTCGGCGAGTTCCGTAGCGCCTTTTCCCCCGCCATGTACGAGTATTTTCGGCCGGTTGTCGGCGATGAAGCCGCGGAGGATCTCCTGGAGCATAATTTCGTTGTCCACTACTTTTCCCCCGATTTTTATGATGTGCAGTTCCATGTGCGATGGTTTAAAGCGTTGCCAGGATGGCTTTCAAGACGGCCATAGCTGCAAAAGTACGGTTTCCGGCTTGTTCAATTACTACGGATTGTGGGCTGTCGAGTACGGCATCCGAGACAATGACGTTACGGCGCACGGGCAGGCAGTGCATGAATCGGGCCTCGTGGGTGCGCGCCATTTTGTCCGGGGTAATCTGCCAGTCGGGATCCTGGCTTAGGATCTGACCGTACTGCACATACGAGGACCAGTTTTTGGCATAGACAAAATCCGCTCCTTCGAGCGCTTTGTTCTGGTCGTACAGCACGGGGGTGTCCTTTGTGAACTCAGGAGCCAGTTCGTAGCCCTTCGGGTGGGTGATGACCAGGTCCACCTCGGCGCGCTGCATCCATTCGACGAAGGAGTTGGGAACGGCCTGTGGCAGAGCCCTGGGGTGGGGAGCCCAGGTCAGCACAACTTTGGGGCGCGCCGTTTTTTTGAACTGCTCCACCGTGAGTACGTCGGTGAGGGATTGCAGGGGGTGGCGGATGGCCGACTCCAGGCTTACTACAGGGACGCGGGCATAGCGCACAAAGCTCTTTATGACCTGATCGGCGTAGTCTTTTTCCTTGTCCTTTAGCGACGGGAAGGTGCGCACGCCGATGATATCGGCATACTGGCTGATGACGGCGGCAGCTTCCCGGACGTGTTCGGCGCTGCCGGCATTCATAATTGCGCCCTCTTCGAATTCGAGGTTCCAGCCCTGGTCGGCATTCATGCTGATGACCTGCATGCCGAGGTTGAGGGCGGCCTTTTCCGTGCTGAGGCGGGTACGCAGGCTGGGGTTGAAGAACAGCATGACCATGGTCTTGTTTTTCCCGAGCTGGGAGAACCCGTGGGGGTCTTTTTTACAAGCGAGGGCATCCTGTACCAGTGCTTGCAGGTCGGGCGCATCCATCGCGGATAAAAACTGCTTCATGAGGATGTACTATTTATGCCGGTATAGAGGTTGCTTGTGTTTCCAGTGCTTTGGCGAAGCGTTCCAGGAAGAGTTCTGTTTCGACCGGGCTTATGTTCAATGCCGGCAGCAAGCGTATCGTATTGGGGTTAGAGGCCGAACCCGTAAACAGATACTGTTCGAAGAGCAGTTTTTTGCGCAGCGGGCCGGTGGGGCTCTCAAAATCCACGCCAATCATGAGTCCGACCCCGCGAACGGCCTGAATGCCGGGCAGGTGGCGGAGGCCCTCGAGCAGGAGCTGGCCCATTTTGGCAGCGTTGGCTACCAGGTTTTCCTTCCGGATGACTTCCAGAACAGCGAGTCCTGCGGCACAGGCCAGATGGCTGCCTCCAAAAGTGGTGCCCAGCATCCCATGCTTCGCCTTAAACCGGGGGTGGATGAGTACGCCAGCGATCGGGAATCCGTTGCCCATACCTTTGGCTACGGTGATGAGGTCGGGTTCGACCCCCGCCGCATGCTGGAAGGCGAAGAACTTTCCGCTCCGGCCATAGCCCGACTGGATTTCGTCGAGGATGAACACCGCGTCGTACTGTCGGCAAAGCTGTTGCAATCCCTGTAAAAAGGCAGGCTCGGGCAGGTATATGCCTCCAATGCCCTGAATGCCCTCTACGATGACCGCTGCCACATCGCCCTGTTTGAGCTGCGCTTCCACGGCATCCAGGTCGTTCAGAGGCAGGAACTCCACGGGGAAACCCTGGTTGATAGGAGCCTGGATGGACAGGTTCTCCGTGATGCGCACAGAAGCTGAAGTGCGCCCGTGAAAGGCCCGTTTGAAGGCGATTACTTTTTGGCGACCGTTTTCAAAAGATGCAATTTTCAGGGCGTTTTCATTGGCTTCGGCTCCGGAGTTGCACAGAAAAAGGCGGTAATCGGCACAGTCCGAGAGTTCGCCCAACTTCAGCGCGAGTTCTGCCTGGAGGTCGTTGTGGATGGAGTTGGAATAAAAAGCCAGTTTTTGGAGTTGCTCTGCGATGCGTTGCACATAATGCGGGTGGGAGTGCCCGATAGAAATGACGGCATGGCCCCCGTAGAAATCGAGGTAGGCACGGCCGTTTTCATCATACACATAAGCTCCCTGTCCGCGCACGGGCTTCAGGTCGTATAGAGGATAAACGTCAAATAGTTCCACGATGCAAAGAGATTAGAGTTAAAAGCCAATAGGTTTGAGTTGCAGCCCACAGGTTTCGTCAAAGCCGAAAATCAGGTTCATGTTTTGTACCGCCTGCCCGGAAGCTCCTTTTGTCAGGTTGTCTATAGCACTGACGATGAAGGCTTTGTCGCCATGTTTTTCGACGTACAGCAGGCATTTGTTCGTGTTTACCACCTGCTTGAGGTTGGGGTTTCTACTGCTGACGACCGTAAAAGGGGCATGGTGGTAAAAGGACCGGTATACCTCGCGCAGCTCGGTTTCTGAAAGCGGGCAGTCGGTGTAAGCGGAGGCCAGTATCCCACGGGTGAAGTCGCCTCGGACGGGGATAAAATGCAGGGGGGAGCCCATACCGGGCTGGAGCTGCTCCAGGCTTCGGCGGATTTCTTTGAGGTGCTGGTGCTCAAATGCCTTATACACTTGCAGGTTGTTGGCTCGCCAACTGAAGTGGCTGGTTTGGGACAAGCCCTGTCCTGCACCGGTCGAGCCGGTAATAGCGTGTATGTGTACTTCGTTCCGGAGCAGGCCTTCTTTTGCCAGGGGGAGTAGGGCCAACTGGATGGCGGTGGCAAAGCAGCCGCAGTTGGCAATGCGTTTGCTCTTTTGGATGGCAGCCTTGTTGAGCTCGGGCAATCCATAGACAAAAGAAGGGTCGAGGCGGAAATCCTGGCTCAGGTCAATGACCACTACGTCCTCGGGGATGGGGTTTTCCTCAAGGAAGGTTTTAGCCTGCCCATGGCCTACACAGAGGAATAAGACATCTGCGTCCCGGGCGTGGAACGTTTCGCTGAAATGCAGGTCGGTTTCGCCTTCGAGATCTTCGTGTACGAGCCAGACCGGTTTCCCCCCCTGGCTGTTGCTGTGGGCGAAAGCGAGGTCCACTTTCGGATGGCGGAGCAGGATGCGCAGCATTTCCCCACCGGTATATCCTGCTGCACCAATGATGCCGGCCCGTATGTTCATGCGTCCTTATTTTTTTCTTCGTGTACGGCCTGGTAGATTTTGCCTGCATTGGCGAGGATTTTGGTAAACCCTTTTACGTCGTCGCCGGACCAGGCATTGTTCATTTCGCCGTACTGGCCGAAGGAGGATTGCATCAGGTCGTAGGGGGAAGATATCCCCTGAAGTTCAAACCGGTAGGGATGCAAAGCAACGAAGACCTCTCCGCTGACGTACTCCTGGGTGCTTTCGAGGAAGCCCTCTATGTTGCGCATGACCGGTTCGAGGTATTGGCCTTCGTGCAGCAGCATACCATACCAGTTTCCCAGTTGTTCCTTCCAGAAGAGCTGCCATTTGGACAAGGTGTGCTTCTCCAGCAGGTGGTGTGCTTTTACGATGATAAGCGGGGCGGCTGCTTCGAAGCCCACGCGCCCTTTGATGCCGATAATGGTATCGCCCACGTGGGTGTCGCGGCCTATGGCGTAGTCTTTTGCGATGCTTTGCAGGGCGTGGATAGCGTCCACGGGATGGGCGTAGGTCTCGTCATCTATGCCGACGAGCTCGCCCTTGGCGAAATGGAGTTTGATTCCTTTTGGCTGAGTGGCCGCCAAGGGAGAGGGGAAGGCCTCTTCGGGCAGAGGCCGGTCGGAGCTGAGCGTTTCGGCACCCCCTACGCTGGTGCCCCAGAGACCCTGGTTGATCGAATACTTGGCCTTGGTCCAGTTCCATTGGATACCGTTTTTCTGGAGGTAGTCTATTTCTTCCTGTCGGCTTAGGCGCAGGTCGCGGATGGGGGTGATGATGTCGAGCTCGGGGGCCAGGATCTGGAAAACGAGGTCGAAGCGCACTTGATCGTTACCGGCGCCGGTGGAGCCGTGCGCGACGGCCGAAGCACCGATTTGACGGGCATATTTCACCGTCTCCAGGGCCTGGAACATGCGCTCTGCGCTGACAGACAGCGGATAGGTGTTGTTGCGCAGCACGTTGCCGTAGATCAGGTAGCGGACGCAGTCCTGGTAGTAGGCCTGCTCGATCTGGGCGATGTGGAAGCTTTGGGCACCCAATTCGAGGGCTTTGTTGTGTAGGCCTTCGCCTTCTTCCAGGGTGAACCCGCCGGTGTTTACGGTGAGGGCGTGGACTTCCATCCCTTTTTCGATACTGAGGTACTTGACGCAGAATGAAGTGTCCAGCCCGCCGCTAAAAGCGAGGACGACCTTGTTATTTTTCATTTTCTTGTATGATTAGGTTTGATAAATCGTGTTTCATGGCCAGTACTTCGTTTTTGGAGGGGGCCAGCATGGCGGTACACAGGCACATGCGCTTTTGGTTCCGCTCGAGGATATCGTAGTTGGGGCAGGAGCGGCAACCGTCCCAGAAGGTGGGATCCTGTGTCAGTTCGGAGAAGGTGACCGGGTGATAGCCCAGTGCGCTGTTGATTTTCATGACGGCCAGGCTGGTGGTAATCCCAAATACGCGGGCGTCGGGATATTTGTCGCGGGCCAGGTTGAATACTTTTCCCTTGATGGCGCGCGCTAGCCCATGTCGGCGCAGGTCGGGGTTGACGATGAGGCCCGAGTTGGCCACGTATTTGCCGTGATCCCAGGTTTCGATATAGCAGAAGCCGGCGAGGACCTCGCCCTGCAGGGCGATGACGGCGTTGCCTTTGGCCATCTTTTCCAGGATGTATTCCGGTTTGCGTTCGGCAATACCCGTTCCCCTGGCTCTGGCCGATTCGGCCATCATTTTGCAAATGTCAGCGGCATATTTGCCGTGTTTTTCCGAAGCTACCTCGATGGTGATATCGGTGGTCTCGTTATCTTGTGTATGCTGCTGCTGGTTATCGGACATTTTGAAATAGATTGAGATGATAAAAATGTGTGGGCGATAGACCCTGCAGGGGCCAATACATGAATATCCCAGGGTAAGTTTTGAAAGAGCGTGTAAAAAAGGGGAATGATGGGTCGTGGCGACGGTTGGGCAGGGGTAGGACCCAGCCTATGGACAGGTAGGAGAAGATTACGCCCGCGAGGGGCGGCGCACGAACGGCGTCAAGTGCTGGATATGTACGATTACTTCTTGCATAATTGTTCGCGAAAGTAGGGCATCTTTATGGATTTTACAAAAAAAATGCATTTCTGTTTGAGGAAAAAGTGGGCGGTGCCTAAAAAAAGGGGTTATTCGGGAGCTTTTCGGGCGTATTTTGCAGGGGAGCGTCCTCAAAACGGGATATCCTCATCGTCGTTCATTCTGCTGGAGCGGGTGATGATACCGGTGGGGGCGGGGACTGCTGTGTTGAACACATCGCCCGGGAAAGACCCAAAATCGGGGTCATCCAGGTTGGAGAAGCGGGCAAACTGATCGGTGAACCGCAGTTTGACGGTAGCGGTAGCGCCGTTTCGGTGTTTGGCGACGATGATTTCGGCGATGCCTTTGAGGGAAGCGCCGTTGTCGTCTTCCAGCATTTGATAGTACTCGGGGCGAAAGATGAACGATACGATATCGGCATCCTGCTCAATACTGCCGGATTCCCGGAGGTCGGACAGTTGGGGGCGTTTGGTCCCTCCCCGGACTTCTACTGCCCGGCTGAGCTGGGAGAGGGCAATGACGGGTACCTGCAGCTCTTTGGCGAGGCTTTTCAACGCCCGGGAGATGGCGCTGACCTCCTGTTCGCGGTTGCCGCGCTGGTTTTCGCCTCCACCGCTCATGAGCTGCAGATAGTCAATAACGATGAGCTGGATATCGTATTGCAGCTTCATGCGCCGGCACTTGGCCCTCAGTTCAAAGATATTGATGCCTGGGGTATCATCTAAATAGATGGGGGCGTTGCCGATGCGTTCTATGGCGCTGCGCAGTTGCTGGCGTTCGTACTCCTGGAGTTTGCCTGTGCGCAGGTTGGAGAGGGTGATTTCTGACTCCATGGAGATGAGGCGTTGGGCGAGCTGCAATGCCGACATTTCCAGAGAGAACAAGGCAATGCCCTTGTTGTAGTCCATGGCGGCATTTTTGGCCAGGGAGAGCACGAAAGAAGTCTTTCCCATGCCCGGGCGGGCTGCGATAATGATGAGGTCGGAAGGCTGCCATCCCGAGGTGAGGCGGTCGAGCGCGGTGAAGCCCGTAGGTACGCCGGTCAGCCCCTCTTCCTTATCTTTGAGCTCTTCGATTTGTTTGAGGGCCTTGCTGGCCAGGGCTCCCATGGTCTGGTATCCGCGGCTCATGTTTTTTTCAGCGATGGCAAAAAGCCCCTGCTCTGCTTCGTCGAGCAGGTCAAACACGTCGGTGGTTTCCTCGTAAGCATTGCGGATGATACTGGTAGAGACCCGTATGAGTTCTCGCTGAATGAACTTTTGGGAAATGATTCGCGCATGGTACTCGACGTTGGCGGCGGAAGCAACTTTATTGGTCAGTTCCACGAGGTAGTATGGCCCGCCGATGGCGTCGAGTTTGCCGGCTTTTTTGAGTGCTTCCGTGACGGTGAGCAAGTCAATAGGGTAGGACTTCTCGAATAATTCCAGCATAGCCCGGTAGATCAACTGATGGGCGTCGAGGTAAAAACTTTCGGGCTGCAGGATGTCGAGGATTACCGAGAGCGCATCTTTTTCGAGCATGACCGCGCCGAGCACAGCCTCCTCCAATGGAATGGCCTGTGGGGGCACCTTGCCGAACACGAAGTTCGACAGGTCTTCCCGACGGGATTTCGCTCCGCGCTGGGCGGGGTCGGCTGGTTCTGGCTTTTTTTTAGATGGCTCCATGCAATGTATGTACCGATTGGGTGCGGAGGTCAAAGATAATGGATTTCCCAAAAAGTAATCCGGTCCCGGGCAAATAAGGGATGCCCACCGGGAGGGATCAGAGTTGGCTCAGTTGCTTTTTTACGGCTTCGAGTAGTTTCGCTTGAGCCTTGATTTGGTCGGCAGCCGTTACCTGGTCTTTTTCGTTCTGCTGAATGTTTTCGTTGGCGCGGGCGATGCGTTGCTGCGCCATTTCGATCTCGCGGTGGTAGCGCAGATTGGCGCTTTTGAGTTGGCTGAGGCTGGTTTCCAGTTGCTTCAAATTTTTCTCCTCTTCTTCGATTTGCATCCGGATCTTCTCCCTGCGCACCTCGAGTGCGAAATCTTCGAGAAGGGAGTGGGCGTTGGAGGCACGGCGCGGCGTTAACCCGGCACTGAGGAAGCTGGATGGTGCATCTACCACCAGGGTAAAATATACATCAGCACCCATCTGACTAGTCCTGCTCATGAGGTTGACCGGTCCGGAGGAGATAGCAGGGGCCTTGGCCTGAGAGGCTACAAATTCCCTGGTTTTGCGGTTGTATTTCGCCGTGCTGCCCAGTTGGCTGCGGGTGTAGTTTTTCCAGACGCGGTCCACTACGCTCTTCCGTACGTCGGGCAGACTGATATTCAAGCTGGTTTGTATCCCGCGTTCTTCGTAGAGCTCTACTTCCGGAGCCCCGTCTTTGACGCTGGTGTTCCCTGTTCGCTGTAGGTCTTCTTTGCTGAGTTGTTGCGCGAAAGCAGGGAGACCCAATAAAGAGAGCAATACGGCGACCGAGATGTTTTTCATGGATGTGGTGTTGAAGGTTATGGTAAAATGAGAGGTAAAACCCGATGTGGAAAAAGGGGCAAGGAACGGGCCATTTGAATAGCTCCGCGAGAATGGCACATAAAGCGTATGGGAAAAGTAAACGTTCGGCTTGGACAACCCGGTTTTGTTTTTCAGCTTTTTGACGCGCGCCAGTCATGAAAGTCACAAGGGGATTATCAAGGGTCAAAAAGACTCTTTTCTCCACTTCGCCGACCCCTGGCAACCATTCTGTTGTCGGCTATTCTTCGATATTCATATATTTTTCCGCGCGCTCTTTCGCGAAATGTGTAATTTCCGCGCTGATTTAACACGCTTATTTGCGGAATATCCGGGGTTCAAAAAGAACCATTTTTTGTTCACAGGAAGGCTTTTTGAGGCAATATAGCCCCGCTATAGGATCGAAAAAAGGCGCAGTGTGGGCGAAAAAGAGCCTCTTTGACCCCTTATCCCACGCAATAAGTCTATGGTAAAGATAAACAGCAACTATGTCTATACCCATCCTGAAACTGGAAGAGGTCGTCAAGACCTACGATTCCAAAACAGCCGTGGACCGAGTATCCCTGACGGTACCGCAAGGTTCGATCTTCGGCATGTTGGGCCCCAACGGCGCCGGAAAAACCTCGCTGATCCGCATCATCACCACCATCACCCAAGCGGACTCCGGGCGGGTCTATCTGAACGGGGAACCCCTGAACAGCCGACATCCCGAACAGATTGGCTACATGCCTGAGGAGCGGGGCATGTACAAAAAAATGAAGGTCGGGGAACACTTGCTGTATTTAGGGCGACTGAAAGGGCTGAGCAAGCCCGCTGCGGAAGAGCAGATCAATGCCTGGTTCGAGCGCCTGGATATTAAAGACTGGTGGAACAAGAAGATAGAGGAACTCTCCAAAGGGATGCAGCAAAAAGTCCAGTTTGTAGCTACGGTGCTGCACCGTCCTAAACTGCTCATCCTGGATGAGCCCTTCTCGGGGTTGGATCCCATCAATGCCAACCTGCTCAAAGACGAAATTTTCAAGCTGCACCAGGAAGGTACGAGCATCATCTTTTCTACGCACCGCATGGAACAGGTAGAAGAGATCTGCGAGCATATCGTACTGATCAACCAGGGGCAAAATATCCTGCAAGGCCAGGTCCGGGATATTCGCAGTGCGTTTAAAAAAAATGAGTTCCGCATAGATTTTTCAGGAGAACTGCCGGAGGGGCTGGCTGAGCGCGTGTCCCTGGTGCAGGTCGGGGCAGATACCCTGACCGTCCGGCTCGAACAGGGAGCCGACTCCAACGCCCTGCTGGGCTACCTGTTGGGTAAAGGAGTGCATATCCGGGCGTTTAACGAAATTCTGCCCTCCCTGAACGAAATTTTTATCCAGCAGGTCGGGCTGTCGAATGCCCGTACCCTGAACCAATAAAGCTCTGGTATCATGAATAAACTTTGGCTCATCGTACAGCGGGAATACATAAGCCGCGTCACCCGCAAGTCCTTTATCCTGGCAACCTTGTTGACGCCATTGGGCATTGCGCTGTTTTTTGTGGTCGTAAGCGTCATCTTTGGATATGAGAGTGATGACAACCGTCGCATAGCGGTGGTGGACTCCAGTGGCATACTCAAAGGAGCCTTGAGGGACGATAAGACCGTTTTTTTCAAGTTTGAGGATATGCCTCTGGAGGCGCTCAAAGGGCAAATAGACAAAAAGAACTACGATGCCATTCTCGAAGTCCCCCCTATTGACGATGTGCTCGCCGAAAATTACACCTTGTATTATTACGCCGAAGACGCGCCTACTCTGGATATTGAGTTGATGATTCGCGACCGGGTGAGCGAGGCGGTCCGGGACTATAAAATCGAAGCGCTGAAGCTGGAGCGCAAACAGCTCGATGCATTAAATACGCGGATCGAACTGGATCCGGAACCGCTGCAGGAAGACGGAGACGACAAAACGACGCTCACCAGTGCCATCGGTGCCGGCATCGGAATGATTATGGGTTTTATCATGTACATCGTGGTTTTTGTCTATGGTGCCATGGTGATGCGCTCGGTGATGGAAGAGAAGACGACCCGCATCGTCGAGGTGATGATCTCCAGTGTACAGCCCTTCCAGCTGATGCTGGGTAAAATCATTGGAGTAGGCGCGGTAGGGCTCACCCAGGTGGCGGTCTGGGCGATTTTAATCCCTTCGTTGACTTTCTTGGCGCAATTGTTTTTCAACATAGATACCTCCCAGTTTGCCGCTGCGGAAGCGGCAGCAGAAGTTGACCCCGACGATATGGAGGCGATGATGGCACTCGGGCTGCACGAGATTTGGAACATCCGTTGGTGGGTCATCCTGCCTCTGTTCGTGCTGTACTTCCTCGGGGGGTATTTCCTGTACTCTTCGATGTTTGCCGCGGTCGGGGCTTCCATGGGCGACGACATGGGAGAGGGGCAGTCGTTGACGCTGCCCATTGCGATTCCGGTGATACTTGCACTGTATATTATGATGGCCGCTGTACAGGCTCCGAATTCAAGTCTGTCGGTGTGGTCCTCTATCTTCCCGCTGTTTTCACCCATTGTAATGCCGGCGCGCCTGGCCTTCAACCCGCCCTTCTGGGAGGTTTTCCTGTCGGTGACGGTGTTGATGGGGACTTCTATGTTTTTCGTATGGTTGTCGGGGCGGGTGTACCGCGTGGGCATCCTGATGTACGGCAAGAAAGTCACGTTGAAGGAAATCGGAAAATGGATGTTCCGGAGGAGCTAATCAGGCGACGCTCTTGGGGATTTTGATGGTAAAAGTGGTGCCCTTGCCTTCTTCCGAGTGCTTGACGAAGATTTTGCCGGAGTGGTATTCTTCAATAATGCGCTTGGCCAGGGAAAGTCCCAGGCCCCATCCCCGCTTCTTCGTGGTATATCCCGGCTGGAAGACGGTTTTATGCCGGGATGAGGGGATGCCCTTGCCGGTATCGCTGAGGTCAATGCAAGCGAAGAGTCCTTCCTCATACACCTCTGCGCGGATTTCGCCTTGTCCGTCCATAGCATCCAACGAATTGCGGAGCAGGTTTTCGATGACCCAGGCAAAGAGAGGGGCGTTGAGTTGCACCAGGAGGGGAGCATGGGCTTCCCCGGGGAAGGCGAAACGAACCTTCCGGGACGCTCTTTTCTGCATGTAGTTTCGGCAGAGTTCGAGTTCGGTATAGAGGTTGACCGGATCGAGTTTTGGGGTAGCTCCGATTTTGGAGAAGCGGTCGGCGATGAGTTCGAGTCGCTTCACGTCGGAGTCCAGTTCGCGGAGGACTTCCTGTACCTCTTCGTCTTCTTCGCGCATAGTGCGCAGGTTCTCTATCCAGGCGACGATTGCGGAAATAGGGGTGCCCAGTTGGTGGGCGGTTTCTTTGGCCATCCCTGCCCATACGCGGTTTTGCTCGGAGCGCCGTGCCGTGCTGAAGCCCAGGTACCCGAAGAAGATAAAAGCGCCGATGAGCACGAGCTGGATGATGGGAAAATACCGCAGCTGGGTAAGTACTTGAGATTCTTTGTAATAGATGGAATAGCCATCTATGCCGATCAAGGGTGGTACGCCTTCTTTCTGGATGCGGAGCAACTCCTGCTGTAATTTTTTAGGGTCATCGGTACCGAAGTTCCGGCTGGATATGATTTTGTTGTTTTCGTCCACCAACAATACGGGAATCGTATTATTGGAAAGGATGATTTCCAGGTGGAGCGTCAAATCCTCCGGTGGTTCCGGGCTGTTGACGTCGGTTTGGGCCATTGCCCAGTGGCGGGCTTTGTTTTGTTCCTCAATAGCCAGCCGGCTGCTCAGGTAGGAGGTGTAGAGGAGCGAAATGAGGATAATGACCACGCCCGCTATCGCGAGGTAGAGCTTCCATTGCGACTTTTTGAAATAAATGTCCATATAGGCCTGAATGGGCAAGATGTTTTTGGGTTATGATTTAGACGGGTTGCGAGGGGTCAGCCAGGAGGGAAAAAAGAGCCATTTTACCCCCTTGAGGATTCTCCTTGCAGCAAGTCTTTTATCATCTGGTAAACGATAGGGGCGTTCAGATTATTATTTTAACAGAACCATAAGGATTACTCGGGGCTTTTCCCGTTTTTGAGGTAGGTCTCGGTGCGGAGCACGGTGTTTTCCCGCACGTTCATATAAAACAGGTTGTAATCGCCGATGTGGTAATTGGCGCGCCAATACAGGAAACTGCCCGGGAAACGCGGTTTGCTGACCCACAGCAGGCTGGCGGTATTTTGGGCATCGCTGACGCGAGGATAAATTTTTTCGAAATTCCAGAGCACGGCTCCTTTGTGGAGATCTTTGGGGGCGTACGTGGAATCTGCGCGCCAGTTGAGTGGGTTGGTAGTGGCGATTTTCTCCCTGGATTCAGGATATTTGGGGGAATGCCCCTTGAGGTAAGTCCGCCAGGTGCAGTAGCAGCCGGTTTCTTCCGGGTACGCACAGGGTTTAAGCGAGGTGTATAGGCTGGTGGAGACGGGCATCCCGACCAGGTAAGCGGCTACGAGTTTGGGTTGGAGCGCTGTGCCGTCGAAGAATTCTTTGAGCAACTGCCGGGCGTGTTGGGCGCCAACGATGTACCCGGCTATGAGGATCGGACAACCCTCGTTATAATGGTCCAGATAGTATTGGAAGGCGCG
>VFQS010002295.1_pt1 | contig 15934 bp, 18 predicted proteins | sample 3512361 | NCBI WGS metagenome assembly VFQS01 (sample SAMN10412375, study PRJNA504923) | tailings metagenome | isolation source: Relicate 1 Philex TSF3 active mining | place: Philippines
CGAGCGCACGGTCTTGCGGAGTTCTTCCTGTTCTTCGGAGAATGCAAAGTTCATGGCGACATCTTGAAGTGTCGCCGCGCGCGCCTCCAAGTCGAAACGTGTACGCACGTGTACACCTTCGTCGGCCCGGGGCGATACTCTGCCCGCCATGACCTCTCACGTGGGGATTCGTCAACTGCGCGCCGACGTGGCCGCCGCCGTTCGCCGGGCCGGATCCGGCGAGCACATCGTGGTCACCGTGGGCGGACAACCGGTGGCGGCACTCGGTCCGTTGGGGGCCGCCGACGGACAGATCCGCCTGGCCGACCTGGTGGCACGCGGACTCGTGATCGCTCCGCGACGAACCGGCTCCTGGACTCCCCCGTCTCCCGTGCCCGTGTGGTCAGGCGCCCGGCTCGACCGACTTCTGCGAGAGATCCGATGACCGTGTATCTCGACACCTCGGCATTGGTCGCGGTGGCCGTCGACGGCGCGGCACGGTCGGTGGTGATCGATGCCCTCGACACCGACGCTGATTGGTGTTCCTCGGCGTTGTCGATGGGTGAGGCGATGGCCTTGGTCGCCCGACTCACCGACGAAGACGTGCTGCAGAACGATCTCGAGGACGCCGTGCGCTTGTTGTGGGATCGCATCGCCGTGGTGCCGGTCGATCAGTCGTGTCTCGACCGCGCCGCGCGCATCGTGCGCGAACAACCCGTGAAGATCGCCGACGCCATTCATCTGGCCGCCGCCGATCGACTCCCCCGCCCGCTCACCTACATCACGTTCGATCCGGCACAAATTCCCGTCGCATTGTCGATGGGATTCGACGTCGCCTCGACCTGAACCGTGTGGCGTATTCGCTGATCACGCGAACGGGAAATCGACGCCCGTCTTGATCGCTTCCTGCAACGCGTCGATCAAGTCGGCGATGGCCGTCCAATCCGGATTACCCGGGTTGATGAACGGCGGAGTCAGACCAACCGACTCCTGAATGTTCACACCCGAACGCAGACGATCGGCAAGGAAGGCGAACTCATCGGTCGACAACGACGTGCGCACCGACTCCTTCATCACCTGGGCCAGATCGGGGAACTTGAGCAGCACTTCGCTACCCGACGTCTGCGCGGCGAGCTGTTCGAGCAAATGACGCTGACGACCCATGCGGCTGTAGTCGCTGTCGGCTGCACGCGAGCGCACGTAACCGAGGGCGAGCGTGCCGTCGAGCTGCACCTCACCCGGCCCGATCAGATCAGGGTAGCGATACTTCGCACCCGGCACGTTGCCGGGCATCGGAATGCGCTTGTCGAGCGTGACCGTGACCCCTCCGAGCGCATCGATCACGTCGAGGAAACCTTGCATGTTGACCAACACGTAGTCGTGAATCGTCACGTCCATCGAATAGGCGATTCCCGTGGCGAGGGCGACCGCTTCGGGCGCCAACGCACCGCGCAGATACTGAGCCGCGATGTCGGGATGCGCATACACGTACGGATACACCGCATTGGCCAGATCGGTGAATCCCTTCGGGAATTCGGCGTGCATCGGCGAACCCTCGGGGAAATCGAGGCCCCGCAAGTTGCGCGGGATCGAAACCATGGCGATACGACCCGAATCGCGATGCACCGACACGATGATCATGGTGTCGGTCCGCAACGCCCAACGACCGGGCCCCTCGTCACCTCCGAGCAAGAGGATGTTGTGGAACTCCGACCCTTCGTCGATCGTGTTCGAGTCGATGATCGCCAGTGGATCGGAACTGCCACCGGTCACGAACACGTCGTTGATCACGTCGGTGAGCTGGTCGGCTCGCACCACCGAGAACCCGGCCGGAAACGCCACCACGAGAGTGCCGAGCACGGCGACGAACGATGCCAAACGCTTGCGAGTACCCGGACGGCGATGATTGATCACCTCGATCACCGCGATCAGCCGCGTGATCACGAACAGCGCACACACGATCTGCACGATCAACAACACGGTGGTGTCGAGAACCAGACTCGTGATGCGATCGCGTCGCACGAATCCGACCACGACGGCCGCAATCGGTACGAGCACGCCGAAGAACACGAGCAGCCACGACACGAACTTGCGCCGCATGAACGACGGCACACCCGGAACGATGAGCGACGCGATCACGGCGCGCGTGGGGCCGCGCGGTGTGTCGGCGACGGGTGCCGGCTCGGGCGACGTGGGGTCGATCGTGGGCGGTGCGATCGTGGGCGGTGCAAGATCGGCCGTCGGCGAGCCGGGAGCCGGTGGGGGCAGATGTTGCCAATCGGGGCCGGGGGGCGGCGACGTCACGACGACACGCTAGATCGGCGACGCCGCGCGATCACGGCAGGGCGAAGAGCGACTTCTGCAGGTCGTCGATGGCCGTGCGCGCCGCCGACCACTGCGGGTTCGCGCGATCGATCACGTCGGGTGAGAGCGCGATCGATTCGACCTCGGTTCCATCGGCCGTGAACCGGTCGAGGAAGTCGGCGAACTCCGAGCCCGACATCGACGACCGCATCGAGTCCTTCAACGCGTTCAGAAGATTCGACAACTCGCTCACCACCGTCGACCCCGACACCGCACGACCGATCGACTCGATCACCACCCGCTGACGAATCATGATCTCGTAATCCGACACGTCGGTGCGCGTCGACACCAATCGATACGCCTGATCACCGTTCAACTCCACCCGACCCGGCTCCACGAGTTCCGCATCGGCGCCGTCGAGAGCCGGAATCTCGAACCCATCCGTGGAATTGACGCTGATTCCGCCGAGAACGTCGACCAACGTGCGCACCCCGTCGAGATGTACGAACACGTAATCGTCGATCGACACGTCGAGTGACGCCGACAACGCTTCCGCGAGCGCCACGGCACCCGGAGCGAGTTCGCCACGCGTGTAACCCAGCGCCACGTCGACATCGGCCTGAACGTCGAGATACAACTCGCTGACGGCCTTGTCGTAACCGTCGGGATGACGCGCGTCGAGCGGAGAGCCGTCGGCGAACACCACCTTGCGCGTGTCTCCGTCGATCGACACGAGCGCGGTACGACCGGAATCACGATGTGTCGTGATGAGAACGATCGAGTCGGTCTGCACGTCGAATCGGCTGTCGCCCTCTTCGCCGGCGATGAGCATCACCGTGGTGAAGGCCGAGTCGTCACTGCTCGACGCCGCGAGCGGCTCGTTCGAACTCGACGACAAGAACACCGTGCCGACAGTGTCGGACACCTCCCCCAGTCGACCGTAGGCCCACACGCTCGGCACAGCGACCAGAACGATGCCGACGATCGCACCGACCGAGGCGATCGGGGTTCGTCGAGGCGCGGCCACGAGGACTTCGGCCACTGCCACCACACGCGACAGAACGACCGCGATGAGAACGATGCGCACGAGTCCGAGCGCCGTGGAATCGAGGGCCAGATTCACGATTCCGCCCGACGTCGCGATGAGCACCACCGGCAGCACGATCGGCGCCAGAACGCCGACGACGAGCAAAGCGATGGCTGCCGCACGTCGCCGTTTCCAGGCCGACACTCCGGGAAGGACGATCGAGGCGAGGAGCGGTTTGAGCGAAGTCACTCCGTCACCCTAGGCACCGAGCGCACTCGGTGCGAGAATGCTGACATGCCCTCGATCGACACCCTCCACTGGCACGACTCGTCGGTCGAAGTGCACAAACTCGTGGTCGGGCCCTACGACAACAACGTGTTCGTCGTGCGGTGCCGTTCCACGGGTGATGCCGTCCTGATCGATGCCGCCAACGAGCACGAGAAGTTGCTCGAGCTGTGCTCGGCGCTCGGAGTGCGGCGCGTGCTCGAGACCCACGGCCACCACGATCACATCCAGGCCGTGCCCGCGATGCGTGAAGCCGGATTCGAGGTGGCGGTCACCGCGCTCGACGCACCGATGCTCGCCGACGTGGGCTACGACGTGTTTCTCGACCACGACGAGGTGATCGAAGTCGGTCGATTGCGACTGCGATCGATCCACAACCCGGGCCACACTCCCGGATCGATCTCGTTCCATGTGGAGGGGACACCGTTGTTGTTCACCGGCGACACGTTGTTCCCGGGCGGGCCGGGTGCCACCAAGTTCCCGGGAAGTTCGTTCACCACGATCATCGACTCGATCGACAATCTGTTGTTCCCGTTTCCCGACACCACGATCGTGCTGCCCGGCCACGGCACCGACACCACCATCGGCACCGAACGCCCGCATCTGCAGGAATGGGTCGACCGTGGCTGGTGAACCGCTGCGCTACGACGAACGCCCGCCCGATCACACGCCCATTCACACCGCCGATTTGCCCGCCACTCCGGTGCGTGATCGCAACATCGTGGCCACCGCATGGATCGAAGCGCCGGGCGAGTTGCTGAACCTCGGCGCCGACCTGCCGTTCACGCCCGTGGCCGAGTACAAACGGCGTATCAAGGGTTGGTTGTTGTGGCGAGCCGGTCCGGCCACCGATGCCGACGCCCGCTACTGGGCGTGCGATGCCGTCGATCTCTCGCGGCAGTTCACGTTCCGTCTGTTCCCCGACGGATCCGGCGAGGGTGTGGGCCCGAGTGGCACGCGACACGATCGTTTCCGCTCGTGGAAAGAAGACCTGAGGGATTCGTAGTCTTCGGTCATGGCGACGACGGGTGGCGCACGACTGGGCGGGATGGTCCCGACCGCCGACGTGTTCGCACCGAGTCGGGTCACGTCGTGGGTTCAGGCCGACGGTCGTCTGCAACCCGACGTGCGGGCCGAGCTTCGCCGTGTTCCGTCGTGGCGTAACGCGGTGTCGGTCGGGTCGGTGTACGCGCAAACTGTCGGGCTCGTCGCGTTCGCCGTGTGGGCCGGCCCCTGGTCGTGGGCCCCAGTGTTCGTTCTCATGGGGCGCGCCCATGCGCAGTTCGCATCGCTGATGCACGAAGCAGCCCATCGTCTGCTGTTCCGCAACAAACGAGCCAACGATCTCGTCGGCCGATGGCTGATCGGCTATCCGGCCTTCACCAACACCGATGCCTATCGACGGGTCCACATGGCGCATCATCGTGAAGAGTTCGGCCCCGAGGAACCCGATGTTCCTCTGTATGCGAATTATCCGATTTCGACAGCGAGTTTCCGCCGCAAGTTGGTGCGTGACGCGACGGGTCGCACGGGCTTGCGCCTGTTGCGCGACCAGATGGCCGGCATCACGAGCCCGGTCACCGTGGTGCGTCGCACGTTGCTGAAGATCTTGACCGTGCAAGCGGTGTTGATCGCGACGTCGATCGTGCTCGGTGTGTGGTGGGCGTATCCGCTGTTCTGGCTGGCGCCGTATCTCACCGTGTGGCGCGTGATAAACCGTCTGCGCTCGATCGCCGAACACGGCGGACTCATGGCATCGACGGATCGGCGAGTGACCACTCACTCGGTGGCCCAACATTGGCTCCCCCGATTTTTCCTCGTGCCGTTCAACATCGGTTTTCACCTCGCCCATCACGTGGACGCCGGGGTGCCGTTCCGCAATCTGCCCCGCTACCACCGACTGCTCGCCGACTCCGGCTACGTGACTCGGCGGGTCGACGGGGCGCAAGGTGAGGCGTCGGGCTACGAGTACCCGACCTACCGCTCCCTCTGGCGTGCCCTCCACACCTAACCCCCCTTGGCGTTCTGGGTCTGGGATTGGACACCAGGCGTCGTTATTTAGACCCAGAACACCAAAGACCGGGGGGGGAATTTGCACTACGGCCATAGGAGTAATCCTGAGGCACTTCTAGACTCTCGGCCGTGACCTCCCCCACCCCCCTCTTCCAGGTGGAGAACCTCCACGCCCGCCCGGCGTCCGACGACCTCGACGCCGTCACCCCGCCCGAAATCCTGAAGGGACTCGACCTCACGGTCGGCGCCGGCGAAGTGCACGCGATCATGGGGCCGAACGGCTGCGGAAAGAGCACGCTCGCCTCGTGCCTCCTCGCCTCCCCCGAATACGAGGTGACCGCGGGCCGCATTCTGTTCCACGGCGACGACATCACCGACTGGCCCACCGACGTGCGCGCCAAAGCCGGACTCTTCCTCGGTTTCCAATATCCGCAAGAAATCGCCGGCGTGTCGGTCATCCAGTTCTTGCGACAAGCGTTGAGTGCCCGCAAGGGCATCGACCTCTCGGTGCTCGAGTTGCGGCTCGCCACCATGGATTGGATGAAGCGACTCGGCATGGACTCGTCGTTCGTCGACCGCTACCTCAACGAGGGATTTTCGGGTGGCGAGAAGAAGCGCAACGAGATCATGCAGATGGCGATCCTCGAACCCGACCTCGCCGTGCTCGACGAAACCGACTCCGGCCTCGACATCGACGCACTACGCATCGTCGCCAAGGGCATTCGTGAAGTGCGCGTCGACCGCCCCACGATGGGCGTCGTGCTCATCACCCACTACCAACGCTTGCTCGACGAGCTCGCACCCGATCACGTGCACATCATGGTCGATGGTCGCATCGTGAAGAGTGGCGGCATGGAACTCGCCGAACAGCTCGAGCGCGACGGATACGAGTCGTTCCGCTGATGAACACTTCCGCTGTCGACTGGACGCGCGTCCGCGCCGATTTCCCGGTGCTGCAGCGCACCATCGACGGCCAACCCCTCGTCTATCTCGATTCGGCCAACACGTCGCAGAAGCCCGATTCCGTGATCGACGCCATGGCCGACTTCATGCGCAACTCGTACGCCCCGATCAACCGCAGCGCATATCGCATGGCCGCCGCCGCGACTGACGCCTACGAAGGCGCGCGAACCAAGGTGCAGAAGTTCATCAACGCCCGTCGAGCGAGCGAGGTCGTGTTCACCAAGAACGCCACCGAGTCGCTCAACTTGATCGCCGGCGCGTGGGGTGGGGCAAATCTCAAGGCCGGTGATGCCGTCGTGCTCACGCACATGGAACACCACGCCAACATCGTGCCCTGGCAGATGCTGGCGGCCGAGCGCGGTATCGAATTGCGCTGGATTCCGCTCACCGCCCACGGCGAACTCGATCTCTCGACCTTGCCCGCACTTCTCGACGGAGCGAAGGTGTTGTCGTTCACGGCCATGAGCAACGTGCTCGGCACGCTCACTCCTGTCGCTCACTTGTGCCGGGCCGCACACGACGCTGGCGCGATCGCCATCGTCGACGCCTGCCAGTACGTTCCGCACAACCCGACCGACGTGCAAGCGTGGGACGCCGACTTCGTGACGTTCAGCAGTCACAAGATGGTCGGCCCCACCGGCATCGGTGTGGTGTGGGGACGCGAAGAATTGCTCGACGCCATGCCACCGTTCCTCGGCGGCGGCAACATGATCTCCGACGTGCGACTCGACGGGTTCACCTGCGCCGAACTTCCGGCCAAGTTCGAGGCCGGAACACCGCCCATCGTGGAAGCCGTCGGCCTCGGTGCCGCAGTCGACTACCTCTCGGCGATCGGCATGGCGAACGTTCGATCGCACGAGCGCGTTCTCACCGAGTACGCACTCACCACACTCACCGAGCGTTACGGCGACGACATCACGATCCACGGGCCGCGCAACACCGAGGTGCGAGGCGGCGTGCTGAGCTTCGCTTTCCGCGGAATCCACCCGCACGACGTGAGTCAGGTGCTCGACGAGAAGAACGTGTGCGTACGAGCCGGACACCACTGTGCCAAACCCCTCATGCGCCTGTTGGGCGTGAACGCCACCTCGCGGGCCAGCGTGTATCTGTACAACGACACCACCGACATCGACGCGCTGGCCGATGCGCTCGACGGTGCGAGCGACATCTTCGGGCTGTAGAACAAAGGACGGAGACCACGATGCCGGGCTTGGAAGACCTTTACCGCGAGATCATTCTCGATCACTATCGAACGCCGCGTAATCGCGGCGAGCTCGCCACGCCGCCGGCCGCGCGCGCCGACGGCCACAATCCGTTGTGCGGTGACGAGATCACCGTGTTCGTGCAGGTCGACGGTGGCACGGTGTCCGACATCAAGGTGTCGGGTCAGGGGTGCAGCATCTCGCAGAGTTCGGCCTCGATGATGACGCAGGCCGTCAAGGGCAAGTCGCTCGACGAGGTTCGTGCTCTCGTTCGTCGCTTCAAAGGGATGATGTCGATCGAGACCGACGACGATTCGCCCATCCCCGAGGTGTCGCTCGGCGATCTCGAGGCTCTGCAAGGAGTGGTGAAGTTCCCGGTGCGCATCAAGTGCGCCACCCTCGCCTGGAACACCCTCGTCGAAGCCCTCGAAACCGCCTGATCGCCGCTCCATCGATTTGTGACAGACTGCCTGTCACAACTCTGGAGGTCGATGTGAAGATCACGCTGCTCGGAACCGGAAGCCCTATCCCCGACGCGCTTCGCGCCGGACCGTGCACTCTCGTGCAGGCAGGCGGCGAGAACGTGATGGTCGACTGCGGACGCGGCGCGCTCATGCGTCTCATGGCCGCCGGCGTGTTTCCGGGCATGGTGAGCACGCTGCTCGTGACGCACCTGCACTCCGATCACATCACCGATCTCAACGATCTCGTCACGTCACGTTGGGTGATGATGCCGGTGAACGTGCCGCTGCGCGTGATCGGCCCGCCGGGAACTCGTGCCGTCGTCGACGCGATGTTGCAGATGCTCGCCCTCGATCAGCAGTACCGCCACGACCATCACGACGATCTACGCGCCAACGGTCCGCTGACGGTGAACGTGGAAGAAGTGACGCCGGGGTCGTCGTTCGCGATCGGAGCCGTGTCGGGCTCGGTGCACGAAACCGATCACCGGCCGGTGAAGCCGTCGATCGGTTTCCGTCTCGAACACGACGGTCGAGTGGTCGCACTCGCTGGCGACACCGTTCCGTGTGCGGGAGTCGACGAGATGTGTCGCAACGCCGACGTGTACGTGCAGACGGTGATCCGTAACGACCTGGTGTCGGCGTTGGCCGATGCGTTGCCGAACGGCCAACGGATGCGCGACATCCTCGACTACCACTCGACCCCGGAGCAGGCCGCGCAGACCGCTGCTCGAACCGGGGTGAAGAACCTCGTGCTCACTCACTACGTGCCACCCATGGCTCCCGGGCAAGAAGACGACTGGCGATCGAAGGCTGCCGCTCATTTCAACGGGCCGGTGATCCTCGGCCCCGACCTCACCTCGATCGAGGTCTGACCCTTCTCGGGCCACCCGCCAAGGTGTACCTTGGGCTCATTCGCTAACGCCGTTCATATAAATGGACGATCGTTCGGAAAGGACCCACATGTCTCGACGTCGCAAGGTCGCGTCAGTTCTGCTCGCCTCGCTGCTCACCGGAGTTGCGGCCGTCGAGGTCGCACCGACACCTGTTCGAGCCGCCAATCGCGACGGCGCGTGGAGCGCGGTCGGTAGCGGCATGCCCAACGGCACGGTGTTCCAGATCGTCACCGACGCCGATGGCAGTTTGTACGCCGGAGGAACCTTCACCTCGGCGTCGGGAGTGAGCGACACGCGCAACATCGCCAAATGGAACGGCACGGCCTGGACCGCAGTCGGAACCGGTGTCACCACCGCCGGCCCGAATGGCGCGAGTGGTGGCGTGTACGCCCTGGCCCTCGACCCAGGCGCCAACCCAGCGACTTCCGACGACGTGATTTACGTCGGCGGTGAAGTCGCCGGAGTCGGCGGCGTCACCGTGAATCGCGTGGCCAAGTGGAACGGCACCGCATGGTCGGCGTTGGGTGCAGCCGGCGCAACCAGCAACGGCGTCAACAACACGACAGCCCAGTGGGACGGTGTGGAAGAAATCGTCGTGGTGTCGCCGACCGAGGTGTACCTCGGTGGCCACTTCGACAACGCCTACGCCGCCGCGGGAGGAGCCGTTGCCGACTCAGCGGGCATTGCGAAGTGGAATGGAACCACCCTCTCTGCAGTCGGAACCGGCATCGGTGGTTCCGATCCCATTGTCAACGGATTGACAAAGGACGCGAACGGCAACGTCATCGCCACCGGACAGTTCACGACCGCCGGCGGAACTGCCTCTCTTCGTGCTGCGAAGTGGAACGGCACCACCTGGTCCAACTTCGGCGGAACGACGTCCGGCCCCAACGGTCTCACGGCTGCCGTCGCCACCTCGGGTTCCGATGTCTTCGTCGGTGGAACCTTCGCCTCGGCGGCCAACACCGGAACTGCCGTGGCCAACACCAACTTCATCGCCATGTGGGACGACAGCGCGTCAGCCTGGGTCAGTATCGGCAGCGTGGCCGGCACGGTCGTCGAAGAGCTCCGCGTGATCGGCAACTATCTCTACGCCGGCGGCGTGTTCACCAGTATCGGCGGCGTGACCGCCAACAACATCGCGCGTATGAATCTCAGCACCATGGCGTGGGAGCCGTTGGTCTCGGGCTGCCTCAACGGCGTGCTCGGAGCCGTGCGATCGATCATCGACGCGGGCACCGACGTGACGGTGGGTGGCGTCCAGATGGACGAGATCTACGTGGCCGGCGCCTTCACCGACGCCGGTGGCGTGGCTGCCGCCGACCGAATCGCCAAGTTCACCCCGGGAGAGGCAGCAGGGTGCGGAGGCAGCGTTCTGCTCGACTCACCCTCGAAGTTCATCATCTCGGCGATCGATTGGGGTGTGAAGATCGGCAGTAAGAGGGGCATCGCGGTCAGCGTCAGTTGGACCGCGCCGATTGGCTCGAACGCTCCGACCTTCTACAAGGTGTCGGTCGCCAAGGCGACCGGCCCGAAACCCGACCTGTCGTTCACCGAGGTCACTCCCTACCCCGAACTCGACTGCTGGACGTTCGAGAATTCGTGCCGTATCCCCTTGGTGTACGGCTCGAACGGAGGTTTCGGAATCACCGAGGCGCGCTTCACTCTCGTGGGCTATTCGTTCAATGGAACAACGTCTCCTCTCGTTCTCGACCCCGTTAGCCCCTACCTACCTGTCTTCCCCCCGGGCTCGCCGACCGGCGTGAAGGCGGTCGGTGGCTGGGGCAAGGTCACCGTCTCGTGGACCGCGCCGACCGAGACGGGCTCGTACCCCATCACCAACTACCTGGTGTTGTCCTCACCCGGGAACAGGGCCTGCATCTCGACATTGAAAGACGCAAAGCTCACCGAATGCACGTATACCAATCTGACGCCGGGCACCAATTACACCTTCAAGGTACAGGCACTCAACGGTGCCGGCTGGAGCAACGAGAGTGCAGCCAGCAACGTCTCCTCGCCTCAGGGTTTGCGCATCACGGAATACGGCCGCAAGAAAGTGACCTTCTCGTTCAACCCTGGTTCCGACATCACGGCCAAAGTGTGGGCCCAAGGGTTCTTACCTTTCACCGCGGTGACGCCGTGGATCAAGGTGGGGAACGGGAATTGGCAAGCACTCCCCCCCGTGAAAACCGATGCGAAGGGAATTGTGAACTGGAAGCGCCGTTTCCCGCGCAATCAGAACGGACAAACCGTCGAGGTCGGGTTCGAGAACGGAGGCAACTTCTCGAACACGGTCAAGATCAGAGGAGTCTGATCGACGTCACGTCCGCGTGACCGAGTTCATTCAGTGGCCGCCCTTCGGGGCGGCCACTGACGTTGTGGGGCGCGTCAGGCCCGTCGGGCGTCGATGGCGTCGACGAGGAAGGCGATGTCGGTGTCGTCGTTGTAGATCTGCGTGCTCACCCGGCAACGCAGTTGACCGCCGTGAGCAAAGATCGGAATCTCGATACGATCATCGGCGAGCAGCGACGTCTGAAGCGCCACGGCATCGGCTTTGGTCGTTCCCAGATCGGGTGGCAACGACAGGTAGGCCATCGGGCCGATCATCTCCTCCGGAGTGGTGAACGGGGTGGCCCAGATGTCCGACAATGCCCGAGCGCTACGCCACACCAGATCGTGGTTGTGTCGCAGAATGTCGACACCGCCCCATTCCTTCCACACCTCGATCGCCTTCGGAGCCGACAGGGCGGGCGACGGGTCACGCGTGCCCAGCAGATCGAACTCGGCGGCCAGGCCATTGCCGTATCCCCACGAGATGACCGTGGGATGCAACGTGTTCGCGTACTCCGGCGTCGTGACCACGAAGCCGCAGCTGCGCGGCGTGAACAACCACTTGTGCAGATTGGCCACGTAGAAGTCGGCGCCGATCGACTCCACGTCGAGGTCGACCGCACCGGAGGCGTGCGCCCCGTCGACGAGAGTCACCACACCACGGGCGCGGCACTCCTCGACGATGCGCTGAATGGGCAACACGAGGGCGGTCTCGGCGGTGATGTGGTCGATCACGATCATGCGGGTGGTCGATGAGAGCGCTTCGGCAACTGCCGTCACGAAATCGTCGACCGGCGCACCCGGTGTGGGCAGATTCATCGTGCGCACCGTCGCGTCAACCCGACCGGCCGCGACCTGCGCCGCCTTGGTGACCGCTCCGTATCCGAGGTCGGTCACGAGAATCTCGTCGCCGGGCTCGAAAGGGAAGGAACGCAGGACGGCGTTGGCGCCCGTGGTCGCGTTGTCGACGAATCCGAACAGATCGGGATCACAGCCCACGAAATCGGCCACCGCTTCGGCGGCCTCGCGCATGTGCGGCTTCGTTGGGTTGCCAGTGGCCTCGTAGTCGGCCAATTCACGCAAGAGGAACTGCGCCGGCTGCCGTTCGATCTCGTCCTGCAATGCACGCTGATGCTCGATCACCACGCGGGGCGGGGCGCCAACCGTGCCGTGATTGAGATAGGTGATCGTGGGGTCGAGAAGGAACCGATCGATGAGTCGTCGACCGAATTGCAGTGCCATGTCACACCGCGCGCAGATTGGTGCTGATCTTGGTGAAGGCGGCGCCGATGGCCTTGATCTCGGCGCGCGAGAGATGATCGATCATGAGGGCCCGCACACTCGCCAGATGGATGGGCGCCACCTTCTTGAGCAGGTTCCAACCTTTGGCGGTGAGTTCGGCGTGGGCAGCCCGGCGATCCTTGTCATCGCGCACCCGCGCCACGAGGCCGGAGTCGATCACGCCGGCCATGCGACGAGTGAGACCACTGCGGGTGAGGCGCAATGAGTCGGCCAGATCGCACAGTCGCAGTCGACGATCGGGGGCCTCGGAGATCATGGCCAAGAGCTGATAGTCCCCCATCGTGATGCCGTGGGGCGCGACGTCTTGCTCGAGCGCCTTCATGAGATCGACCGAGGTCGTGATGTAGGAACGCCAGGCCTTCATCTCGTCATCGTCGAGCCAGCGGGGGGACGCCATGAGGCCAGCGTAGCGGTTGGCGACAAAATAGTTGCGCACACAACCATTTCTTCATATAGTTGCGCTCGCAATCAGTGCCTCATCCGGGGCACGACCCCTCACAAGGAGAGTTACGTTATGGAAATCGTGATGTTCATCGGGCGGATCCTCTTCGCCGCCATGTTCGTCCTGTCGGGAATCAACCACTTCACCAAGGCCGAAGCCATGACCGGCTACGCCCAGTTCAAGGGTCTCCCCCAGCCCAAGCTCGCCAACCTCGCCTCGGGCGTCATCTTGCTGCTCGGCGGCCTGTCGGTGATCCTCGGTGTGGTGGCCGACCTCGGCGCGCTCGTCGTGAGCATCCTTCTCGTGATCATGGCCGTGCTCATGCACGACTTCTGGAAGCAGACCGACCCGCAGGCCCAGCAGACCGAGATGATCGGCTTCCTGAAGAACATCTCGATGGCCGGTGGCGGACTCTTCATGTTCGCGGTCATGTCACTCGACGGCGCCACCTACGGTCCGGCGATCACCGACTCGCTCTTCAAGACCACCCTCTGATCTTTCATCGGAACCTTGGTGTTCTGGGTCTGTATTCGGACGCCTGGCGTCGTTTCATAGACCCAGAACGCCAAGGGACGGGTGAGTGTGGGCGCGTAGGGTGCGATCGGTATGGCATCGATCATCCTGTTTCACCACGCGCTCGGCCTCACCGCGTCGCTGCGTGATTACGCCGACACCTTGCGCTCGTTCGGTCACGACGTGACCACCCCCGACCTCTTCGGAGGTCGCACCTTCGCTGATGTGCAACACGGCGTCGAGTTCGCCGAATCACTCGGCTTCGAATCGCTCGTGCACGCAGCCGAAGCCGCCGCCGATCTGGCGCCGCCCGACTCGGTGTTCATCGGCTTCTCCCTCGGTGTATTGCCCGCCCAATACCTCGTGCAGACCCGCCCGCGTTCGCGCGGTGCCGTCCTCATGTATGCGTGCGCGCCGGAGGCGATGCTTCCCCATCCACTCACCGACGGCATCCCGGTGCAGATACACGGCAACGAGTTCGATCCGTTCTTCGTGAACGACGGCGACATCGACCACGCCCACGCCTTGGTGGCCGCTCACCCGTCGGTCGAGCTGTACCTGTATCCCGGGAAGGGTCACCTCTTCGCGGAAGCGAATCATCCCGACTTCGAAGAGGAATCCGCGATGCAAGCCCGCGGCCGCATCGCCTCCTTCCTCGCCACCCTCTCCTGACTTTCTTGGTGATCCGGGTTGCTTTCGGTTGGGTCAGTCAGTGATCACGTTTTCGGTGACGAACATGCGCACACGACTCGACACGTTGGCCATCGAGTCGGCCACCACCTGCTGACCGATCTCGCTGGCGTACGCCGCTTCGAAATCGGCCTGTGAGTCGAACCACAACTCCGACACACCATCGGGCTCGCCGTCAGCTGGCGATGCAACCACGTTGAACACTCCCCTGCGCAACTTGGGTAGTTGCCGAGCCAGTGGCTGGTGATGCCCGAGCCACCACTGCACGAATTGCTCGTGACTCGCATCGGCACGCCGATACAACAAGATGACGGCTTTGAAACTCACGACGCCTTCTTCGTGCGAGCGAAGGGACGACCGCCCACGGCGAGCGCCACGCTCACCACGATCTCATCGGCCTGCGGCGCATCGGGAATGCACACGTCGATCGCGTCCATCTCGTCGAACGACCAGATGTCGTCCTTGTTGGTGATGGGCAGAGTGATCTGCGCGCCCGGGCCGGCGACTTTCTTGGTGGACGGGATGATGTCATCACCTTTCACCACCACCTTGCGCACCGGCGCTCCGAAACGCGGGTGGATGAGCGCGGCGGCTTGTTCGATCTCGCCGTTGGTGCCGACGATGCATCCCTTGCCGTACGCAGTCACTTCGTCGGGCTTCACACCGAGTGCGGCCAACGCCCGTTCGGCGAGTTGGCCAGCGATCTCGGCTCCCATCGTCTCGAGCACGGCGAGGTCGGCACCGGGCTTTCCGGCGAGCGGATTAGCGATCACCGCGCTACACACGGCCTTGCGAACCGTTCGACCAGTGGCACGACCCGATTCGGCGAGAATTTCTTCCGACGACGTGACGAACTTACGAATCTCCATGCATCGAAGTTAGTGCGGGCCTCTTCCCCTCACCGTTCCCCTCGGTGATCTGGGTCAAAAAACTGTCGCTGGGCGTCCGAATACAGACCCAGAACACCAAGGGGCGTCAGTGAGGCAGGGATGGTTGGGGCTGAGGTCGCCGACGGCGGATGAGGCAGAACTCGTTGCCCTCCGGATCGTGGAACACGCGGAACTGGCCAGTCGATTCATCGACCGTCTCACCCGAGTCTCGTCCGCCGAGTGCGATCACATGCAGAGTCGCGTCGTCGATGTCGTCGACCTCCACGTCGAGATGCACGCGATTCTTCACCGCCTTGCCCTCGGGCACTTTCTGAAAACCAATGTTCCCGATCACCGGCACGTCGCGCAACGCGACCCAGTCGGCTGCTTCGGTCCGCGTGTCAATGTCTCCACCCACCATTTCGCGCCAGAACACGGCGAGCAATGCGGGGTCGTGACAGTCGACGGTGACAGCGAGAACGCGGGCGATCGCCATGCGCGCCACGGTACCTTCGGCACACGTTTCCGTCCGTCGACGGATCGTGCTCGAACGAGTTCGGTACACCTGGGTCGCCTCACGCCCATCTGCTGAATCTCGTCGTGCAGGGCTCGAAGAGAGCCGCGGCAGCGCTGACCAACCAAGGAATCAGCTCCGTC
>VFQS010002296.1_pt1 | contig 15933 bp, 12 predicted proteins | sample 3512361 | NCBI WGS metagenome assembly VFQS01 (sample SAMN10412375, study PRJNA504923) | tailings metagenome | isolation source: Relicate 1 Philex TSF3 active mining | place: Philippines
ACCGCGCCATCTTCGGCTCGCTGGAGCGGTTCTTCGGGATCATGACCGAGAACTATGCCGGCGATTACCCCTTCTGGCTGGCGCCCGAACAGGTGCGCCTGCTGCCGGTCACCGATGAGGTGCGCGGCTACGCCGAAACGGTGCTCAACCAGCTGAAGACCGCCGGTGTGCGCGCCAGCATCGATCACTCTGGGGATCGCCTCGGAAAGCTGATCCGCAACGGCGAACAGATGAAGATCCCGGTGCTCGGGGTGATCGGTGCCAAGGAGGCCGAAACCGGTGCCATCAGCCTGCGCAGCCGGCGCGAGGGCGATCTGGGCAGCGTGGCCTTGGCTGATCTGGTGGCAGCAGCGGCCCAGGCGAATCAGGATCGGAGTGCAGGTCTGCCCCTGGGCTGATGACCACCCTCCTGGCCGGCGACATCGGCGGCACCAAAACCCTTCTGGCGATCTACGCGCTCGAAGGTGATCGGCTCAGCCAACAGCGGGCCGAGCGGTTTGTGTCGGTGGACTGGGCCGATTTCGGCGCGCTGGTGAACCACTTCCTGGCAGCAGAGCCCAGCAGCACCAGGCCCACTCACGCCTGCTTCGCCGTGGCGGGGCCGGTGCGGCAGGGCCGGGTGAAGCTCACCAACCTTCCCTGGCAGCTGGAGCAATCGGCCCTCGCTGCGCAGTGCGCGCTCCAGCAGGTGGACCTGGTGAATGACTTCGCCGTACTCATCTACGGCCTGCCGCACGTGCAGCCCGAGCAGCACACGCTGCTGCGGCCTGCGCTGAGCGGGGCCGATCCCCAGGCTCCGGTGGCCATCCTGGGGGCGGGCACAGGGTTGGGCGTGGCGATCGGGGTGCCCACGGGAGCTGGGCTCAAGGCGATGGCCAGCGAGGCCTCCCACGCCGAATTCGCGCCGCGCAGCGAGGCTGAATGGCAGCTGAAGTGCTGGCTGAAGCAGGATCTGCAGCTCGAGCGGGTGTCGATCGAGCGGGTGGTTAGCGGCACCGGGCTGGGCGAAGTGATGCGCTGGCTGCTGGCCACCGACCCCAGCGGCGCCGGCCATCCCCTGGCCGATGTGGACAGCAACGAACGCCCGGCCGCCACCGCCACGGCCGCGGCAGCTGGCGATCCCTTGGCCCGCAGCGCCATGGATCTCTGGCTCGGGGCCTATGGGAGTGCAGCCGGGGACCTGGCCTTGCAAACCCTCTGCAGCGGAGGGCTTTGGCTGGGCGGCGGCACCGCTGGCAAGTTGCTCGATGAACTGCGCTCGCCAGCCTTTCTGGATCCGCTCCAGCAGAAGGGGCGCCTCAGCACCGTGCTGGAGCAGGTGCCCGTCTACGCCCTCACCGACCCTGAAGCGGGCTTGTTCAGCGCCGCTTGCCGCGCCCGGATGCTGATGGGCTGAGTGGGACACTGGCCCCAGCAGAACCGACCGTATGGTCCGCCCCCGCATCGGCCAGGGGGTTGTGGTGGACGTTCCCGCCACGACAGCCAACCTGGGCCCCGGCTTTGATTGTCTGGGGGCCGCCCTGGATCTCAATAACCGCTTTGAGATGCGCTGCATCGAAGGCGATGGCGAGCGCTTTGAACTGGTGATTGAAGGGAGCGAGGGCTCCCACCTGCGCGGCGGCCCCGACAACCTTGTGTATCGAGCGGCCCAGCGGGTGTGGAAGGAAGCGGGCGAGCAGCCCATTGCGGTCGAAGCCCGTGTTCGCTTGGCGGTGCCGCCGGCGCGGGGCCTGGGAAGCAGCGCCACCGCCATCGTCGCTGGCTTGATGGGAGCCAATGCCCTGATCGGCGAACCGCTCAGCCGCGAAAAGCTGCTGGAGCTAGCCATCGACATCGAAGGCCATCCCGACAATGTGGTGCCCTCGTTGCTCGGGGGGCTGTGCATGACCGCCAAGGCGGCCTCACACCGATGGCGCGTGGTGCGCTGCGAGTGGTCGGCCGAGGTGCTGGCGGTGGTCGCGATCCCCTCGATCCGGCTCTCCACCAGTGAGGCGCGCCGGGTGATGCCCAAGGCGATCTCCATCGCCGACGCCGTCACCAACCTGGGCTCGCTCACCCTGCTCTTGCAAGGGCTGCGCACCGGCAACGGCGATCTGATCGCCGATGGCATGCATGACCGCATCCACGAGCCTTACCGCTGGGGACTGATCCAAGGCGGCCGCCAGGTGCGCGAGGCGGCACTGGAGGCTGGCGCCTGGGGCTGCGTGATCAGCGGCGCCGGCCCCAGCATCCTGGCCCTGGCCAACCGCGATCATGCCGGCGCCATCCGCAGGGCCATGGTGCGGGCCTGGGAAAGCGAGGGGGTGGCGTCACGGGCCGAGGTGCTGCAGCTGCAGCAAAGCGGCAGCCGCTGGAAGCCCCTTGCAGACCGCACCACCAGCACAGCCGCTAGCGATAGCAATTAATCGCGCAAACTTGAAACCCAGAGTCAGGCCTTTCAACCCCTAAGTAGAAATACTCAGCTGCTAGATTCACGCCCTCTCATGGCCTGATCCTGGGGTGGGAGCAGCCATCAACGTGATGAGGTCTTTATGGACGCCCTGATGCCCTTATTGGCTGCGTCCACAGCATTATCGAGCTCTGCATTCGGCGATGCGGCCGTGGCAGAAGGTCTGCTGGCTGGCCCTGCCAGCTTCCCCTGGCTCAGCCTGATCACGCTGCTGCCGGTGGCGGTGGCGCCGCTGCTGATGCTGCTGCCGGGCGACGGCACTGACCCCAAGCTGCCTCGCACCATTGCCCTGCTCACCCTGCTGGTGGACCTGGGCCTGATGTTGTTTGTGTTCAGCCAGCACTACGACGGCTCCATCGCTGGGCTGCAGCTGGTGGAACGTTTCGCCTGGGTGCCCGCCATCGGCCTCGAGTGGTCGCTGGCCACCGATGGGCTCTCGGCACCTCTGGTGGTGCTCTCCGGTCTGGTGACGCTGCTCTCGGTGGCCGCCAGCTGGAACATTCAGAAAAAATCGCGCCTCTACTTCGCGCTGCTCCTGGTGCAGGCCTCTGCCCAGGCAATGGTGTTCCTCTCCCAAGACTTCCTCCTGTTCTTCCTGGCCTGGGAACTGGAACTTGTGCCGGTTTACCTGCTGATCGCCATCTGGGGCGGCCATCAGCGCCAGTACGCCGCCACCAAATTCATCCTTTACACGGCAACCGCTTCACTGCTGATCCTGGTGAGCGGCCTGGCCCTTGCCCTGAACGGCCCCTTCACGCTCAACCTGAGCGAACTTATCGCCCGCTCCCCCGGCGGAACCTTCGGCCTGCTTTGTTACCTGGGCTTCCTGGTGGGCTTCGGCGTGAAGCTGCCGATGTTCCCCCTGCACACCTGGCTGCCCGATGCCCACGGCGAGGCCAATGCGCCGGTGTCGATGCTGCTGGCAGGGGTGCTACTGAAGATGGGCGGCTATGCCCTACTGCGCTTCAACGTGCAGATGCTCCCGGAAGCCCACCTGGTGCTCGCCCCGGCGCTTGTGGTGCTGGGCATCGTGAACATCGTGTACGGCGCCCTCAACGCCTTCGCCCAAGACAACGTGAAGCGGCGGATCGCCTGCAGCTCCGTGAGCCACATGGGTTTTGTGCTGCTGGGCATCGGCGCCATCGACAGCCTCGGCATGAGCGGCGCGATGCTGCAGATGATCAGCCATGGCCTGATCGCCGCGGCGATGTTCTTCGTCACCGGTGTGTTCTACGAGCGCACCAAGACCCTCTCGATCCCCAACATGGGCGGCCTGGCCAAGGTGCTGCCAATCACCTTCGCCTTCTTCCTGGCCAGCTCGCTGGCCTCGCTCGCCCTGCCCGGCATGAGCGGCTTCGTGAGCGAAATCACCGTGTTCCTCGGCCTCACCAGCAATGCCGATTTCACTGTGGGCTTCCGCGTGATTGCTGTGGTGCTTGCAGCCATCGGTGTGGTGCTCACCCCGGTGTACCTGCTGAGCCTCTGCCGGCGGGTGTTCTTCGGCCCCAGGATCCCAGCTCTGGCAGTACTCGGCGATATGAAGCCGCGCGAACTGGTGATTGGCCTCACCCTGCTGGTGCCCACCCTGGTGATCGGCTTCTGGCCGCGGGTGGCCATTGATCTCTACGAGGCCTCCACCACCGCCCTCTCCGACAACCTGGCCCAGGTTGCGCTGGTGGCGCTTCGGCTTCCCGCCCTGGGCTGATCAGCAGCGCAAGCCACCGGCAGGCTGGAATAGGCCTTGGCAAACCGCAGCGCGTTCCAGGCCCCATGAGCAGCTCCAGCGCAGCCCTCCCTGAGATCCTGCGGGGCGAGGGCCTTCCCAACTTTGAGGCGATGACTCCGGAAGCGGTGTCGGCCCACATCCCTCAGCTGATCCAGGAGCTGGATGCCGAGCTCACAGGCCTGGAGGAGCAGCTGGGCAGTGCCCTGGAAAGCTGCACTCCCCTGAGCTGGAGTGCGGTGATGGATCCGCTGCAGCGGCTGGGCGAGCGGCTGCGCTGGAGCTGGGGCGTGGTGAGCCACCTCAATGGGGTGTGCAACAGCCCGGAACTGCGCGAAGCCCATGCGGCCCAACAGGCCGCGGTGGTGCAGTTCGGCAACCGAGCAGGCCAGAGCCAAGTGATTTACAAGGCGCTAGAGCAGCTGCAGCAGCACGACACTGAGCTCGATGCAGCCCAGCAGCGCATACTCGCGGCGGAAGTGCGAGACATGCAGCTGCGCGGCGTGGGCCTGAGCGGCAGCGAGCAGGAAGCGTTCAACAGCGCCAGCCAGGAGCTGGCAGAGCTCTCCACCCGCTTCGGCAATCAGGTGCTCGATGCCACCAATGGCTGGACCCTCAAACTCACAGGGCGAGAGCAGGTGGATGGCCTGCCTGCCAGCCTGCTGGATCAGCTGGCCCAAGCCGCCCGCCAGGCAGGAGACAGTGAGGCCTCCGCAGAAGCAGGCCCATGGCTGCTGGGGCTGGATATGCCCCGCTACGCCCCCTTCCTCAAATACAGCCGCCGCCGCGATCTGCGGGAGCAGGTGTACCGGGCCCATGTGAGCCGCGCCTCCGGCCAGGCGGGCAGTGAGCTCAACAATTGGCCCTTGATCGAGCGCATCCTCACGCTGCGGGGCGACCAGGCACGGCGCCTGGGCTATGCCAACTGGGCCGAAGTGAGCCTCGCGGCGAAAATGGCCGACTCGGAAGCCGCCGTGGAGGCCCTGCTGGAGGAGCTGCGGGCAGCGGCTTACCCCGTGGCTCGGCAGGAGCTGGAGGCCCTGGCCGCCTGCGCCAGACGCCATGGCGCCGCTGAAGCGGCGGATCTTCAGCCCTGGGATGTGAGCTTCTGGGCTGAGAAGCTGCGCCAGGAAAGCTTCGAGCTCGACAGTGAAGCTCTGCGCCCCTATTTCCCCCTGCCCCAGGTGTTGGAGGGGCTGTTTGCCCTGTGCAACCGTCTGTTCGGGATCACGATCAAAGCGGCCGACGGCGAGGCGCCGATATGGCACAGCGATGTGCGCTACTTCCGCATCCTGGAAGGATCCCAGGCGGGATCCAGCGCCGGCACACCCTTGGCCGCCTTCTACCTGGATCCCTACAGCCGCCCCGGCAGCAAGCGAGGAGGAGCCTGGATGGATGAATGCCTGGTGCGCTCGCGCCGGCCTGATGGCGCGGCCGTGCTGCCGGTGGCCTATCTGATCTGCAACCAGAGCCCGCCGGTGGGCGAGACCCCTAGCCTGATGACCTTCGAGGAGGTGGAAACCCTCTTCCATGAGTTCGGCCATGGCCTGCAGCACATGCTCACCACGGTGGAGCGTCCCCAGGCGGCGGGGATCAACGGCGTGGAGTGGGATGCGGTGGAGCTGCCCAGCCAGTTCATGGAGAACTGGTGCTACGACCGCGCCACCTTGATGGGCATGGCCCGCCACTGGCAGAGCGGTGAGGCGCTGCCCGAGGCGGAGTACTGCAAGCTGCTGGCGGCGCGCACCTTCATGGGTGGTTCCGCCACCCTGCGCCAGGTGCATTTCGCCCTGGTGGATCTGAAGCTGCACAGCCAGTGGCTGCCCGGCAGCGGCCAGAGTCCCGAAGCGCTGCGCCGCCAAATCGCCGAAAGCACCACCGTGCTGGCACCGATCGACGAAGACGCGTTCCTGTGCTCGTTCGGCCACATCTTCGCCGGCGGTTATGCCGCGGGCTACTACTCCTACAAGTGGGCTGAAGTGCTCAGCGCCGATGCCTTCAGCGCCTTCGAGGAGGTGGGCCTTGAAAACGAGGAGCGCATCCGCGACACCGGCCGACGCTTCCGCGACACGGTGCTCAGCCTGGGGGGCAGCCTTGATCCCAAGCAGGTGTTCGAAGCCTTCCGCGGCCGCCAGCCCAGCAGCGAAGCGCTGATCCGCCATTCCGGCCTGGTAGCCGTGTGAGCTAAAACGGCACAGCATGGGGAGAGCTTCAGGGCGACATGGCTCTGCGTGCGTCCAACAGCGATCCCCTCGCCCTGGCTAATGACTGGAACTGCCCGGTGCCGCTGCTCGGCTTCGAAGCAGCCCTCGAGCGCAGTGTGTTCCGCTCAGGTCTGAGCCGCTCCGATTGGCTCAAGCGCCTGGCGAATGAGCTGCACAAGCCGCAGCTGCTCCCCCTGCTGTGGCTCCTGCCGCGGCGCTGGACGCTCTCACCAGCGCAACTGCCGCCCAAGCTTCAGGCTCTCGGAGGCGTGCTGGAACGGGGACTGCTCACCCCGGCGCTACTGGCGGCCCTGGCCGACGATCTGCCCCATCTGCTGCCGGCACCCAAGCCTGATCAACCCAATGCCCTGAGCCTGTGGAGCAGCAGACACCGGCCGCCGCTGCCTCGGGATTTTGCAACGCTGCAGCAGGCAGCGTCGGACGAGGCTGAATCTGAATCCAGCAGCACCACAACACCCGCTAGAGCAGCTCTGACTGGCGGGCTGGTGTGGCGCAATGTTGGGCTCAGCTACGAGCAATCGCCGCAGGAACGCCAACGCAACAGCCTGGTGGCCCGGGTGCTGAACCGGTTGGCAGCCAATCGCCTCGGTGAGGATCCCTGGTGCTTCGAAGGCTGCACCAGCAGCAGCAGTTGGCTGGCCAAGCTACAGGCCAGCGGTTGGCAGGCCCGGGCGCAACTGCGCTGCAGCGTGGCCAGTTTCGGCCTTGGGGCCAGCCTGCCCCAGGAGGCAGATGGCTGGAGCCAGGTGCCGCTGGCTCTACCGATTCGCACCGGCCTGCTTGGCGCCGATGGCGAGGAAGTGCAATCGCTGCTGCCCCACAGCTGCCTTGAGCTGGAGCTGCGCGGCCCAGGCCAACTGCTGCGCTTGCAGTACTACCAGGGCACCGAAGGGCTCTGCGGCTGGGAAGCTCTGAACGATCTGCAGCGCCCGTGGCAAAACGATCGCCATAACGGCACCGTTCACTACCTCGGAGAGCCCTACGAAGGCGAACGGCTCCAGCAGCTGTTTGATCTTCTGGAGGTGATCGCCCTGGTGCACAACCATGAGGCCAGTGACCGCCAGCTACTCCATGGCGGCTACGGCTCCTTGGGGTTCTGCATCGACAGCTCAGCGCTGATCCAGCAGGTGATGGAGGGCCGCTGCCAGTTGTTCCCGGTGCTGATGGGAGGGATCTGGCGCGAACGCCTCCTGCGCCGCGTCAACCAGCTCGGAACAGCGGCAGCCGCTTGGCTGGAGCCCTACAGGCAAGCGCTACAAGACCTCCCCCATGACGGCAGCCTGCACGGAAGTGCTGCGGCCAGTGCCGAGGAACGGCTGTTGGCCTGCCAGCCGCTCAGCAGCCCGTTTGTTCTGGTGCAGCAGATGGCGCAGCCAGCGCAGCCAGAATCGCCTTGATCACTGGCAGGCGGAAGGCTTCAGAAAACGGGCCCTTGCTGCCGTTGTGATTCATCCCCTCAATCAGCGAACGCTGGATCTGGCCCGCAGAAACGGCCTTGTTCCAGTTGGAGAGGGGCAGCAATGGCGATCGGCCTGGATAGGCGATGCGGCCAAAGGCAGCTACGGGATCCTTGCTGCCCACGATGGTGGTAATTCCGGCGAGCTGATGCAGCTCCTGGTTGCCACTGAACACCCCGCAAAAACTGATGATGCTCACCGGAGCTCGCGTGATGCGGCGCAAGTAATCAGCCACACCCATGGCCATCTCTGCTCCGCCGCTGTAGCCGGTGAGCACGATGCGGCAACCGTTATCCGGTCGGAATCCAACCTCGGCCAGGCGCAGGCTTATCTTCAACGCAAGCTCGTAATTGAGGATTGGGCCGTAGCGCCGATCGGAGGAAATCCCTACCTTGATGACATTGTTGGCCTGTACCAGCACCGCGGCCAACAGCTGAACCAAGCCGTTGGGATGCTGTTCCTGCAGCGCAAACAGCCGCCGCCAGAACCACTCACTGCCGGCATCTTCAGCCAGAGCCACCGGCATCACAGTGTAGGTTTCCAGGCCCCGCACCAGCAGGGTTTCAGCAGCCAACTGCTGCTCCAGCAATTCGAGAAACGCGGAGACCCGCGGCGGATGATCGCGCTCCAGCTGGTGGATGCCATCGAGGTACACCAGGTAGCAGCGATGCGGGCTTGCCGCCGGGTGGCTGCTCTCAAACAATGTGCCTGGAGCCGGTAAGCCCTGCAGCCAACCTTCCCAAAAGGCGAATTCACTCACCAGCGAGTAGATGCCAGCCGCTGCGATCAGAACCACCAGCAGCAGGCCAATCAACTGCAGCAACAGCAGCAGATCGGCAGGCGAGAGGGCGGAGCGTACAAACAGAGCCAGATGGCCCAGGCCCACCAGGTTGATGCCAAGGCCAATCGCTAAAACGAGCAGCAGCAGCTTGAGGTTGAAGCGCTGGCTCCAGGGATGAGGGCGAGCAGCGGCGTTCATGGCTCAGCCAGCTCCGAGGCAAGCATCGCGTAGCCCCGTTGCCAGCTCTGGCGAAATAACAAGGCCACGAGCACAAGAGCCAACAGATAACCGGGCGTGGTAAGCACAAGCGCTTGATCCCAGGGCAGATCGAAGCGCACATGCACGAAGGTGACGACATTCAGGTGGATCAACACCCAGAGCACCAGGCCAATGGTTTCGCCGATGTAGGGAGCAGCCACGCACACATAAAAACAGGCTGGCAGCAAACAGCTGGCGATCCCATCCACAAAGGCACTGGGGTGAACCGGGTTGGATCCATAGAGATTGAGCAGCACCATGTCGATGGAGCTGGTCAACAGGAAGGCGGAGGCCAGCACCAACGCATCAATCAACAGCCGCCAGAGGATCTGACGGGCGCCCAAGCGGTTGGCCAAAAGGCCAAACACGTGGGAGAGCGACACCGAGATCCCCACCACAAGCAGCAAGCCGAGCCCCAGATCGGCACGGATCAACCAGCCACCCAGGCCGTTCAGAACACGCTCCAGATCAACCAGCATGAAGGCGGCCCCTCAGGCGTCTATTCAAGCCTGAGGCGCGCTGCGCAACTGAGGGCGGTTGACAATCCAGATCACAAAGATCGAGAGCACGGCGCAGTAGAAGCACCACACCGAATTAAAGGTGGCGCTGTAGGTAAGCCAGGTGAGGAAGATCGAGACAAAGATCAGCACCCCAAACAGCTTGACGGCCTTATCAGCAACAGCGATGAGTGGGAGAACGATGAAACCCCAATACACCAGCTCACCCACAGGCTCGGTGTTCACAAAGTTGTGAACGATGCTGTGCAGGTTGGAAACGTCGTAGAGCAAGCGCCCCGTGCTGTGCACAGCGGGCTGAACCGCCGGCGGATTCAACAGCACCGGCAGATAGAAGGCAATCCCAAGCACCGTGGATACGGTCGCCACCCAACGCAGCCGGTTCTGCAAGCCACGAGAATCTGTGCTGCGACTGATCGACCAAGCACTCCAGGGGATCCAGATCATCCAGAAGCAATAGGCAAAGAAAAGAAATCCCAACCCAGCCAGCGTGGTGAGCGGCTCGGTGCGGCCGTTATCGAGGGCCGTCCACTCCAGGCCTTCAACGAACTGCTGAACACCAAAGAAAAAAGGAACCAGCGCCAACGGAACGTAGTTGGGCTGCTTATTCGTGCGGGCTAGATGGGTGCTGTAAAGGCCCAGGGGCATCAGCACCGCGGAGGCTGTGAAGCTGGCAGAAGCCGAAAAGCACATGGTGAGGGTGCATTTATAAGACTATTGATAGTTCTGAGGTACCCACGCGGCAACTGATCAACCTGGGGCGGTAAGGAACTGTTGCCGATTAGGGCGCAAGGAGTAGATCAGCGACGGCCCGCACAGCCCTCGGGTGAATAATCAGCTGGCGGTGCGTCAACACCGGCAACGCGCGGCGAGTGCCCAGTGGCAACACCGCCCGCCACCCCGGGAACACGGTGATGTCGGTGGGAGTGAACAGGCTGTGGCACTCCAGCGACCCCAACAAAACCTGATCCCGCTGCAGATCCCGCAGCAGTGCACTGCCAACCTTCATATCGGCAATGCCCGCGAAGAGGCGGCGCGGCACCAACTGCGCGGCGAGTGTGCCGTTCTGCGGACTCCCTAAACAGACAAAGCGGCGAGTGCGCAGGCAGCCCCGATGCTCCTGCAGCCAGGTGCGACCGATCACCCCGCCCATCGAAAACCCAAACAGATCCAAGGGGGTGTCAGAGCCGAAACGGGCCTCGATCAGAGCCGCCAACTGCGCTGCGAGTTCTCGGATCGGCACTGCCCCCAAGCGATGGGGCAAATGGGGAGCAAACAACTCCAGGGCTGGGTTGCGCCGCAGCAGCTCTTCTTCCAGGCGCCGAAATAATCGCGGCGTATCCCACAGCCCATGCAGGAGCACAAGCGGACGGGTCATGGGGGCCAGCGCCGTGAGCGTTGCACCGCCACGATGCCGCAGAAGCCAGGCACCGGCGCCTGGCATTTACGCAACTCCAACCAGATCGGCACCTCGCCGTAGATCTCCTCCAGCAGGCTGAAGATCTGATCACTCCAGTGCTCCAGGGTGAGGCAACGGATCGTGCGCGCCTGACGTTGCAGCGCCTGGATCGCCAGGCTGTAGTCGAGGCTGTGCTCCAGGGCATCAGCGGCGGCGGCGGCGCTCATATTGCAGCCCAAGCTGAAATCCAACTCAAACCACTGACCCGTTTGCCGCTCGTGCTCGAGCACTCCCACATGGGCCCAGAGGCGCAGGCCCCGCACCAGCACGCGATCCGCCGGAGCGCTCACAGGGGCAGATCGCGGTGGGTGAAGCTGCGCACGCCACTGGCGAAGTCGGCAGCGATATGACCATCGCCGCGCATCCAGTAGCGATAGGTGACCAAGCCTTCCAGCCCCACCGGGCCTCGTGGGGGGAGCGTTTGGGTGGAGATGCCCACCTCAGCGCCGAAGCCGTAGCGGAAGCCATCGGCAAAACGGGTGGAGCAATTCACATACACACCGGCGCTATCCACACTGCGCAGGAACGTCTCCGCGGTGGAGGCGTTGGTGGTGCAGATGGCGTCGGTGTGGCGGGAGCCGTAGCGGCTGATGTGATCGAGGGCCTGCTCCAGCGAATCCACCACCCGCACAGCGAGCACCAGATCGGAATATTCGCTGCGCCAATCGTCGTCGCTGGCGGCTTCGCTCACGCCAAGCGCCTGGGCTGCAACGTCGCCGCGCAAGCTCACACCGGCTGCGGCCATGGCCGGCAGGGCTGCGGCCAAAAAGGCTGGGGCAGCCTCGCGGTGCAGCAAGAGCGTTTCGATGGCGTTGCAGGCCGCGGGGTATTGGGTTTTGGCATCGATGGCAATGCGCAGGGCCTGATCGATGTCCACCTCCCGATCCACATAGAGATGGCAAATGCCATCGGCATGGCCCAGCACCGGAATGCGGGTGTTGTCTTGGATGAAGCGCACCAGCTCGTTGGATCCGCGCGGAATAATCAGATCCACCAGCCCATCGAGCTTGAGCAGGCCAAGGCTCTCTTCGCGGGAGGTGAGCAGCTCAAGCGCCGCGGGATCCACAGCGCTGGTGGCGAGCCCGGCGCGCAGGGCCTCCAGGATGGCCGCACAACTGCGGCTGGCTTCTCGGCCGCCCTTGAGCATCGCGCCATTGCCGGAGCGAATCGCCAGCGAAGCGATCTGCATCACCGCATCGGGGCGGGCTTCGAAAATCACCCCAAGCACCCCGAGCGGCACACTGACGCGCTCGAGCATCAGGCCTTGATCCAGCTCGCGGTGCAGCTGACGCCCCCCCAGGGGATCCGGCAGCTGAGCCACCTGGCGCACACCCTCAATCGCACCGGCCAATTTGGCGGCATCCAGCTTCAGGCGGGCCACCAGGGCCAGCGCCAAGCCATCGGTAGCCGACGCCTCAAGATCAGCCTGGTTGGCGGCAAGAATCTGGGCTGCAGCACCCTCCAGGGCTGCGGCCATCGCCTCTACCGCGTGGCGGCGCTCAGCATCACTCAGCCGCCCGAGCCCCATGGCCGCTCGGCGCACGGCGGCGGCCCGTTGCAGCAGATCAGGAGTGGGATCAGGAACGCTCACAGGCGCGGCGGGCACTGGGCGCATCATCCCAGCTAGGCGTTGAGCAGCCGATCGAGCGCCAGGCGTGCGGCACCCAAACGGCCTGCCCCATTGCCGAGGGCGCAGCGGCGCAGCTCCAGGCCCTGCCGGCTTTCGCGCTGCACCCGCTGCTCCACTTCCGCCAGTGCAGCTGGCAGGAAGTGGGCACTCGCCGCACTGAGGCCACCGCCGATCAACACCAACTCAGGGGTGAGCACGTAGATCAATGAGCTCAAGCCCACCCCCAGGCGGCGGCCGTAGCGCTGCCAGATCGCCAGGGCTTCAGCATCGCCCTGATCGGCCAGACGGCAGAGCTCCTGCGGGCTCAGTGGAGATTGCCGCGCCAGCGCTCCGATGCTGCAGAACTGCTCAAGCGAACCGCGGTTGCCGCTGTTGCAGGCGGGCCCCTCAGGATCGATGCAGATCAGGCCAGGTTCAGCCGCCGCGCCGCCATGGCCCGTGAACAGGCTGCCGCCCAGCAACACCCCACCACCCACGCCAGTGCCGAGGGTGAGCAACAACACATCGCTATAGCCCCTGGCTGCGCCATGCCAGGCCTCCCCCACCACAGCGCAATTGCCATCGTTCGCGAGGGTGACGCGCCGCTGCAGCTGCGGCTCCAGCCACTCCGCCAAAGGAATCTGCTCCCAACCCGGCAGGTTGATACACACCCGCGCCACCCGGCCCGCTGCATCCATCGGGCCCGGCAGGCCAACCCCCACACAGGTGGCCAAGCCATCGGGATCGAGCTGCTGCACAGCCTCCACCACGGCCATCACCACCGCACCGGGCATCGGCGGCTGGGGTGTGGGCACCTCCAGCTCCGCCAGCAGCTGCCCCTCCACCGAGAAGCGGCCCAGCTTGATCGCCGTGCCGCCCAGATCCACTCCGATCAGCTGGGCCATGGCAGCAACCTAGAAGCGCAGCAGCAACTGCAACTGGCTCTGCCAGCGGCCCTGGGTATCAATCGAGGTCTGCACGCCCACCCGATCACTGGCCTGGTAGCGGAGCGTCACCTGAGGAGGAAGATCGCTGCGGTTGGGCGCGGCCAACACCGAGAAGTTGAAGCGCTCGGTCACATCCAGACCGATCTCCGACCCCAGAACCAGCTGCGACGGCAAACGGCGGGAGCGGTTCTCGGAAGCCACCACCTCTTCGGGCGCGAAGTAGGTGGGATAGAGCGCAAAGGTGAGCCGTTGGCCGAAGGCGTCGCTGAGCCCGCCCACCACCGGCGAGAGCAGCGATTGACCCAGCACCGTGGCCAGTGCTGCACCGGCATTGCCACCGGCCAGACCCACCAGGGAGTTGCCACCGATCAAAGCCACCAGCCGCTCCTGCGGCAGCGGCGGTGAACTGGTGAGGCGAATGTTCTCGGCGAGGCGATCAGCCGGACCGAAGGCCTCCACCCGCACCTTCACCAGGCGGAGCTGATCGATGGAGTTAGCCGGGGCATTCACGTTCCAGTCGTAGAGGTTGGAACGGTTGGTTTCATTGGCCACCAGCGTGTCGGACACGCGGGTGCGCAGGGCGATATCCACGTAGGGAATCAGCCCGAGGCTCGGGGTGAACACCGCCACGTTGGGGGCGTCGGGATCGAGGCTGAAGTTGGTGGTGAACAGGCTGAGGCGGCCGTTGAGCAGGCGCACCACACCGCTCACCTGCAGCGATGGATCCAGGGCACCGCGCAGGGTAAGCAACCCACCGGTGTTGAAGTTGAGCACGTTGGGAACGCCCACCTTCAGATCCGGGCCAAGCCGCAGCCGCAGAGCGTTGAAGCGCAGGAACGGCAGATCAGGCATCGCCGCCCGCAAGTCCTGGCTGGCGGAGCTTTCCAGCTGCTGGCCCATCACCAGCAGCGGTTGCTTGAAGTCCCATTTCGCTTCCACCAGCTCCCGCACCGTCACGGGGCGGGTGGGCTCGTCTTCGGTGGCGAGCTGGCCGGGCTGCACATTCAAGCTGCCGCGGCTGAGTTGCAGCTCACCGGAGAGCTCTGGCGAACGCAAGGAGCCTCCCACCTCCACCTCACCGCTGGCGATGGCCTGCATGCGCGGCAGCTGGAAGGGCGCCTGCTGCACCTGCAACGCGAGCCGGCGCTTGGGTTGAGCCAAAGGCTCAATCAACCCGAGCTGGCCGCTGCCATTGATCAGACCCTCATCGCCGATGCGGGCGGTGAGCTGCTGCAGCTCGAGCTCACTGAAATCAAACAGAACTGTGGCTTCCAACTCGCGCATGGTCTGGCCGGCCACCTGCAGCACGCCATCGCGGAAGCGCAGGAAGCCATTGGCTACCGGCGTCTCAAGCGACCCCCGCACAAGCAGCTGCAGGTCGACACTGCCTTGCTGCCACTGCACCCCAGGCCCCCCAAGCACCGAGAGGAATTGCAGCCCATCACCGCGGCTGGCCACCCGCAACTCCAACGCGGCGCTGGTGGGCTGGAGCGGCACCGTGCCTTTCAGATCAACGCTGTTGGCAGCCCCATCGCTGCGCAACGACCAATCGAGGGTGATGGTGTTGTTCTCGAGCGCCAGATCGCCCCGCTCCAGCTGCAGGGGGGCTCCAGCCAAGGAAGCATCCTGCAGGGCGAGGGCCAGTTGCAATTCAGGGCGGCGGCGACCATCGCCGAGGGCAAAGCGTCCGCTGGCAGCCAGACCACCACTGAGGCCATCGGGCACTGTGGTGAACAGGGCCAGGAGCGCCAGCGGCAGATGCTCCACCGAGAAGGTGGTGGCACCACCGAGGGGGCCCCGCAGAGTGAGTTGCACTGGAGCTCCCGTGAGGGCCTGGTCGCGATCGGCGCCGCGCAACCAGAGATGGCCGCTGGCCTGAAGATCAAGGGAGAGCCGCGCGATCGATGGCCCCATGAGGGTGAGATCGGCATCCATCAGGCCCTGCAGTTGGCGTGGATCGAGCCGTTGAGCGGAGCTGCGCTGGAGGGCCAACGCCGCGGCGACCTGCAGCTGGGCCTGCTCCAGAGCCTGCAGCTGATCGTTGAGGCTCAGCCCCAGGGTGTCGATCACCAGGCCTTGCAGATCAGCAGCAGAACCAGCCAGGCGAGGCGGCCCGCTGCGCCAGAGCTGAGCTGATCTCCAGAACTCCTGCAGGGTTTGGGAGCCAAAGCGGCGCGCTTCAAAACGGGCCCAGAACGGGCCGCCCTGCTCGCCCCGCAGGCGCATGGCAACACTGTCGTCTTGCTCGCCCTGCCAGTTCCCCACAGCGCTGTAGCGGCCTTGGCGGTAGCTGCCGCTGGCGGTGAGGCGGCGGCCGTAAAGGCCCAAGAAGTGAGGCCGATCCAGGCGGATCTCGCCGGTGATCCAGAGCGGTTGCAGATCCAGTTGCCCTTTGCCGCTCAAGGCGCCGCCCAACGGCTGGAAGCGACCGCTGGAACCCAGGGCAAAGTCAAGACCCGCCAGGGGGAACGCCTCGGCGCTCCATTGGTAGCGGCGTGGATCGCCGGCGA
>VFQS010002298.1_pt1 | contig 15922 bp, 7 predicted proteins | sample 3512361 | NCBI WGS metagenome assembly VFQS01 (sample SAMN10412375, study PRJNA504923) | tailings metagenome | isolation source: Relicate 1 Philex TSF3 active mining | place: Philippines
TGCAGACTCCACCGCATGCGCCATACCACGATGATTACCACCACATACATCAGCACACCAGCATAGGCCTTGTGTGACACCAACAACGTTTCGATGATACCTACCGGCAGTGCAAAGACAAAACTCATGGCATTGCCGAAAGCGATACCGGCATAGGCCAACATGATGAGGCTCGCCAGCCAGAGCGGCACCGTGCTTGACTTCAACATGCCAAACAATGCCCACCACAACAATAATACGGGCACATAGTAGTCGGGCCATGCCACGGGGATGGCAAATGCGGTCCACAGAATCAATGCCCCGAATTGAACGGGATGATGCGTCTGATCGGCACGCGGCACCAAAAACTGCATCAACACAATGCTCGCCAACATCCCCAACGCCACCACAGTTGTCGCTTGGTACAGCCACGGATGCACCGAGATAATCCATGTCACCGACGGCACGGGCCACAATGGCGTACATGCTCTGATTATCGCGCCAAGCCGTGGTGCCACCGATGATGGGGATGACGTCGAAAAAGAAGGTGGTATATTCACGCCAGCCAAGCCACAGCATGGCAACGACGTTGATGCCCAGCAAGGCACCTCCAAAGGCCCACAATGCACGCCAGCGCTGTTGGGCAACCCAGTATACCAAAAACACCACCGGGTAGAGTTTGAGCGACGTCAAGACGGCGATGATGAACCCTGCAGTGGCATCGCGGCCACGCACAATACACCGGTACAACAGCACCACACTGGCCAGCACGACGACGTCGATTTGCGCGAGCATGAAGGTATCCACCAACGGCGCATAATTCAGCGTCAGCGTCACAGTAGCCAGCCACCACAACCGGTCTGGGGCAGATTGCCACCATATCCACGCCGCACAAATTCCCAGGAGCAAGCCAACGTCCAGCCAGCGGTATGCGTCAATCAAGACGGAATTGGGAATATGCGCAAATGGCACAAATACCAAGCAGTACGCCGGTGGGTATTTGTAGATGTAGCCAAACAAATCAGCGGCGATGTCGGACACACGATAACACGACCCCTGCACGAGCCAATCATTGGCGGCTTGCACCCACACATCGAAGTCGGAACTCACGCGCCCAAACATGCCCACCAAGCGTGGCACAGTGGCCCACAGACCACTTGCAATCAGCACGAGCGGCATATACCAGCTGCGTATCCACGTTGCAAGCACAGCATCACGGCGCCACTGTGCCAGCAGCATGCCTACCAGCCCGCCCCCCGTAGCCACGAGCGCCGCCCACAACGGCTGGGATGGGTACTGCCACTCAGGGGCGATGGTGATACCGTCATACATGACAAACTGCTGGAAAACAGGGAGCCCGAGCATACCAAGAGCACTGAGCGCAGGGAGATACTGGCCAGGTACCTGTGATTGGTCAGGCGTGACCCATCCCAAGATGCGTGCGCCCCCCCACCAGAGCCACCAGAGCACCAACAGCACGGTCAGCCACGGCAAGATGGAAACGAACTCGAGGGGGGAGTACCACCAGCCTAGTGTGGCTAGTGCGACCAACATGCTGGTGCCCCCCATACTCGTGTGCCGTGGCGATCCACTACGCCACATGGCTACATAGGCCAGTGCGGCAATCACCCAGATCCAGCCAATTTGGGGGCGCGGCAGCCACCACATGCTGTGCGTCGTCGGCAGCATGCGTGCTTGATGAAAGAGCACACTCAACGACCGTCCAGTATCGTCCACATGTGGTGAGTTGGCACTAATGTGCAATGGCACATACCACCGCCATGCTGGTGCCACGTCAAACAACACTTGGTAGCGACGCATCCGCCAATCGGTGAGCACAATCGGTAGCGCTGGCATAGCCTCAGACTCAAGCACCACAGACTGTGTGGGAATGTGCGCAATCAGAGCATGGGTGAGGTTGATTTCGACAATAGTCAGGCCAGCGCCCACAGAGGGAAAACGAACCTGACTAGTAGCGGCCAACCAGCGTACTGATTGCCCAGTGATTTGTTCGGCAGCATGTGCGCCGACAAAGCCACGGTCTTGCGATGCCTGTAGCCACGGGGACTCCACAATCCATGGGGTCAGCAGTGGCAACAGCAACACCCCTCCCAAGATGGACATGACCAACCATTGAATGATGGTGGCGCGGCTCATCGTGATGATCCCCTCTCACCCGTAACGGGTTCGAACTTACAGCAATGATTCTGCCTCGGGGCTACACACCATGGCCAACACGGCTTTGTGGGCATGCAGGCGATTTTCGGCCTGATCGAACACCACCGATTGAGCACCATCAGCCACAGCAGCGGTCACTTCTTCGCCACGATGCATCGGCAAACAGTGCATGAACTTGGTGGTAGGTCGGGCTGCCCCCAACAGACGCTCATTGACCTGGTAGGGCTGTAGGGTGGCAATACGAGCCTCGGCATCGGATTGGCCCATACTGACCCATACATCGGTATAGATGACATCAGCATTGGCTACCGCCTCAAAAGGATCGGTGGTAATCAACACTTCGGATTCGCTCTGCTCGGCCAGTGTACGGGCTTCAGCCACAATCTGCGGATCCGGCGCATATTGGGCTGGTGTAGCGGCTGCGATATGCATGCCAGCGAGGGGGGCTGCGTGCAACAACGAATGCAACATGTTGTTGCCGTCACCCACGTAGGCCATGCGTACGCCACGAGTGCCACCGAATTGCTCTTTGATGGTCAACAAATCGGCGAGGGTTTGGGTGGGGTGGTGCATGTCACATAGCCCGTTGATGACGGGGATGTGGGTGGCATCGGCCATTTCGCTCAACGTGCCATGTTGATACACACGGGCCATGATGACATTGACGTAGCGCTCGAGCACCCGCGCGGTGTCGGCAATGGTCTCCCCACGGGTAAGCTGCATGTCATTGGCATTGAGGAACATGGCGTGCCCACCGAGCTGTGTCATACCGACCTCGAAGGCGCTGCGGGTACGCGTCGATGGCTTGAAAAACATCATAGCCAACATTTGACCAGCCAGTAATTCGTGGGGCACGCCGCGACGCAAGCGCCCTTTGAGGGTCATACCTGCGGTCATCAAATCAGCAACTTCCTGCTGATTCAAATCGTTCATTTTGAGCAAATCACGCCCATACAACGTATGTGCCACCGCACACCTCCTCAATAGAATCAATCAAATGCCACCGGTAACTCGGGATGTGCCTGATACCGAAAAAACAACTCGATTTCGGCTGGCACCACCCGATCAAGCGACAACGGCGGAATATCTGCACGGGCAAACCATTGCGCATCGCTGACTTCGTGTGATGGGCGCAACTCGCCACCCACAATCTCACACTGAAAAAAGATGATGTAGATGTGCCAGGGAATTGGCGTGTGACCCTGCTTGTCGCGGTCAAGCACCGCAATCAGGCGCGTTACACGCACTTCGTATCCGGTTTCTTCGAACACCTCACGTGCAACAACCTCAGCAGGCGTACTCCCCACATCACACCAGCCACCAGGCGGCGTCCAGCCGCCGTCGGCTTTTTCACGTACCATCAACAAGCGCTGTTGCGCATCGAACACCACGGCTCGCACACCAACTTTGGGCGTGGCATAGCCGGTTTGCGAAGCAAACATGGACTGTACTGCCGCAAGCGGCGAATCGGTACCATGCGCCATCATCTCGGCAGCGATCTGCTGTAATTCTTGATAGCGTTCGCGGTCAAATTCATCTTTGGCGTAGGTCAGCCCTGACTGAGCCAGGGCCTGTACGCGACGTGACCATACCAACCACTGTGGCGTTGCCATGATTAGACCTGCGCGTCACGTTGCAAGGCCTGCTCTGCCTGTGCGATTTGGGCGGCCACGGCATCTGGGCCGGTAGCACCGGGTACCGTGCGAGCCCGCACCGAAGCGGCCATGCTAAAGCACTCATACACGTCTGCCTTGAATGTACGATCGATGCTCACAAAATCATCGATGGTCAATTCAGCCATCTTGACGCTTTTTTCTTCGGCTAGTCGCACCAACTGACCAACAACCTTGTGGGCCGTACGGAAGGGCACACCGCGATCGACCAGATAGTCTGCCACATCTGTGGCCAACATGGCATCATCGAGGCCACGCAACAAGGCGGCTTCGTTGAATCGTGCTGTTACTAGTGCACCAGCCACCACCGGCAACACCAAATCCAAAGTGCGCGCCGTGTCGAACAGCGGTTCTTTGTCTTCTTGCAGGTCTTTGTTGTAGGCCGACGGCAGACCCTTGAGCACGGTCAAAATCGTGGTCAGATTGCCCATCAAGCGCCCCGATTTACCACGGGTCAGCTCAAACGAGTCCGGGTTTTTCTTTTGGGGCATCAGGCTCGACCCAGTCGAGTACTTGTCTGCGAGGGTCACAAAGCCGTATTCGGCACTGCTATAAAACACCATGTCTTCGGACAAGCGACTAATATGCACCCCGATCATGGCAGCCACAAACAAGTATTCGGCGATGAAATCGCGATCACTGACAGCATCGACGCTATTTTGGGTAATCTGCTGCATACCCAGCTCAGCTGCCAAAGCCTGACGGTCAATTTTGAGAGGGGTGCCAGCGATAGCACCTGACCCGAGGGGCAGGGTCGAAGCACGGCGCGCGCAGTCTGCAAGGCGGGCCCGATCGCGCTCAAGTGGCCAAAAATGCGACAACAGCCAGTGTGACAACAACAACGGTTGAGCGCGCTGTACGTGCGTATAGCCGGGGATAATCAGATCTCCGGCAGCCTTGGCCTGCTCGAGTAGGGCATGTTGTACCAAGCGAACAGCTTGATCGGTGCGTTGGATGGCCCCCAGCACCCACAAACGGATGTCGGTGGCGACTTGGTCGTTGCGACTGCGCCCGGTGTGCAATTTGCCTGCCACGGCGCCTACGAGTTCGCCCAGACGCCGTTCGACAGCCGAGTGGATGTCTTCGTCGTCTTTGGCGACAAAAATGCCCTGGGCGAATTCTGCATGCACAGCCTGCAAGCCGCGCAACAGTTGATCCAACTCGACAGCGGTAATCACGCCCACACGTTGAATCTGGCGAGCCCACGCCATACTGCCGCGAATGTCTTCGGCCCACATGGTCTGGTCAAACGGAAATGAATTGTTGAGCTCTGCCATCCGGGCATCAATGCCCTCGCTAAATCGTCCACCCCACATGTGCTGCCTCTTTCAACTATGCTTGGGCGTCGTACGCCGACGCAGGACAAGTACTCCAGTGCCCAATATCACGACCGTCACACCCCAGAGAATCAGCCCATACGTCAGGCTTTGTGGCCAATACCACATGGTCACCTGATACGGACCTGCTGGCACCCATATCCCACGGAATACACCATTGACCGTGTAGATGGTCGTCGGCTCACCGTTGTAGGTGGCATGCCACCCCGGGTAGTTTGTATCGCTGATCACCACTACCCCCGCAGATTGTGCCACCCCTGCGATAACCACGCGATTGGGGAGATATTCAACCACCGTCGGCACATCTTCAGGTGTGGTTGGCACTCCAACCGAGGGGAGCTCCTGCTGCGCCAGCACCGTGGTCGCCATCGCGAAGGCGGGGTCACGCAAACGCTCGTAGAGCGCGTTTTTGTCGGCAATGACCTCTACGACATGCACCAAATTCGCACGTGGGATGACCTGTGGGTTGCGATAAATGCTCCCCTCATCACTCTGGTGGACCAATTCAAGCCCGGGGAACTGCTCACGCAACGGGGAATTGGGCCTAAACAGCACATACTCCACATTGGTCAGATTCAACCACTGCGGGGTCTGCGCTGCTTTCGTCAAATACATGCTGACGCTGTTGCCGCCATCGGTGACGCTGCCTTCCCAACGCCGGACGAATTGGGCGTATTCCCCCCAGATCAATGAATCAAAACCACGCACATCGGCAAAACCGGCGACCACATTCGTATTTGACTGATAAAACGGATAATCGGCGGCAAAAATACGAAACACTCCGGGCTGGCGTTGCAAAAATGCCTGCATGCGGGTGGTCGGCAACACCGGATCTGACGGATAATCAGCAGGAACTTCGGCCCGTAGATCTGAGGTCGCTACCATGCTGTCTGACCACGACGGTTGCTGCAACGGTCGCCAGTACCACCACTGCTGCCCAGCTACGACCAGCAGCAGCCCGGCTATCAACCATGTTTTTGTGGACCACCGCCGCCACAAGAGCAAAACCACGGCCACCGCATTGGCGATAATCCAGACTTGGTCGTCCACCTGATACGATGCCAGGATACGCCACGGCAAACCGGGAGTAACCCACCAGGCATACCACCAAATCCCCACCACAGCCACAGTGTGGGCCGCCCCAACCCACCACCCAGATACAAGCGTCCAAGCTCGGTCGGATTGCCAGAGCTGTTGCAACACGCCGGCCGCCACCACGCCAATCAACAACGATGCGGGCAACATGGCGCGACTCAGTTCACGGAATTGCGACATGACTGGCACGGATTGCCACCATGACACTGGCGATATCGCGTACCCCCAGCACACAATGGCGACGACTGCAAGTACGCGCAATGGGCGCTGTGGAAGCAACCACAGGCCAAGTATCCACAGACCAAACGGCACTATGCCGACATACCAATCGGCAATACTACCGTCTTTGTAGCCCCAATCCCCTGCCGTATGCAAGTTGGTCAGCAGTTCAGGAGCAATACTCGTCACGGCGGCCAATGGGCTATAAGCGCCCGTACCGCCGGCCCGCGATACCGTCAAACCGAGCTCCAGGGTGGGCAACATTTGCGGCGCCATTAGTCCAAAAATCACCACACCGGCACAACTCATCCACCCCAATGCGCGCAGGAAGTAGGTCGCCCGCATACTCGCCACAATACCCAAAAAGACCAACGACGACGCAAGCACCACATACACCGAGGTGTCGGGCTGTGATAATCCGGCCAGTACGATGCCCATGCCAAACACCACCACCGCCCTACGGGCCGATTGGAGGTCGTCTTTGATCAGACTCAATGCCAAGCAAATAGCCCCATACATGGCCACAGGTGCCCAGGCAATTACCCCGCCCATGGTGGGTAATTCGACCCATTTAGCCGTGAATCCGGAGCCAAGATACGTCAGCGGCACAAGCAATGCCGGCAGTGGGGCAATGTCGAGGCGCCGAGCAAGATACCACGAGCTCACCCCGCCAATCAGCAGATGCAACCATACCACTACACCGAAGGCGTAGTAGGTGGGCAACACGGCAAACAACAGCGTCAGCGGATACCACACACTGCTATTGGCAACTGCCATGAACGGAGTGCCACTCAGCACATAGGGGTTCCACAGTGGAATGCTACCCTGCCATAGTTCGCGGGCATAAAACAATCGTTGCGGGTAATGCTTGAGCACCAAATCACTGGGGAGCGTATTACCGAGTGGTACGCGCTCGAATGAATAGCTCCAAGGAGGCAGATGCGCCACAATGTTGAGCGGCAACCACATAGCACCACCAACCAGTGCTGGTGACATGATGAGCGTAATCACTCCCACGATGAGGAGGAGTGCCAGTCGTGATGGCGTCAACCATGCTCGTATGACGGCATATTGGTGGTGCCACCAGCTCATGTATGAAGTACTGTCGTGCATTGCCAGACCCAACTCTCTCTACTGATGCATGCGCTGCATCCACCACCCAGCAAGTAGGGCGGTCAGTGTACCGACGCTCATCCTCAACCCCAACCGAAAAATCTGCGCCTCGATGCACACACCCAGATGTGCATTCCAACGACTCAGGAATGGGCAACATCACCGCATACGCAGTTCGGATTCCACGATAGCAGACGACCTACGACGACTTCTTGGGCATAAAACGGACGGTGGGGGAGTAGCGAGTCACTAGGTCACTGATGACCCTGTTGCCAACCACCGGGGAACAATCGTACACATAGCTTCATTCTGCACCAAAGTAAGAAGCAACAGAGCGAGTCTACTGCTCCACCACAGAATACAGGCACAAATCATGTGCAATCGACATTTCCCTTGCCCCACCGACCGAGATGTACGCATACTTATGTCGTGTAGTGCGCATTCACTTCGACATATTCCTTGCTGAAATCACAAGTCCACACCGTTGTCGCCTTGTCACCCATCCCCAAATCCAACGTGATAAACACCTCGGAGCGACGCAGCAACTGTGAAGCGGCATCAAGATCGGCTTCGATGGGCATACCACTGCTGACCAAGCGAATTTGTTCTTGGCCCAACCCGAAGTCCAGTGTCAACGTATCGGGGTCGATGGCTGCGCCACTATACCCGGCTGCACAAACCACACGCCCCCAGTTGGGGTCGTTGCCATGAATGGCGGTTTTGACTAATGGCGAACAGGCAATCGCATCGGCGACGCGATGCGCCATGGCATCGCTGACTGCACCGGTCACACGGATTTCGACCAATTTGGTGGCACCCTCACCATCGCTAGCGATTTGTTTGGCCAAATCAATACACACCTGCGACAACATGGTCATGAACGTGGGCAGTTCTGCATCACTAATACTCACACCAGAGACACCAGAGGCCAACAGCAGCACCGTGTCGTTGGTGCTCATATCGCCATCTACACTAATTCGATTAAAACTCTGATCAACAGACTGCTTGAGTGCCGTTGCCAACACGTCAGGAGCCACTTGCGCATCGGTGGTCAACACCGCCAGCATGGTGGCCATGCCGGGATGAATCATCCCAGCGCCTTTGGCAATCCCAGCGACAGTGACCGGCTGCCCAGCAATCGTCACCGTGGCGCTGGCCCGTTTGGGGCGTGTATCAGTGGTCATGATGGCACGTGCAGTCGCTTCAGCGTCACGCAACCACACATCTGATGTCAACGCTTGTATCCCAGTGGCGACCTTGGTCATGTCGAGCTGACGCCCAATCACACCTGTCGACAACACCAACACCTGGTCGGCTTGCCCACCAACCACATCAGCCGCGAGTGCAGCCATTTGACGGGTATTCACCTTGCCCTGATCACCAGTACAGGCATTCGCACATCCCGCATTGGCAATGACCGCCCGAATGTTGCCGGCCGAGGTCGACAAGACTTCGCGGTCGTACAGCACGGGGGCTGCTTGCACACGGTTGGTCGTGAACACACCAGCCGCGCTACACGGCACATCGGCCACTACCAATGCCAAGTCCAACACGCCGTTTTTTTTCAAACCACACGCAGTTGCTGCAGTCCGGAATCCGGGTGCAAAGGTGAATACCGTCGTCATGTCGTTCCTACTTCTTTCCATCCACGAAGGCACGCACCTTCATTGGCAATCCAAAGATCTTGATGAAGCCTTCAGCATCCTTTTGGTTGTAAGAATCGCTCATCGTGAAGCTGGCAATGTCTGGGTTGTACAGTGTCGTCTCAGCCTTGCGACCAACCAAGATGGCATTGCCCTTGTAGAGCTTCAAACGCACCGTGCCGGTCACGTTCTGTTGAGTCACATCAAAGAAGGCCTGCAGTGCCTCACGGAGTGGAGTGAACCACTGCCCGTTGTAGACCACTTCTGCATAGCGATGCGCCACCGTGTCTTTGTAGTGCAACGTGTCGCGATCGAGCGTCAACTGCTCGAGGCCCTGATGTGCGACCCGGATCAAGGTGCCACCGGGAGTCTCGTACACACCGTGGCTCTTCATGCCCACCAGACGGTTTTCGACCAAGTCGATGCGCCCGATGCCGTGCTTGGCACCCAACTCGTTGAGCTTCTTGAGCAAGTCCACTGGGCCGACCTGTTGGCCATTAATGGCCGTGGGGATACCCTTCACGAAGTCGATTTCGACATACTCGGCAGCATCCGGAGCAGCCTCTGGCGACACCGACATGGTGTACATCGGCTCTTCGGGCTCGTTCCACGGATCCTCGAGAATACCACCTTCGTGTGACATGTGCCAAATGTTGCGGTCACGGCTGTAGATCGACTTGATGGTGGCGCTCACGGGCACGTTGTGCTCAGCGGCGTAGTCCAACGCATCCTCGCGTGAGCGAATATTCCACTCGCGCCATGGTGCGATGACCTTCAGGTGTGGAGCAACGACCATGTAGGTCAGCTCAAAACGCACCTGATCGTTACCCTTGCCGGTACATCCGTGAGCCACAGCGTCAGCACCCTCTTCGAGGGCGATTTCGGCTTGGCGCTTGGCCAACAATGGCCGTGCCACTGATGTGCCAAGCAGGTACAAACGCTCGTAGGTGGCGCCTGATTGCACGAGAGGGAAGAGGTAGTCGCGCACAAAAACCTCACGCAGGTCTTCGACGTAACACTTCGATGCACCACTGGCAATGGCTTTTTCTTCTATACCGACAAGCTCGTCGTCTTGACCCAAATGCCCACAATAACACACGACTTCGGGGTTGCCGTAGTTTTGCTTGAGCCACGGCACAATGATGCTGGTATCAAGCCCGCCCGAATACGCCAGCACAACCTTCTTGACTTTGGGACGTTCCATGTCAACTCTCCTTTGTTATGTAAATAAAAGCTCAACATCATCGCGCGTCAGGGTTTTGATCCCGCCATGCTCTGGGGTGATGAGCTGACTCACCAATTCACGTTTGCGCTCCTGCAGTTGCAGAATTTTTTCTTCAACTGAATCGCGCACCACCATTTTGTAGACCATGACCGGCTTAGTTTGACCGATACGATGTGAACGGTCAGTGGCCTGCATTTCTACGGCTGGGTTCCACCATGGGTCAACATGGATCACATAATCGGCGGCAGTCAGATTAAGCCCTACACCGCCGGCCCGGAGACTAATCAAAAAGAAATCATACTGCGAGTCATGCTGGAATGCATCGATGACCTGCTGGCGATCGCGGGTACGCCCATCGAGGTAGGTATAACGCACGCCACGGGCATCGAATTCATCGCGGATGAGCGTCAGCATTTGCACGAACTGGCTGAACACCAACGCCCGATGACCAGACATACGAATCGAATCGAGCGTCTCAAGCAACACGTCAAATTTGCCCGATACACTGGGATTTTGGGCATCGACGAGGCGCGGATGATTACAGATTTGTCTGAGTCGGAGCAACCCTTCGAGCATCTTGACCCGTGCTTGTTGGATGCCTTCACCGTCAATCATCCCCAGCAACAAAGCACGGTAGTGGTCACGCTGGGCATCGTACAACACGCGTTGTTCGGGTTCCATATCGCTGTAGATGATGTGTTCGGTGCGCGAAGGCAAATCGGGAGCAACCTGGTCTTTGGTGCGGCGCAGGATGAAGGGATACGTGAGGCGGCGCAGCAGCGCAAGTGATTCATTGCGGCCCTCACCTTCACGCATGAATGTTTCTCGGAAGATGTCGGCTGGACCCAGCAAACCAGGATTCAAAAAAGCGAACTGCGACCACAACTCAACCACGTTGTTTTCGATGGGAGTCCCCGTCAATGACAAACGTCGATCTGACTGCAACCGGCGTACGGCGCGTGATGTCTCAGCATTTGGATTTTTGATGGATTGTGATTCATCCAAAATCACGTACTGGAAGCGATACGTGATGAGCATTTCGATGTCACGCAACATGGTCCCGTAGGTCGTCAGTACCACATCCACATCGGCAAATGGTTGCACGGTTTTGTTGCGCCCCTGATCCACATGGGTCAAGACCCGCAGATTTGGCGTAAATTGAGCTGCCTCGCGTTGCCAGTTGTAGATCAATGAACGGGGCATCACAATCAATACCGCGTTGGCGTGGGGTTGACGTTCGCGGATGGACTGCACAAACGCCAACGTCTGAATCGTCTTGCCAACACCCATGTCATCTGCCAAACACCCCCCAAAGCCGTAGGTATTGAGGAAGTGCAACCAGTCATATCCGGCTTTTTGATAGCTCCGCAGAGTCCCCACAAAGCCGAGTGGCAACGCTTGGGGCTCGATGTGTTCAAACAATCGCAAACGTGCCCGGCGTTGCTCGAATTCGGCGTCGATTTCGGCACTCTGTGCCATCTGTACCAGTTGATCGACCACAGCCGCTTGGGCATCACGATAGCGCAATTGCCCGGCATGATCATCACCCATGGCAAACAGTGGTGCGAGGCGTTGTGCCAGCTGGGCAGGCACAAGCCCCAGTGAGCCATCAGGCAACAAAATGTAGCGATCACGCCGCAACACGGCTTGGCGAATCGTCTGCAAATCCACGCTCAGATCGCCGAAGTGCACCACCGCCGCCACATCAAACCAGTCGATGTGCGATTGAACCTGTACGTGCACCTGTGGCTCGTCCATACGCATGCGCACCGATGTCAACAACGACTCACCGGCAACCTCGAAACCGTTGGCAACCAGGGTGCCGACGACACGCATCATGAAATCCACGGGATCTACCCGTCGACGGGTACGAAACGACCCATCATCACCGACACGCAATCCTTGTTGTTCGAGGATGCTCACAAGGCGCATTTCCGCATCCACATCACGCGAAATACGAATGAGGTGTAATTCTTCGGCACCGTGGAGCACACTTTGCAAGGGGTATTGCATGTCAAAATCGAGGCTTGTCCCCTCATACATGAACTGCAACGCAATCGCCAGTTGCCCCTGACGTTCGCCCAATACGACACGTCCCGTGGGCTCACAGATGATTTCATCCCAGCGCAAAGCCGATCCACACAGCGGCACACGCCACGCCAATGCGAGCAACCGCTCATCAAAGCGAACACGATCGACAGCTGCCACGCGCATCAGTGGCGTCGCCAACAGCTGCTCGACCATGGGCGTTAATTCACCAATGGCCACCAGCCACTGCCCAGTCAACAACCAGTTAGGCGCAAACGGCAACACGGTATGTCGTTGTGGATGCACGACCACTGTGCGGCGCGACGTGTATACCACACTCTGCAACACCAAATCTGTGCCATCATCATCACACGACAGCTGTACCTCGCCACCTTCGCTGATGACAGTAATCGGCTGATGAAACACGAATTCATCGTCGATCAAGTACACCTGCTGACCTTCGAGCAACGCCAAGGCCCCAGCATACAACCAGGCGCGCTGAGCGGGTTGCGCCACACGCAATGTCTGCTCGCACAGCATGGCGGCCGCTTGCAACACTCCCAGCGAAGCTTGTGGATGTCCAGCTGGTGTGGGTGGCGCGCGCAGTGGGCGCACCTCGGCATGGGCCAAATCGTCGGACCCCGCCCGCATCACCACATTAGCCGGGATGAGGGCCCAACCATCGACACCGACGCCCATAGCATGCCCGCGCCGCACAAAAAAACAAATCTGTGAGTGTTGGGCGGGCAACGGTTTGGCAGACCCCTTATCGGCGATAGCAAACAGCGCTTCCCACGGCTGCGGCGGATGCATTTGCATGTGAGCATGAATCATCAAGATCGCCGCCACCCGATGCACACACGGGCCTTCGTGCTGATATGGGCATTCGCACAACGTCGTCACCCGCCCGGCAATCACCAACACTGACACCTGATACCGCTGTTCACCGTCACGCACCACAGCGGTGGCAGTAGCTGGTGCAACTTCTTCGATGGCCACCTGATGATTGGCACACAGCTGCTGTGCCGGTTTGCGCAACTGAGGCGTAATCCCGGCAATGTACTGTTCCAATGCGAGTGGGGTCAGAAGTTGCACCGCGCTAGTCATGGGTTAGTTGCTCCGTGCTATGCCATAGTGATCCTGCAACGAACGCACCGTCACGGCCCGCTGCTGCAGTTCGCGGATGCCGGCCACCGTGGCAGCTGCTCCCGTCAAGGTCGTCACAAGCATCACGCCGTAGCGAATCGATGCAAAGCGCAAGGATTGCCCGTCGGAATAGGCCTGCGACCCCAAAGGCGTGCTAATCACAAGCTGTACCTTGCCCTGTGCCAACAAATCGGCCGTATGCGGCGAGCCATCAGCAATCTTGTTGACCGTCGTCACCGGGATGTCGACGCTCTCGAGCATGTCAGCAGTGCCCTTGGTGGCATACAACACAAAGCCCAACTGCACCAAGTCGCGCGCAATGCGCACAATGGCGTTTTTGTCGTTGTCGTTGACCGTCAGCAATGCGCCACCCGAACGTGGAATGCGCTGATTGGCACCCATTTCTGCTTTGGCAAAGGCCAAACCGAAGTTGGAAGCATGCCCCATGACCTCACCCGTCGAACGCATTTCAGGGCTCAACATGATGGTGGCACCGGGGAACTTATCAAACGGCAAGACGGCCTCTTTGACAAAGAATCCGTCAACACGCGGCTCTTCCACAAAGTCCAGCTCTTGCAGAGTTTTGCCAGCTGACACCTGTGCGGCCAAACGCGCCAGCGGATACCCAGTAGCTTTGGCGATGAACGGCACTGTCCGCGACGAACGAGGGTTCACTTCGATGACGTAGACCACTTCGTCCTTGATGGCGAATTGCACGTTCATCATGCCCTTGACCTTCAGCGCCAAACCGATGCGCTCGGTTTCGTCACGGATAATCGACAGATGATAGGCGCTGATTTTGTAGGGTGGCAGCACCATGGCCGAGTCACCCGAGTGCACACCGGCCTCTTCGACGTGTTCCATGATACCGGCAATCACCACACGCTCGCCGTCACCGATGGCATCAACATCAACCTCAAAGGCATCTTCGAGATATTTGTCGATGAGCACTGGTGCACCTTCACTCACCACCGTCGCTTCAGAGATAAACCGCTCGAAACTCTCGTCGTCGTAGGCGATGGCCATGGCACGCCCGCCCAGCACATAGCTGGGACGCACCAACACGGGGAAACCGATTTCGTGCACGATGGCGTATGCCTCTGCCAACGTCGAAGCCATGCCACTGGGTGGTTGCTCGATTTGCAGGCTCCGGAGCAATGCGCCAAAGCGACCACGTTCTTCGGCCAAATCGATGGCATCCGGCGAAGTACCCCAAATCGGCACACCGTAGGCCTCGAGACCAGCGGTCAAATTGAGGGGAGTCTGACCACCGAACTGCACCAACGCTGGCACATCACGCACCGGTGCACCAAAGTCGGCCCCGGCTTCACGATCGTAGATGTTGAGCACGTCTTCGAGGGTCAATGGCTCAAAGTACAGGCGATCAGCAGTGTCGTAGTCCGTCGAAACCGTCTCCGGATTACAGTTGATCATGATGGTTTCGATGTCCATGTCGCGCAATGCAAAACAAGCATGGACACAGCAGTAGTCGAACTCAATACCCTGGCCGATACGATTGGGTCCACCGCCGATAATCATGGCCTTGGGGCGATCGGTGACTTCGGCTTCATCGCTCCCGGGTTGGCGACTGTAGGTGCTGTAGAAATACGGCGTAGACGCCTCGAATTCGGCCGCACAGGTGTCGATTTTGCGATAAATGGGCACGATGTGCATCTGCTTGCGCTGAGCACGTACTGCCAAGGCCTTGGGCTTGTCGCTGAGCAGACCGGCAATCTGTGGATCCGAGAAACCGTATTCTTTGGCCACAAACAGCACATCTGCAGGCAGTGTGTCAAGCTGGTACTGCGTCAATTCACGTTCGATGGCCACAATATCAAACATCTGCTCGACAAACCATGGGTCGAAGCCAGTGCGCTCACAAATCGATTCCAACGATGCCCCAGCCCGGATTTCGTCGCATACGCGGAAAATACGGCGAGGCGTGGGCACGCTGATATCGTCAGAACCGACCACCTTGACCTGATTGCTCCCCACAAAGCCAGTGGCACCGATTTCGAGACCACGCAATGCCTTTTGGAAGGCCTCAGCAAACGTCGCACCGATGGCCATCACTTCACCCACGCTCTTCATCTGTGGGCCAAGAACGGGATCGACACCGGGGAATTTTTCGAAGGCCCAGCGTGGTGCTTTGACCACCACATAGTCCAAGCTTGGCTCGAATGAGGCTGGTGTCAACTTGGTGATGTCGTTGGGAATTTCGTCGAGTGTGTACCCCACTGCCAGCAATGCGGCAATCTTGGCAATCGGGAAGCCGGTAGCCTTCGA
>VFQS010002300.1_pt1 | contig 15915 bp, 16 predicted proteins | sample 3512361 | NCBI WGS metagenome assembly VFQS01 (sample SAMN10412375, study PRJNA504923) | tailings metagenome | isolation source: Relicate 1 Philex TSF3 active mining | place: Philippines
ACATAGTCTGGATTAAGTTCCTGGACAAAATTTGGATAATTAACACGTAAAATTTCTTGATTTCTGGACCAAATTCTCTTAGTCTTAGCTTCTAATGTTTTTTTCTCTTCATCTGAAATATCTTCGAATCTAATCCTTTCTCTTATCTCTTTATGAACTTTTTTATTATTTTCATACTCGTTAAGAAGTATGAGATATTTTGCAGCAATAGGAAGTTTTTCACGTTCTATTTTACAAAGCTGATCAGATACATGATTTCTATAATCTTTTTTAAACCAATTTGCAGGAGTTTTCTCTTTTATAAAATCATCAGACCAGTGCATACTACAATTCATGCACTTACTCTCTTTTGAGTCTAAGAGAAAACGCATTTGACAAGAATCGCAAGATTCTTTATAATTGCACTTTGGGCATACTAATTTTTGACTTTTAATATCTTCTGAGCAAATAAAACAGGAATCCATTTTTTATTCCTTTTATGAATATTATAATTTTTCAATTTTAACGTTAAATTGAAAATAACTGCTTAGATAATTACTGCATAAAAAAATGCATAGTTGTGATATTTGTTATGAAAGTTCTGATGACGAATTTGTGAATTTTTGTCCAGGCAATCATTACTTTCATAAATTTTGTTTATTCAAATGGTATGCTAAAAATGACACATGTCCATATTGTAGAGAACAATCATCTTTCTATAAAGATGCTACTGATGAACAATTGATCTTTATGGGAAAAAATTTTATAACTTATAATAACTTAGATTTCATGCTATTAAAAATAGTAGAACATAGAAAAGTTCCACAGGATATTTTTACTGCAGCACTTTGTTTTCATGGATTTGATGAACTGTTGCATAATTTGATAAATTCTTCAATGGTAGAAATTACTGATATGAAAAAAATATTATATGTGGCTATTTTTCATAATAAAATTACAGTAATAGAGTCAATATTATTAGAACATGATTATGAATTAATGGAAGATGAATTCATTTTCCTAATAAATTCTCCATTTAACAATAATGAAAATTTAGTATCGTTATTATTGATATGTGCAAAATTTAAACCATCTTCACAGTATATTTTAGAAGGAATATACTCAGGGTATTATCAAGGATTATCAAAAAATATTAATAGATTAATAAATGCTTATTATCATAAACATAATTAGATATAACCTTATATTATATAAAGTTATAATTTAAACTGTAGTAGGATATTCAATATGTTCGACTATTACTGAGCCACATTTTCTTTGTACATATTGTCCCCAATGAAATCCTGGTAAGTCACATAATTTTTTATAACTATTAAATGATAACTGATTTCTTTTAAGATTTGCTTTCTGAGCTTGACACCAAGTCGCTAATTTTACATTTTTATGTCTTGGGAAAGATAAAGGTTTATTGTTTAAAGTATTACAGTAAGCCTTTAGCTTTTCAAACATGATATTCCATCGTCCTTTATTGGTTTTTGAAGATGGTTCATTATAAGATTCCCAGTGAAATCCTTTTATTGATTCTAAGAGTTTAACTTTTTCATGGGCTAATGATCCCTTTTTACGTAGAGATTTTTGGCATGTGCACCATTTTTTAAGATTAAATGATTCGTCGTCGAAATAGATTTTTTTCATGTTATGTTTTAATGAATAATTTTTTACCATATTAAAATATTTCATCCATAATGTTGTTTCTTTTGTCATATTAGAATTAGAACTTAATTTGCTTTTTTTTATTGTATCAATGATAGGTTCAAATTTTATTTTTTCTTTTGTTTCTTTTGTTTCTTTTGTTTCTTTTGTTTCTTTTGTTTCTTTTGTTTCTTTTATTGGTTTAATAGGTTTAATTGCTTCAAAATTTATTTTTTGTTTTTTTAGTGGTTGTTCAATTATTTCAGAAGATATTTTTCTTTTTTCAGTCTTAACTTTTTGGTTTTTTAATATATCAAAAATTGTTTCAAGTATTATTAAATACTCCATTGCAGCACCATATCTATTTTTTTTAAGTTTTTTGATTAGAAAATGTACACCATCTATGCTTACATATTTACAACTATGTTGTGAATAATTATAATAGTCTTTACCATGAGTTAAATTATTGACATAACGAGCAATATTTGTATTAGAATATGTTACTGGAGTAAATAACTCAGGTGCATTATAAACATAAATATTTGAAGGATATATTTTATAACATCTAATTGTATCAATATACTCGTATAATAAACATTTTGCTTTATATGTTAAAACTTGAGTTTTTAATTGTTTATCAGTAAGTATACTTTTATCAAATAACTTGGATAAAACCGTTTTTGTGTTTTCTATAAATATATATTCATTCAAATTTTGTGAACCATTTATGAATTCGATGTCAGAATCATCAATTTTATTCTGTTCATGCTGTTCATGCTGTTCATACTGTTTTGTTTCTTGTAATTCATTGTTATCTAATGGATAAAATATACAAGATATATCATTAAAAGAATCAATTGTAATATCAGTATACTTTTTTTCAGAAACTTTGAAATGAATTACACTAGAATCATCTATATAATAATTATCTGTTGAAAACATTTCTTCCATCTTTTATGAAGAAATAAATTACGAATATATTTTCATTTTATGTTTTATAACGTTTATCCATTAATAAATCAATTGAGTCTGCAATAGTCATCTCATCTTGATAATCAAAAAACAAAATCTTCTCTATTATCATTTCTGATTAGTTCTATCTTTAGGGCTTTATAAATTTTATTTAATGAAGAATCAATAATATCTTTTTCTGATTGTTGCGATTTTTTGTGTATGAAAATTCTATTAAACGTTATCTCATTAATCATTGTTATATCTTTGAAATAAAACGTATCGCAAAAATTATTTACGCCATCAATTCTAGCTTTAAAAAAATTACTAAATACTTCTAATACTATTCCTTTATATTTTTTATCATTTATAGTAAAAGATATGTTATTATTTTTATTTGCTTTTAATACATTGTATATATCTATCATCTATATATTAAATTGATAAATATTGTAAAATCGTTTTATCTTTAAACAATGATTAGAATTCCAGAACCACTTATACAAAATATAAAAAGTTTTGTATTGATCATAATGATACGGAAAGCTTTTACTCAATTAGAAATCATTCTGAATATTTAAGTATAATGACTAATTTATATAAAAAATATGGAACAAAAGTACAAGAACTTCTCATAGAAAATGATATTCTAATAGGAATACAACGTGACGGACCAAAACGTATACGAAATTCTTACTATCGGAATTCAGGAAGGAAAAATTACAGACGACTTTCCAAAACAACTTATTCAAATCTTTAAACCTCAATTTCTTGAAGAAACTCGTTATTTAACAATGACTGTTGACGGACAGGGTTGTCCGTTTTTCTATGATTTTTTAACTGACAAATTAAGTAGTCGTAAACAAATTTTAATTAGCGATTTTACAATTGAACAAGTTCTTGGTATTAGAGTTTCTATCGTATGCTCATACTCTGAGTGTATCTATGAAGTTGCTAATAAAATTGCTAATATGTTTGATTATGAATTATTCTATAATAATAGACGTTCAGATCGTTTACGATTCTGTCTTGATTTTTTCTTTCCTTATTTTTCTCACGATGAACTATTTTCATGTGATTATTCGCAAGATAATTTGATATGCGATAATCTACAAGAAAACATAACGTCTAAATATACTATATTTATTAATCAAATCTCATGTAATAATTTTGACGAGCTGACAGCATTTATAGGAAATAAGAAGTACTTTGTTACTATAAAGGATAAAAATGACATCATTATTCCAGTTGAGTATTTATCAAATGAAGAACTTAATGAAATTAATATAAAGTATAGTAATATTTATCACTTTTCACAAGTAATGTATATAGTTAAGAATACAGTCTATAAATTTTTGCATGAATATAGAAAAATCATTAAATTAAATATCCTAGAAGAAACAAATTTAACTATAGATATTATATATTCAGTTATTGCAGATTATTTATAAACTTTACGATTTTGTAAAGTTTACATAAAATCTTTTATACAATACTCAATTATATTTCTATCAATAGGTATAAATGACGACTTAATATTTTTTATACGTTCGTATAATACTTGAAATTTTCGTAAGTCTAATAAAAACAATTTATTCCATTCTGGTGAATTTAAATCAATATTTCTTTGTAAATCTTTAGGAATTTTTTCTAAAAAATAATAGGTATGTGGAAACTTAGAAAACAGTATTCCAAGTATTATTGTACTTTTATAATATAGAGCATATTCAATTGAATATTCTACTAGACGTAATGATAATTCAACATTTAAATTTAAAATTGTTGAAAATTTATTTATATTATTATCTCTTATACAATCCATTAAACAAAATGTTAAACTGGACATTATATTTTAATTTTAAACCAAAATTTTAAATTTTCTTTTTTTTATTGACATAATTAAAATGGCAAAATCTAACGTTAAACGTTCTGCTAAAAAAAATGTTGCAAAAAAATCTCAAGCTAAGAGATCACTAGCTAAAAAATCTACTACTAAGAAATCTCAAACTAAGAGATCACTAGCTAAAAAATCTCCAGCTAAGAAATCACCAGCTAAGAAATCACCAGCTAAGAAATCACCTGCTAAAAAATCACCTGCTAAAAAATCACCTGCTAAGAAATCACCTGCTAAAAAATCACCTGCTAAAAAATCACCTGCAAAAAAATCCCAAGCAAAAAAATCTCCTGCTAAGAAATCACCATCTAAAAAATCACCAGCTAAGAAATCACCAGCTAAGAAATCACCTGCTAAGAAATCACCATCTAAAAAATCACCAGTTAAAAAATCTCCACCTAAAAAATCCCCAGCTAAAAAATCCCCAGCTAAAAGAAAAGTTGTTTGTAAAAATGGCAAATGTTATATTAAAGGAAAACATGTAACTGGTGTTAAAAATAATAATAAAAATTTCAAATGTCCAACTATGTTAATGAAAGATAGAAAATTCTATGATGAAAATGGAAATTTAGTTGTCGAAGGAAAAGAATTAGAACTTTCTGAAGTTCATAAATATGTTACAGAAAATACAAAATATTGGCAATATGATGATTTTGCTTGCGATAAAGGTATAAGATCTGACGAAGGTTGGATGAAAACTATTGAAAACGATTACTTAAGAAAGGAAATCATTGACGAAATGACAAGATTAGATCCAAGTTTTGTTAATGATGTATTAACTCCATATGAACTTGAATATGAAAATATTATTATTCTTTGTCAATTATTGAAAGGAATAAAGTATCCAGGACAAACTACATCAGATATAACAACAATTAATCATGTAAAATTATTTTTATTAGGTGTTTAAGGTGTTTAAACTTTATGAATAATATAAAGTTTATTAAATAATTTATAATGGTCGATATATAATAGTTGGAAATTGTAAACATGTTTGACCACCTTGTTGTGCTGGACTAATTGTTGTTATTTGTTTTGACGGTATCAATGTTCCTATTGTATATACTATGTCATTTACTAATTCAGACTTATCATATTTTGTTCCTATTGGAAGTGCAAATGGTTCCCGTAAAGTCTTTATGTCTTTTCCACGTAATTGTTTTGTTTCGTCAAAATCATATAAATCTGCAGTAATTAATTCATTTAGTGATGATTCAGTAGTTATGTTTGGAAAACATGTAGCATCTTTTGATATAAAACTTGGCATTTTAGGAATTATACTTGTTGGACTTTGCGGATTTTGTAGGGTTGGAGTTTGTAGGGTTGGAGTTTGTGGTGTTGGAGTTTGTGGTGTTGGAGTTTGTGGTGTTGGAGTTTGCGAAATATATAAGTATAAACCAACTATAGTTCCAATAATCAATAAACCTAATAATAGTATTAGTTTATTCATTTATTAAAATAAAGATTTTTTTTTCATCAATTAATATAAAAATGATACAGCTTATTCTATCTTTTGTTATTTTGATACTATCACTTTGCTTGCTTAATACTAAACGTGAATCATTTGCGTTACCTGGTGATCTTACAACAGATATCAATGCATTAGACAATAATAAAGTTTATACCATTGGTACATTGAAACCTGATGCTCAAATCAAAACAATTAACGCAGCTATTGGTGGTGGTGCAAACTGCCTGCAATTTCCACAAATAGCTTATAAAATTGTTCCAGTAGTACCTGCGGAATGTTCAGTTGCAAATGGTACAGATCAATCCGCTGTCAATGCAGCAAATGTAGAAGGAAATTATACATTTGCTCCAAGACAAGCAAGGGGAATAGATATTAAGTCAAGTTGTTTCTCAGATGTTAACACAGGAATACTAACATCAGGAATAGCTGGTGGAAATAATAATTCTTGTGCGTCAGAAATTAAGTCACCAAGTGGTAATCATAAATTAGTTACTCAAACTGATGGTAACTTAGTTCTCTATAGACAAGATGGTTCTGTGGTGTGGGCTTCTGGTACAAATGGGAAGGGAGTAGGACCTTGGACTCTTAAAGTTCAATCTGATGGTCATTTGGTTCTTTATGATAAAAATGGAGCTTCTACATGGTGGACAGGAAAATATGGAGCAGGTGTAGCACCATTCAAATTAACAGTACAAGATGACGGAAATTTGGTTGAGACTGATAAGAACGGATGGATATTATGGGCTTTACGTTAAAGTTAACTTTACGAATAATGTAAAGTTAAATCAATTATTGACCGAAAGGAGTCCACATATAAATATCATCACCATATGGTTGTGGTAAAAGAGAACCCCATTTATTAGAACCACCATAAGAATAAATAATACCATCAGCAATAGTACCACCTGCTGCAAAACCAGTAGGATCAATTAAAGTATTAACTAAATCACCAGTTTCTTTATTGATGAGATATAAAGTACCAGTTTTATCACCAAAAATAACAATATCACCATAAATTTTAACTGTACCAACATCAGCAACACCAACATTTTGTGACATAAATGCCCATTTATATGAAGATTGATTTGATGCTGGTGGATTTGCAATAATTGCAGGTAAATCATAACAAATAATTGTAGTGGATTGACTTACTGCACCAACTGGATCAATTAAATAACCATAATGTCTTTCAATACCAGGTGGGAAAATTTCTGCACCAAATGGAGCACCAAAACAACCAGCACGACGAATTAAATTTTTACCATCACATGCCATACCATTAAATGCAGTAACATAATGAGTTGGTGTACAAGTATCTTTCCATACCAATGCATTTGCAAAATTATTTTCTTTAATACCTTTTGAATAAGTAATAGTATCAGCTAAATCATAAGGAACTAAAGTATTAAATAAATCATTGAAACGATAAATGAATAAACGTGATTTTGAAAGTGCACATAAGTATTTAACTCCGTTAATAGTTTGAATAGTTGAACCGATTTGATTATCTTGATTCCAACCATTTGGATGAAACCAACCAGTTTTAGAAGTTAAACGACCAAAAGAGATAGTGTGATCTTCAGGATCAATACCTTGATGACGACATGCAAATTGGATTTTACCATCAGAGCATCTAACCCCAACAGTTGTATCAAATAATAAACGTCTTTCACGTGCACCAAAATTATTATTTACTAATAAGTTATCATGTCCTTCCCAGAAACTAGCCCATCTATTTAACATAACTTGAACACTAGCACTAGTAAATGGAGATGGTAAATTAGTAGTAACTTGTTTTAAAGCATTATATTTTTGTTGACCATCAACTAATGGATATTGGTCTCCAGGTAATAATTGTTGGAATGCAGTAAGTTCAACTTCATATGGAACATGATAACCATTTGCAGTACCAAATACAACTGTATCAGTAGTTTCATCATAAGTCATATTACCATAAACACCACCACCATAATAATTTAATTCCCAACATTCAGCATCATTTAAAACATAAGAACCAACTTGTGAATAATATAAAGTTTTTACAATTGGTTGGACTGAACCATCTTGTAAGAAAAGAGAACCTTGAACTGAATAACTTTGTCCTGCATTTGGACCATTAATAATAATACCAGAATAAGTTGCAGTAGATGAAAATGTAGTACCTGCAGTAAAAGTAACATTAAATGCTTCCCAATCAAATTGTCTTCCTGAAGCAACTTGCGAAGAAGCAGGAACTTGACGACCAGATAATAATAAGAAAGTACCTGCATGCGCTTGATTAGCATTTGCTAATAAAGTACCTGGAGCAACAAATTGTAATCCTTCTTTTAATGGAGTATATATTCTAATAGAAGTATTTGCTGCAGCACCTGGAACAGCAGATACTCTTGTAAAAGCAGATTCAGGTAAAGTCATACCTGGAGTTAAAATATCTGGACCTGCATTAAAACTCCATTTATGAGTTGCAGTTGACCCATTATCTTCATAACAAAATACTTGACCAGAACCATTATAATAACCAAATAATTTGATTAATACTTCATATGATAAAGTACCATATGGTAAACCTGCAGTTGCAGTTGCTAAAACTAATGGATTAGCACGTCCATTAGTTGGAGGAATAACCATAATAGTTCTCATTTGAACACCTGAAGTACTTAATTCAGGATGTCCCGGAACTTCAATACGTTTATTACCACCTGGAACTATATATCTCCATACTAAGTTAAAATTTTTATCCATTTTAATAACGGATGCATAACGAGTTCCTTGACCACAAACATAAATATAATCACCATGGATAGCAAATGGTCCACGACAAATATCATCACCTGTAGTATCATATCTGGTAATATCAGATGTAGCTAATCCAGTTACTTGACCCATAGGTTTTGCTAATACAATTTCACCAGTAACACGATCTTGTTTTATAAAAATTGCACTTGAATTTGCTAACCAATTAAGTGGAGAAAACCCACCAAAAGCCCAACCAGTCCAATCTGTACCGGAAATTTGATCAATTCTTGATCCTATTTCCCAGCAATAATAAACATATTCTTTATCACATTGTGCATCAAAAGTTTGAGAATTTGCTAATAATTTTTGTCCTTCATATTCTAATCCTGTAGTTTTAAATACTTGATAATGTCTTGCATTTTCTAAACTCATAGGTTTATATAATTGAGTACCATTTGCTGGTAAATAACGAGTATTATTTAAACCAATACCTGAATTTAAAACTTCTTGACGAGAAGCTACTGGAACATTTTTTAAGAAACGAGTAGATCTAATAGAAGATGATCCTGAAGTTGGACCTACATAAGTTCCATTAACTTTTAAATTTTCTACTGTTAAATTACCCAACACTTGATTTGGAGCAACATCCGCATAGACTGCTGCTTTTCTAAAATTTGGCAAATTTGAAGTTTGTTGACCTGACATTTTATATATGTATAAAGATTTTATATTTTAATTTTTTTTTTTTCATAAAATTAAAAATATATAAAAAAAACTCAAATCGACAACTTAACCCTACATATTGGACAAGTTTTTAAATAATTTGAGCGTATCCATGTCTTTATACATTCCTTATGAAATATATGACTGCAATCAAAACGAACTATATCCTTCGTTATCTCTCTACATATCACACATTCTATCTCTTTGTCGAGCTGATATTTATCTATCAATATTATTAATTCTCTTGTAGAATTTTGTCGTTCTATTGTTGTATCAGAAGGTACTGTCTCATTGGATACTGTCTCATTGGATACTATCTCATTGGATACTATCTCATTGGATACAAAACTTATAGACTTATAATCTACATATATACACATCCAAGACATTATTAAAAAAATTACTACGGTATCCAATGACACAACTTCCTGACCATTTTCCTTATTTAGTAACATGTATAATGTTGTATTTGCACTAAAAACAATTAAGTATGATAAAAATATAATATAATATGGTTTTATTACTATAACTTTTCTTACAATATAAGCTCTTTTTACAATATCTATTATACTAAATATTATTGACGTACAAAATAAACCGATATTTAATGAACTAGTTATATATCCTTTAGCAAACAATTTACAACAAATACCTATATTTGCTAATTCTGATACCGAACTAGCACCTACTAGTAATAATAACAACAACATTTATCTAAAAACTAAAATTGAAAATATATCAATTTAACGTTTATAATTCAAAAATGTCCATGAATATAAATAATAAACTGCATGAATTATCTGATCAGGTTTTTGAACTTCAAGAAAAATTAACCGATCAAGAATTTAAAACACTTTTAGATAATATCAACTTTGTCTATACAAATCTACCTCAAAATATAAAACAAAAAAGAGTCCTACAAGAACAACCACAGTCACTACAACAATTCAACGAAAATTGTCCTTGTGATTTGTATAGTAGATCTACTGCATGTAAAAAATTAGAATTTTGTAAACATAAAGATGCAATATCTTTAAGTTGTCCCTTAATTTGTTATTATCTTAATCCAACCTTACGTTTAAATTTTAATGCCTTTAGTAATATTCAATCAATTGATAGTAATTCATCTTGTGATTATCAAATAATAACTAGTCTTATTAATCTATTTGTAAGCGAAGAAAGTATTGATAAAAAAACAATATTATGGTATATTTTATTACATACAATAATTAATAACTTTTATACTTTTGTAAATGTCAAAGACTCCCTATCACTTAGACCTTTTTACTTTGAACCACTAAATTATGGATATGATTTTGTAAATCAGGCAAACGTAAAAGACGATTATAAAATGCTTTGTAAAGCAATATTAAAAAATATAAAATGCAACATGGAAGATTTCAATAAAAATATACGTAAAGAAATTACTAACACACAAGTAGAACCTAACGTTGACAATAAAAAAAATGGCAAATGCACTATAATGTAAAATCTTAATATTAGATTAAGATTTTGAAATCTATATTTAAATGACTCTATATGTCGAAAATCTTTATTGTCCTTATTATTTACAAATTAGTGGAATTTTTCCTGATTTAAGTTTAATAACATCATCATCATTCAAACAAGGATCAGTTATTTATAAAATTTGTGGTCAGATGATTCGTCAGAATCAAACAGTTATTTATAAATTTGGAAACAGTTATCGCACTTGTAATATTTCTCAGACAATAGATAAAGGAGACTACAGATTATTCACATATTTTCACATGTTTGCTTGTAAGTCCAATACTCCAAATGTAATCATACAATTTGATGATAGCGATAACTTTAGAGTTATCGCGCTTCGTGATATAAGTTCATATGAAGCGCTTACAGTCTAAATAACTTTCGTTGAAAATGATAACATTCCTGCTCTTGTAGTTGGAATATAATTAGGATCATCAATTATTTCAATTACAGTATCTGATGGTTTATTATCTGAGATTTGTTCGGTTTTTGTTTGAGAGTCAATTGTTTCAGACACATTGTTTTCAGACACATTGGTTTTTGAAATCTTAGGTGGGGTTGGTGCAACTCTAATTGGTGTAGAAGATTCGCTAGATTCATGTGATGAATCTTCCCTTAATGGATTAACAGTGTACTTAGAGTTTGAACATGTGCTGCATATTTTCGTTTCAAAATCAAACGTAGAAATATATTCTTTCATAATATTATTCTTACATATTATACATTGAATACAATACTTATGATACTTCTTTCCATTGTGCAAAATAATGTCGTCGTTGTCGTTGTCGTCGATTATATAATTACATAAATCGCACTTATTTGAATTCCTAAATATTTTCTTTTGCAAATTTTGAGCAGCATTAATAATATTATTGAGACCAGGACTTTTTGTACTTTCAAATCTTTTAGAATTTAAGGAACATGTAGTAACAGGTTGTATATATTTATACTTTATAGCTATATATTGTATGATATCTTGTTGATTTTCTAATAGTGTTTCTATACTATCATATTTGTTACATAACATCACAAACTCTGGAAACAATAATTTATAATCAAAACCATTAAACAATAGAATTCTATAGAATGGATTCTTATACATCTGTAATTTTTCTCGTGATCCTTTAAACGTTGATCCAATCATCATCATTATGTTATCAAAATACTTATTATTAAATCCAATTGTATAAGATAAAAATTTATCCCATATTTTTGTTTTGCGACTAGAAGTATTAAACTTATAAAATAAATGTTGAAGTTCCTGTTCATGTATAATAATATTTTTACTCAATAAATTTAGATTATATTCATATTCTATTATTTTTGATATATATATTTCAGTCATTTTATACTTCTCACTTTCTGAATACTTTGCAAAACCTGCCTTAAACGAATCAATAATTTCTTCATTATTAGGAAATTCTTCTGAATTATTCAGTCTTGAAAATAAATTAGTAGAAAATTCATTTGTAAAGTAAACCAATGAAGCAGGTCCGTATATAATAATTATAGATAGTAAAATCTGATGCACAAACATTTTATATTCCCATATCTTTCTATTTTGAATTATTGTGTCACTTGTATTATATTTGTCAATTAACGCATTGGTTATTTGAGATGGACTCATTTCTGGGCATTGTACATGCTCCTTATACCAGTTATTTAATGCAAAAGTTGAAAATCCAGTATCATTTTCATTTATCAACACTTGATATTCCTGATCTATAAACTGCATTCTTCTATTACGTTCTTCTATTGCCAGTTCTATATATCCATAGAGCTCTATAAAATATTTAATATCTTTCTTCACGTCAAACATTAATTGCTGATAATTTGTGTAAAGTTTATCACTTATTTCTCGGGGCTTTGCTGATGGATATTTTTGCTGAATCATAAGTTTATTTTCTCTATGATATATTCTAAATTCTTCGTCATATGCTTGATATAAACGCCTATGCTCATTTTTTTTCATTAATTCTTCGTGATCATTCTGTGCTTTCCACTCTTTTGCTTCTTCATCTGGTATATCTTTTTCTCCACGTTCTTTTAAGCGCATGTCTTCATGATCAACAAAGTTATTAATAATCTGACTCAACGAATATCCTTCTTCTCTTATCATTTGTTTATATTTTGGTGGATACTCGACATCTGTCTTTATAAGATCTAAAAATTTTCCCTTATATTTATTTATTAACGTTACACTTGATTGTCTCAAATTTAACGGCAACACTAATTCAGAACTCAACGCTGCTGAAAATTGCGTCCATTCCTGCTTCAACTTTATAAATTCTTCTAACTTTTCCTGTACTTGATCAACCTTTATGTAGCCTGAAAATAACGTTATACCAAATGTAGCACATGTAAATAACATTGTAGAAGATAACGTGTATTCAGTTGCATTATAGTTAAATACGCTTATTGTTCCGCTAAGCGTTGAAAGAATCAAATTTACGATAGTATTGGCTTTTAACAGAATCTTATATCTATTTATGCATTTGTCGTTAATTGATATGTAAAATGCTGATATTTTCATCCAATTACTCAACGTCTCAAACTTATTTTCTGTCCAATCAGAACTTCGTTTATCCATCTGATTTCTTCTAATTTTTTGTAGAAGCTGTTCTTCTCGTATATTTAAATATTTTTCAAAATCTTTCTCTTCTAATTTGTCATCATTATTATCAATAATATTTTTATCTGCCATTTATTTTATGTAAGTATAATAATCACAAAAATGATTTTATAATATAGGAGATTAAATCAAACGATATGTTACTTTTCATTTGAATGTATTTAAGTCTCATGTCTATCTCATTCTTTTTAATCTCTATTATTACCTTCATATTTATTGGTAAACTACAATCATCAAATAAGTATTTTCGCACATGCGGATGATCAATATTAAAATATTGTAAATCAATCTCTCCTGAGTTTAACGTAATTCTTCCTGGAATTAATTCTATCAAATAATAAAAACATTCCCAGTGGTTACGGTTCCATTTTCGAAGACGCCTCATATACTCAATAATTTCATCATAATTTTCCATGTGATACCCTTTTTTCACACAATACTTTAATGCATCAAGTTTTCCATATTGAGCACAATATTTTGCTAAATCAATCTTATCGTGTATCATTAATTCTTCTATTAATTCTATATTTCCACCACAGGCTGCACATTCTAATAAATATTTTTGACTAAACGATTCTGGACATATCTTTTTCATATAATAATATACTTCCTTGTTTCCACTCATTAATGAATTACTTATTGAATCAGTAATATCAGATCTATTTATTTCCTTTAAATAAGAATATATATACTTTACTAATGTTAAGTTGCCACTAATACAAGATGTGCTTAATAATTCAGTATCAAATTCACAACCTAAACCCTTTAAATACTTTAAAAAATCTAATTTATTATATTGACAACATGACTTAGCTATTTCATCTAAAAATATATCTTTTTCAATAAAATATCTTAATATTGATAAATTATTTTTAGTAGTGAGAGATATATATAATTTGCATATTCTTGTATACTCTATATACATGTTGAAAGTATTAATATAATCGCATATTAATTTTATATATTCGCAGTTTTCTGTCTCAAGAACCTTTGAAATATTTCTATATAAGTCTGTTGGATTTAGTTTGCGATTTTTTATATCATTTTTAACTGCTTTTATATTAACCATTTTACTATAAATATTTGTGAATCTTTAAATTGAAAAATATTTACGTTATCTTTAAGAAATTAAAGATGGAACAACGTAATAAAATAATATCTTTAATCAATAAAGAAATTTCATTCTATTGTAAAAATAGCTTGCAATTAGTAACTAATTTTGAAAATTATATTTATACATGGGATAGACAAAATTATAATTCTCATATGAGAAATCTTTTAAACACTCTAAAAGACTTACAGAACAATACTTTTTTTCAATCATTTATTCAAGGATTTATAAAGCCTGAAGATTTTATAAAACAAGACATCAAATTTTATGCTTCCGATCAAATGAAGGCATTACGAGCAATTGATTATGAAAATAATCTAAACTCTATCATGCATGATAATGCAAAAGCAAAAAAGATTAAAAGTATTTATACATGTGGAAAGTGTTCAAGTAATGCTGTCCTTATGTTTCAACAACAAACAAGATCTGCAGATGAACCAATGACTCAATTTTTCACTTGTTGTGATTGTAATAATAGATGGCAAGAATAAAATGAAAAATATCTACGTTTTTATAACGTCTAAAAATGAGTACTGAAAATTTATATATTTGTTTTGATGATTCAATTAAAGAACTAAATATTTCATTAGACTTTGATGATTTATTTGATGCACTTAAGAATCCTGTCAGTATGTCAAATGAATGGAAAATAGTATTACCTTATTTTTGTGAAAAATTATCTAATGAGTATGACTCACAAGACATTCAAATGATATTAATACCATTATGTTATAATATAAATAGAGAACTTTCACTTAATTCGATATGTCATGTTATTGATAAAAAATATTGGGGAAAAATTGACGAAAATACATGTATTAAGTTCAAGTGTTTGCTTCAATTATTACCTTTTGAATCGATGTGCGACATGATTAGAGATTTTTGCGATAATCAAAAAGAAATAATAATAGTATTAGATCAATATTATAACTTACAAGATTAAATTAAAAAATCAAAAAATCAATAAACCTTATTAGGTATAAGGTTTAATCATCTGTTACCTTAATCTTATAGTATGTAATATAGTTTTTTTTGAGTATAGTTTTCATTTTATTTTCTATTTTTTTGTAATTTGCATCCTTATCTTTTGTTGGACCACAAAATTGACTATCTCTTAAACCTGTTGCTTTTCCTTTATCATTTATTTCAAAACCAGAGCCTACCCAATACCATGATCCTTCTAATGTAGGAAATCTCCAATTTACTGTATTTTGTGGATGAGAGCGAAAGTATACAAGTATAGTTGATCTAGGTTC
>VFQS010002302.1_pt1 | contig 15908 bp, 22 predicted proteins | sample 3512361 | NCBI WGS metagenome assembly VFQS01 (sample SAMN10412375, study PRJNA504923) | tailings metagenome | isolation source: Relicate 1 Philex TSF3 active mining | place: Philippines
AAGAAGAAGAAGAAATAATAAAATAAAGAAGAGAAAATATATATAAGAGGGGGGGCCCGGGAGCCGGACTGGCTGAGGCGGGCCCGAAGTTGAAAAAAGGGCCGACGGAGTTGGGACCTCTGATCTATAATCATAATTTGACTCCGTCGGAGTTGTGTGCGCGTTGACTTTTGACTTGAAAACTTGTGCACGTGCTCAGGACACGTGATCAATACGCATGCGCGCATCGCCTGCAGCGCAAGTTGACTTTTGGCAAAAGTCAAAATGGGATCAAAACTCGCCTGAATTATGATTACAGATCATTTTTGACCACTCACTTTCCGAGAATTATGATTACAGATCATTTTTGACCACTCACTTTCCGAGAATTATGATTACAGATCATTTTTGACCACTCACTTTCCGAGAATTATGATTACAGATCATTTTTGACCACTCACTTTCCGAGAATTATGATTACAGATCATTTTTGACCACTCACTTTCCGAGAATTATGATTACAGATCAAAATCCAAAACGACTGCAGGTTTTGTGAGGCTGCCTTTGCATCTGTTTATGATTACAGATCAAAATGCATGCATGCATGCGTGGTTCAGCCGTGCTGACACGGCAAAAATATGATTACAGATCAGTTGTCACTCCCTGTAGCCTCCCCTGCCCAGGAAAGTTTGTGCGCATCATGATTATTACAGTTTTGCTCACCTGCCGCCAACCTGCATGACGCCCTGCATGACCTGGGTGCCCATCTCCTTGGTGGGCAGCTTGACGGTGCGCACGAAGCTGGAAAATGCAGTTGTGGGCGAGATGGTGGACTCGCCGTAGTAGGCCACGCCGTCGATGACGTTGGCCACCCTGTCCACCCCCAGATCCCTGACGCGCTCGGCAACGATCGAAAAGCTGCGCCAAAAGTGCGCGTTGGCCCTGTTCAATGCATCGAAGAAATCGTCCATCGACAAAAGATCGGAGCCGCAGCGCTGCAGCAGCGAGTGCCCATGGGTGACCAAGGGGCACGACTCCTGCCTGCCCCACATTTGAACAAGACCAGGGAGCACCAAGATCACGTCCAGGACCTTGCGCACAACCTCTACCAGAGCCACAGAGGCCTCTGCCAGCATGCTGCCCACGTTGGGGAGGCGGCGCATGGCCGGGCACAGGCTGCCCTCTGCTGCGGATGTGGCTGCCAGCGAGGCGTCGCGGTCCCAGGGGGTGTCGCGCATGCCCATGGTGGTTGTGCTCAGGAACTTGACGATGTAGCTGGCATTCTTGGCGTCCGGCCTGAGCAGGCCCGTATCGGGACTGTAGTCGAAGAACGAGGCCTTGAGGATGGTGACTGCAATGTTTTCGTCGTTGATGTACTCCATGCCCACGACGGCCACGGCAAAGGGGACCCTGCACTTGCGCACGTCGAAGACGCTGTACTTTTTCCCGTCGCCTGGGTTGCCCTCAGCACCTTCGGGCAAGATGTTGGTGAAGGCGTCGTCAACCTCGATGTGGTGCACGCGCCCGATGCCGCAGGTCTCGCTCTCGCCCGAGGCATCGGAGGGACAGTACGCGAAGGGGTCGATCCTCCAGATCTTGATGGGCGCGTAGGAGCTGAGGGCAGACAGCTGCATTCTCCACTCTTGGCCCTCCGTATAGCAGCCGCTGGCGAAGCCCTTGAACATGGCCAGGGAGGGGTTGACTGCAAAGTAGACGCTGGTCCGCGTGGAGACGGACGGGTGCTGCACGCCCGACATGTCAGAGAAGGCGTATGGGATGGGCAGGCGGTCGACCTGCTCGACGATCTCCTCGGTCTTGCGCATGGTGTCGGCTGGCGGGTTGGCGGGGAAGTTTGTGCGAACCTGCGTGATTGTAGCTTCAGTGAAAATGAAGTTCACAACAAAAGCAGTGAGATGACAGGTTGGTCCTGACCTTGAGCATGGTGTACTCGTTCGCCTCGTTGCCGTACAGGCGGTCAACCACAACAAAGTGCTCGCCTGCGTTGGACTGGACGGCTGTGAGCGTGACGTCGCCCGCGTACGCAAAGGGCTGGCCCTGCATGAGGATGGATCGGAAAGTCCTAGCGTTTTGTGAATACACAGGGTGCACGTCCTTTTTGACGATGGTCCTGGCCGTGGCAGACTGCACGCAGCCGTTTGCGTTGGGCTCCCAGGTCCACGCGGCCACGGAAGCCCCGCGCATCAGATCCCCGGAGCCCAGGGACGTCTCGGCGTTGGGCAGCCTGTCTGTGGACGCGATAGTGCCGCTGTGCAGAAAGGCTGCTGCGTTCTTGGCCACCGCCTCGACCGGGTTCTCGAGCACAGGGGTGTCCACGATGCAGTCGCGCTGCATCAGGTGCACTCGCTCGTGCCAGTCGGGGGCGTTGTACAGGACGAGCTGGCCACCGGCGCCCGAGGCGCGCATGCGGGCGGCCATGCAGTACGGGTAGCACGCGGCTGCCTTGAACAATGGAGTGCACACTTCTGGAAATCTCGCGGCGCGCGACGTACAGAGAGGCGACACCCAGATGGTGGCATCAACGACACCCCGGCTCAAGGCACCTGCCGTGAACCTTGGGTTGGTGTAGCTGCCGCTGAAGCGCGTCGCAGGCCACCGCACGCTCTGGACGCTGATCTGTTTTTCAAATCACAAAAGTTAGGAGACACCAAATGCAGATTTTATTTGACGGTGGATCACGCACCTGCGTCATGGCGCACGTCATGTAGTTGGCCGTAGACCTTTGCTGGAAGACAACGTCAAACGTGAGCTCTGGGGGCGCGATCAGTGACGAGTAGTTGGCACTGGCTGGATCAGCAGACCCCCCGTTGGCTGCTGTGGCGGCTGCAGCTGCCATGGCTGCTGCGCTCTTGAGCGCCAAGGCGCACTGGATGCGGATGGGGGGCAGGCCGTTGTTGTCGGTGCAGCGGCAGCCGAGCATTGTGGTGGTGGTGTCGCCGAGCCCGTCGCGGTCCTCAGAGCCCGAGTTGCCGCTGCCGTACGTGACTGCAGCAATTCCATAGCGCGTGTCAATCTGCAAAAAAGGTTCATTGTCAGCATATCAGATGAGAAATAGAAAAGTGTTTGTTGAGGATTCTCACTTCAATCGGCCACACGTTGGGCGAGGCCATGGTCTCAACGCTGTCGTAGTGGTTGAAGTACTGGGCGTGCCTGCCGTCCGTCACCGCGTACAGGCCCGGAGTGAGGCCGACAACGACCTTGGGCCTGTTTGTCGTGACGTTCTGGCCGTCGGTGAAGAGCTGCCTGGAGTAGGCGGCTGGCACAAGGGACTTGGCAGTGGCCTCGCAGTCCAGGGCCTCGGCTGCCTCCGGGGACAGGAGGCCAAGAAAACGCTGGGCGATGATGCTCGAGACGTCGAGCCAGTTGTCGATCAGCCGCCCGATGCTGCGGAGTCCGGCAGCCATCATGTTCAATGGTTGGTTGAGGTCGGGCATGCACAGCAGGATGCTTCCTCCGACGCGCGGGCCGTGGCGATCGCAGCGCTGCGCGGTGACCGAGGGGACCTGTGTTTTTTTCACTTTCAGTGTTAGTAAAGTTTTCAAGAGCCTCATGCAATCCGAGGGAGCCCAATACCTGTTTGTTTACATCTTTTGTGTTAGTAAAACGTTTGAGAGCAGCATTTATTTTGACACAGAAAAATACCTGAATGAAGAGATAGAGCACTGAGTTTGCGATATTATGGATGCCCTTGGCGAGGTTGATGTCCATGAGCGGGTAGAGCGCGATGTTGAAGATGCCAGCCGCCCGTCCGCACATGCTCAGCAGCAGGGTCGAGGTGGAGGCGGCCATGCTGCGCACGTCCGCCATGATGGTGATGAAGTCGATGGTGCGGCCGTTGCCAGGCTCGTAGCACATGTCGCCGTCGCGCGCATAGTCGCATGGCGCGGCGACCGACGTCAGAAACGGGGGAAGTTCCAGGGCGGCGTGCTTGCACAGGCTGGCCAGGGAGAGGCCAAAGGTCTTGATGACCTCCACGTTGGCCATCAGTGCATCCAAGAAGACGTTGTTGACGATGAGCTTGACAATCCAGATGGAGGCGTTGTAGATGGGCACGAGGCTCGAGAACATGACGTCCACAATCTGCAGGGGCACAAACAGGAGCTTGTAGAAGAGCGGGCCGTAGGCCTTGTTCCACTGGTCGACGCCCTCGATGAGGAAGGCGGAGTAGTTTTCCTGTTTTTTGATAAAAGTGAGAAACAGAGTATGATCTCGACATGCATTATGATATCCACATACCCCTTAAATTTGGCTATCCGTCCGAGCTTCCACTAGCGGAACTTTACTTGGTACTAATTGTACACCTATTCTATCTCTTGGACGGATAGAGGTTAAACTTACCTGCACCAGGAAAAGCAGCGAGAAAAACAGGGTCAGGATCGCCATCCAGGCCAGGTAGCCTGACAGCGCTGTGAGCCCGTCCACGAGCGAGCCAGCGATTGAACCCCCGATGCTCGAAAAGAAGCTGACGCCAGCGCCAACCATCTGCATGCTGGCGTAGCCCTTGACACCGTCCTGGGGAGAAGATTCTGCGGTGTCTGAGAGCGTTTCAAGGTACGTGAGGAAGCTGCCAGTGGTGGAGCCCTTGAGCTGTTCGGCGACGGTGCGCATGGGCTCCTCAAGGCACCCGTCGGGCACCGAGTTGACGCCCCAGATCATCCTGGCCAGCAGGACAAGCGTGGAGCTTGCAATCCTCTCGATGATGAGCATGACGAGGAAAGAGATGGCAAAGGCCACGTACGTGGCCGCGTAGCCCACCTGCGAGGCCTGGAGCTCATATTGGGAATTGACTGTGGGCATGGGCTATCGAAGGCGAACAAACAAATAGACTTTTATATGATCTTGTGTATATCAGAGACCTTTCATCCTTGTTGTTGTGCGGACAGGATGGAGGATCAGAAGAAGACGTACAGGTTTGGCTTCAGCGAAAACACCATTGACAAGATCAGTGAGGATGAGCTGAAGATGGGACTGGACAAATATCAAGATGGCTTCGCGGTGCGCGGGACACTGGATCAGTTCAAGAAGGTGGAGCGCCAGCTGGGCATCGAAAACTACAGGGGGTTGCTGTTTGAGAGGGGTATAGATTTTGCAGAGGACGGGATGCCTCTGCTGCAAAGTCGCATCAAAGAATACAAGCCAGGAGAGTCGCTGCTGCTGGTGCACGTGTCAACTGAGCACAACTACATCCTGTTTGTCCTGCTGCTGAAGAAGGAGGAAAGGTTTGAGCAGGACTTTGGGCTCCGGTGCAGGGCAGCAGTGGAGTTTGCTGACAAGCACGTTCGGCACAGTGGCAGCAGTAGGAGCATCATCACACACACTGGTCTGTTGTTTGGAGAGGCCTTCACGCACGTGGTTGGCAAGATTTCGTCACTTCAATAAATCAAAAACACTTGAGTTAATTCTCTGAACCCTGGACTAACATGCATCTCTCTGAACCTTGGACTACTATCACCTTGGACTAACATGTATCTCTCTGAACCTTGGACTACTATCACCTTGGACTAACATGCATCATAGCATCTTTGAACACCAGGCTGTATACTCTAGCTCCCTAGTCGTCATTGTCCACGTCCCTGGCGTTGGCAGCATCATCCTCAGTGCTGCCAACCGCCCTGTTCAGGGAAGCTTCCACAATCTGGCCAGTTGTGTCCAGGAGTGCTTGGTGGAAGGCTTCGGACCTTCCCTTCACGTAATAGTACTCCTGGTTGGCCTTGCTGACATCCTTCTGGAGCTTCTTGTTTTCGTCCTCCGCCCTCGCAATCTGCGCGTGAAGCTGCTCTTTCTGCTGCATGAGCTCCCGAATCCGCTTCTCTTGGACGCCAATCACAGCCGTCAGCGCGTCAACGTGCTGTTCGTTGGACACGCGCGGTACCCTGTAGATGCCAGGAAGAGTGGACGGACGAGCGCCGCCATTCGCTGCTCCGTTGCTGCGCTGCTGCAGAAACCTGTTCCTGTTCCTGCAGAACAAGCCACCGCACGGGCAGCCCGACGTCTGCTTCTGAGGATTGGCATCTGGCTTGTAGCCCATGGTGTAGCTTCGGCGAAGAACGCGCTTTGTGGGTGATGATGGCCCTCCTGTGGCAGCAGGGGCCTGCTCAGCCTGGGCGCACTGGACGTTGTCCTCCTCCTCCTCCTCCTTCTGCTGCTGCGGGCCACACGGGGAACTAGGGGCAGTCGGAGGTCCCTCAGTCGTCTGCTGATGGGACTGGGGCAACGGCGGAAGGACAAGAGCAGGGATTACGATGTTGTCGTTGTTGTAGTCCCTCCTGGCCCGCTTCTTCTTCACGGGTGCGCCCGGGCACTCGGGGTCCGTGTGTGCTGCTGCATCCCTTCTTGGCGTCTCAGGAGTGGGCATGGCGGCGTTGATCCCAGTGGGCGTTGCCATGTTGGTAGCCATGGCAACATCCTCTGTGGCTGCATCGTTGTTGTTGTTGCCAGTGACTGCAAGCGAGGGAGGTGTAGGAAAGAGGTCACTGGGGCTGGCTGACATGCTGACGTTTGGTGCGTGGGTGGTGCGTGGGTGGCCAGTCTCTGAACAGATGAAGACTGGAGGGGGCCAATTTATAGGCAAAAGTTTTGGGTGATTTGGCAAGATTTTTGATTTGAACAAAAATCTTGTCAATTCCAAGGGTCAGTATTTGACAAGATTTTTGATTCAACAAAAAATCTTGTCAATTCCAAGGGTCAGTATTTGACAAGATTTTTGATTCAACAAAAAATCTTGTCAATTCCAAGGGTCAGTATTTGACAAGATTTTTGATTCAACAAAAAATCTTGTCAATTCCAAGAGCCATGAATTGACAAGATTTTTGATTCGACAAAAAATCTTGTCAATTCCAAGGGTCAGTATTTGACATTATTTTTCGCCTAATCAAAAATGTTGTCAAATCAGGGGGTACTCACAACAAGTGTAATAATACACAACACAACTTTACAACAGGTGTAAAAACATTTCTTCTCTGAGAAGAAGAAAAAAAATCTTTTTTGTCTCAAGGATGCCTATGCCAGGTGAGCAGTGTCCCGCCCTCAGGCATTCATATTGGAACCCTGCACTTTTTCTTTTTCTTGTTCTCAAAGTAAAAACAAATGAGTGGGGCTCAGGAGCAGCAAGTGACTCTCAAGAAAAGAAAACGAGTTCTGGTGCCATCATCATCATCATCATCGTCCTCTTCATCCTCATCCTCACGTGCCAGCAGCAGCAGCAGTGAAGAGGACCTCAGCGACAGTGAGATTGAACGGCGCGAGGAAGAGGCTGAGCGCCAGCGCAGGCGAGACCCTGTGCGCAGAAGGTACTTGCTTGAAGATGCTGGCGAAGGCGGGGACGACAGCGAAGAGGAGGAGGAAGACGATCAGGATGAGAATGCCAACAGCAGTGATGATGATGACGATGCAAGCAACCCGGATGGCAATGACGATGCTGACGATGATGAGACAGCAGCAGCTGAAGTTGGTGAGGAAAAGAGAAAGAAAAAGAAGCACCGCCGTCGCCACGACGACGAGGACCTTTCAGCAGAAAGTGCTTTTGCCAACATGCGGGCCGTGCATGTTGCCATGGATGAGGATGATGAGGATGATGATGAAGAGGCTGGTAAGAGCAGCGATGATGACTCGGTGCCAGACATTGACCTCCACAACAACATTATTGCACCCACAGAAAAAACAGCCGATGAGATTTCTGCCCCGGACCGCGAGGCTTCCAACACAAACGGCAGTACGCCTCCTGCTGATGACAACGACAACAACCTTGGCAGAGGTGACGACGATGGGGCAGAGGGTGACGACGATGACAACAACAACAACAACGATTGCCATACTGGCGGCGCTGGAGACGAGCCTGCTGCTGAGGAGGAGGAGGAGGACAGCAGCGAGGCGCTCATGCGGAGGCAGCTGTACTACGACCCCGACTGCTGCAACAACCTGTCGCGGAGCATGCGCATCGTCAACATGCCGGACGTGCAGATCGACCCGAGCGTGGACGGGTACGTGTACAGCTTCACGTCTGTGGCGGATGGCCCCGTGCTGTCGCAGATGGCGCTGAAGCAGATCCTGGTGCTGCTGCACGTGATCTTCTCGTTCATCCCGGAGGAGTGCATCCTCGAGACCGAGTACCTGAAGCCCACGTTTGTGTGGGGATCCTCCTCATCTGCGTCATCAGTATCTCAGCCAAATGGTGGCAGCAGTGGCGGCGGTGGGCTGGAGAAGCTGCAGAAGAAGGTGCTCATGACGGAGGAGGAGGCTGCCCAGGTGGGTACTGTATTGCCTATTGCATGCAAACATGTTTTTGCTTGCTGTTGGTTCACGTTGTTTGTTGGAGCAGGCGGAGGACCTGCGCAAGAAGCTGTCCTCCATGCCGCTGTGCGACATGCCATTCAACGAGGCGTTTGTGGCCACCTCACTCCACGAAAGCGACGATTCTTCCACCACGACCATGCGCAAAAGAATGAGGAGAGGAGGCGAAGAGCATGGCAACGAAGACGATGAAGAGGAGTCTGCATTCCAGCGCATCCGCAACAGCATGCTGGCCGGACGCAAGCATACGCTGCAGATTGTGGACGTGGCCGACATTCTGGTGGCCCCGGTGTGCGTGACGCACCGGAATGTGAACAGTGAAAGCAACAACAACGGAAGCAGAAGCGACGCTCAGATGATGAGCGACGAAGACGATGATGATGATGCTGAGACAGCAGGAGGGGAGAAGATCACCGGGTTCTGGATGGTCATGCTCAAGACGCGCAAGTGCTACAACTTTGCGGCGCACCTGCACTGGCTCGTGAGCGTCGTGGACAAGAAGGTCAGTTGTCGTCCTTGCACTGTGCTTGTCTAGATGAAGATTGTGAGCGTCGTGGACAAGAAGGTGAGTGAGCCATGTTTTTGGTTGAATAATAATATCGTTCTCACTCAGTGAGAATTTGGACAGGACAAGACGAACATGAAGAAGATGATCATGAAGGAGTACGAGGACGTGATGACGATGCTGCGCGAGGTCATCATGTACCAGTACGAGCAGAGCCCCAACGCGGTGGCTTTCTTCCGTTCGCAAGGGCCTGGTGCGCGCATCGACCCCCTGCAGCGCCTCACGGAGGTTTGCACGCCCGACTCGCTGGACCACGTGTGCTCCCTGTACGAGGCGTATCGCAGCATGGTGTTCCACGTGCTCAAGGAGGACAGCCGGCGCGAGATCCTGCACGTGACCGGGTTCACCGATACGATCCTGTTCACCAACAACATGCTGCACGAGAGCCTGGAGGCGCAGAAGCGCTGGCACGAGGCTTTCAAGGAGGAGAAGCGGCGCATCGCCGCGCGCAGGGACGAGGTTGCCAAGGTTTGTACTGTATATGCAATGAAATCAGTCATATGTATTGTTTTACTGAGTGTTGGTTCGTGTTCCTTTTTCAAGCAGACCCAAGGTTTGTATTGTCTTGTGTTTTTTTGTACCGAGTGTTTTTTTGCTTGATTCATGTTCATGTTGGTTCATGTTCATTTGGGAGCAGGCCCACAAGATGAAGGACCCTGCGGAGAAGGAGGCACGCCTGGCGGAGCTCGAGCGCGAGAGTGAGTCGGAGGGAACCGCAAACCTGCCTGATCCTGTGCTCTACCCCATCCTGGCAGTAGCAGCAGCGCAGCATGACAATGACGGAGATGAGGATGAGGATGAGGATGATGATCTGGTCTTTGACGAGTACGGAGAAGGTGGTGGCAGCCAGGGTAATGATGCAGGACAGAGGAGGAGGAGGATGAAGCGCAAACAAACGAGGAGCGCTGATAAACTCGACCTGCTGTACGACAACGAAGGCAGGATGCACACGGGGATCCCTGCGTTCCCGCTGGTGATGTGGGTGGACATCCAGGTAGGTTGTTTTTTTGAAAAAGGTTTGTTGTTTGCTCAACACATACTGTTCAAGTGGATGCATTTTGAAAAGCTCTTTGACACCAAAGCTTGTTGTTTGCTCAACACTTACTGTTCAAGTGGATGCATTTTGAAAAGCTCTTTGACGCCAAAGCTTGTTGATTCTCGACACTTACTGTTCAAGTGGATGCAGGGCAAGTGGACAGAGGAAAAGTCCCTGATCGCCTTCCAGGGCAAGTTCGGAGGTCTGCCCGCACGGGCCATGCTGGAGGTGACCAAGATGATGTACAGGACCACCAACGCCACTGCCGCTGCGAAGTCTGAGGCCCTTGCATCTTCTTCGTCGCTGCTCCCCTTACGACGCAAGGCTGGCAAAAGGAGGGGCGCTCGGTACACGCTTCGGAAGCATGCTGCGGACGGAGCTGGGGGAGAGGAGCTGCAGCTTCCAGAGGAGATTTTTTTGCCAGACCCCAAGATTGTGCAGATGCACACGCGCATGAAGATGTTCCGGTGACTTATGCTGTGTGTCTGTCATCTCTGAGTTCGCCATGAGAGTCACTTTTGATGTTTTTCTCTTGATGTTCCGGTGAGTTATGCTGTGTGTCTGTCATCTCTGAGTTCGCCATGAGAGTCACTTTTGATGTTTTTCTCTTGATGTTCCGGTGAGTCATGATGTTTCGCCTCTGTTATTGCAAATGTATCATAAATTCACTGTTTGCTGCCTTTTTTCGCAGCCCCGACGAGTTCACTATGGAGGGCATTCGGCACGCGGGCTGCGACGCGCACCTGTACGAGCGCATTGCCAACGTGATGCGCAGCTGCAAGAACAACGTCCAGAAGCTGAATCTCTTCTCCGAGTACCTGCAGCGCATCCTGCGGCAGCACATCAGCTCGGTGCTCAACAACGACCTGCGCAGCAACCACGCGCTCTACACCGTCAAGTACCTGGAGCTGGCCAAGTTCGACGTGTGCCGCGACCTGCGCCACCTGATCAGGCAGGTTGCCCCTGGCCTCAGCAGCTTCACAAGGACAGAAAACAAAAGGAAAAGGAAGGATTCACCTCTGCTCGCCATCAAGGAGGAGGCGTATGCGGAGGAGGCCAGGTCCCCCAGCTACTGGCAGCTGAACTCGCCCAGCACCTTCCTCGCCTACAGCTGGCTGATGGACGACCTGCTGCGCGAGCACAACGAGCAGTTTTTCCACCTCACGCCACAGAACCTCCGGATCACCAACGACATCTGGGTGGGCACCGTGCAGTTTCGCCTGGGGCAGCACGAGGTCAGTGAGCATGTTAGCGTTGTTTTTGTTTATCCATGTCTTTCCTGACAATTCTGGTGTTATTGCAGGACTGGGTGTACATGGGCATGTCCACTGTGATATGTGACGCGTACGCGAAGCTGCGCAAGCCCGCAGCTGGTTTCGGGGCTGCAGCCAATCCGGAGGGTATCATCAACACAGACAAGCACACGAGCGCTGGGCTTGACCTTGACAGGTGAGTTTCTGATAGCATTTGTTGGTGATGACTCATCTCTGCATCTTGGATCTTGTGATTCACACACACACACACACACAGAGAGGTGGTGGATGGCCGCCGCACATCGTACAAGGCATATCTCAAGGGCCATCAGCACAAGGACGATGCCCAGAAGCTGGTCCAGCTCAGGCGGTCGTCTGAGGGAGGGCTGCAGATGGGATACGTGCTGTTTGTCAACGGAGAGGTGGAGAAACTCCCTGTGTCGGAGCTCGCGCAGGACTGCGTGCTGCCTGAGGTATGTGCGCCTGCGTTTTTGTTTTTGTTGTGACCCTGTAATAACCATGCATCCTGTAAACGTACTGCCTGAAGTATTATTCCATGCCTTGCATTGGCGTTGCATGATTGCGACTTCAATAACACATGGCACACGCAGGGCCCCCCAGGCACCAGCTTCGAGGTCATGGTCTCGCTGTTCAATTGTGTGCCAAGGGACGCAGACCATACAGCCGAGCTGTGGACCACTGTCAACAAGAAAAACGACAACGTGCGCGAGAAGGCAGTCTACAAGCTGCTGCCTGGCTTTTCGCTGTACCTGACGCTGATGGCCAAGAACTTTACGTACGAGAGCAAGATGGAGTCGAGGTACAGATTGTACATGAACTGTGTTGGTGTGTGTGTGTGTGTGTGTGTGTGTGTGTGTGTGTGAAACTGACGATCGACGCACGCAGGTACCGCGACCTGCTCATCGTGTGCAATGTGCAAGCCTCCAGCGGACCCAACGACACAGCTGGCCTGTTTTACATGCTGGACGACGACGACGAGAACGGCTCCTCGTCGAGGCAAACGCAAAACATGCAGAAGCGGATGGAAAGGCTGGAGGATGGCATGGACGCTGATCTTTTCAGGAAGGGTGTGATGCGCAAGAACCTGGCCACCAAGTGCAGGAGCAAGGTGTGTTGTTTTTGGTTTGTGGCAGGATCATTGATCTGCAAACACTGACCCCAAAGATGTGATCTCCTCAGGGTCCCCGTCCCGGAGACAAGGACCAGAAGCTGTGGGCCCCCTTCCTGTACTTTACGAACTCGGTTGCTGGCACGCTGGTGGCCATGATGCACAAGATGGGGCTGTACAGGCTGCGCATCAACTACGGGGTCGTTCAGATCACCCAGTACCTGTACAACTTTGCTAGCTCCACGCTGGAGTGCCTGATCGACAAGGAGGACAAGCCTGCCGTCGCGCGATTCTTCAACTCGTACAAGTGCAGGTGAGAGATTGTTCAGCGTGCATCATAGCTTCTTGGACTATTCTGACAAGACAACATCTCACATAGGATGGTTGCGGAGACGGTGCTGCGCACGACGTTCATGAGCATGGCAGCGCTTCATTGCTTTGTAAACTATGCTGACACTCAAACACAACAACACAGGATGGTTGCGGAGACGGTGCTGCGCACGACGTTCATGAGCATGGCGGTGTGCAAGAACCAGGATGCAGCTGTGGTGCATGCCATCAACTCGCTCACGTACAATGCGCTGCACCTATCTCTCGTGCCGGTGCTGCAGGAGCGCCTGATACAGCGGTTCCTGAGCTTCGAGCCCCTGCTGGGCATAGCCACGCTGGGCATCACGCTGAAGGTTCCTGTGGTTTCCATGAAGTCGATCATGCAGCTGATGAACGGGTGCGCGGTGACGTGCGAGAAGGACCTGGTGGCCATGCGCAAGTTTGTGCAGAGGGCGCTCGACGACAACAACATGGTGCAGTACCTGGGCATGGACGGGTACAACATGCCGGCGGACAGCCCCCTGCCGGGATATGTCACGTGCAGGCTGCTGCGCGAGTCCTTTTCCATGATGCCAGCAGCGGATGGAGGGGCGTCGTCATCGTCGTCGTCTCGGGGAGGAGGAGGAGGAGCATCAGGGGCACCACCAGGAGTCAACAGCAGCATGTCCATCCACGGCATCCCCATGGAGCCAATCAACATGATGATCAAGAGGCTGTACAAAGAGAATGCCAGCACATTGCAGAACTGCGCGTTCGTCCAGGGCCACTTTGGTTTCCACCGCTGCATCATGGCGCTCATGGAGAGGTAAACAGTAGTGTTGTTTGTTCGTGCTTGATCAGGAATGTTCAAAAACACTCAAAGTCTGATGAGCACTGCGTTTTTCGGTTTTTAGTCTCTGTTATCTCTAAGTGCTCGTCTAAATAAAGTTTCCGTGACCGTGACCGTGACCGTGCAGGTACGACCTCCGCGCCTTCTTTGGGGGCATGCAGGCCTACCACGACGGGCAGCGCATGGCCGAGGTGCTGGGGCTGAGCACAGAGTTCTCGTTTGCCAGCAACTTTGTGGACGGCGTGAGCGGGAGCGTGGACCCCATTGCGATCGCCGCCAGGGTGCCCCGCGTGCGCCGCACCTCGCCCAGCATCCCGCTCAGCTCGTCGCACTTTGCGGAGGCTGACTATTGTATTGCGCTGCGCATCTGGGACGTGCTGCTGTGGTTTGCCATCATGCGGAGGCCCCGCAGGGATGTGGGCATCTGCTCCGACTTTGCCCACACCCTGGCCGAGTGCAGCATCCAGCTGCTGCCCAGGAGCATCTTCCCTTACGATCTGGTCCCTATGACCAGGCTGGATCACATCGACAAGGAGCAGGTGAAATTTGGAGCCCCAGCACCTGTATCTGTTCCATGGACACATCATTCATTTCTGTGGTGCAGGTACTCATGGATACGCAGTACAGCCGCGAAAAGTATGGCGGGCGCATATTCCGCCCCAGCGTAACCCCTCGTCCCCCAAAGGACAGCAGCAGTAGCTCCTCCTCCTCCTCCTCCTCCTCCAGCTCGTCATCTGCAGCAGATGTTCTTGCAAGCTGCAAGGGGTTGGTGGGCACCAAGGTGCTGGAGGACGAGATGTACATGTCAGAGATCATCATGATGGCAGAGGACCTCGGCATGAAGTGGTTTGACTTTCCCCTGGACAGCTGCCCCACCCTCACCATCCACTGGGAGTACGGGGTGTGCTACCCGATGACGCGCTACTTTGACGTCAAGCCCTGCAGGCCAGCAGCAGCAGAGGACGGAGATGACCAGGATCAACCTTTTCTCGAAGAGCTGTCCAAGTACGAGCACGCCGTGCTGTACCTCAACCCCGTGAGGCACTCGATGATGCTCTTTGCAGTCGACCCTCTCTTTGGAGAAGACGGACCGTCCAGCATGCAGAAGCTCCGTTTCGCCAACACCAACAAGATGCTGGCAGACGGGGGCAGCAGCTGGGCCCCGCGCATCGAGCTGGCGCACGAGTTCTCGCTGCTCCCAGAGAATTCTCTGCAGCCTGTGTCAAATGCCAAGAGATGTGCCACGATGATGCACAGCCAGCGCGTGGAGCGCGGGATCCGCAAGACCATGCCGGGGGGGAAGCTGCGCGACGATGCTTTGCACGACGTGAAGATGACAGAAGGAGGAGAATGTGATGATGAAACAGGGATGATGATGGGGTGGGGGGGAGTCACCGGCGGGTGCTCCTCGGTGCAGGTTAGTTCTTTTTTTTCATGCGCTCGCTGCATCGAATTTCATCTTGAGCTTACTTTCTGGACACCATTCCGCTTTTTTCATGCGCTCGCTGCATCGAATTTCATCTTGAGCTTACTTTCTGGACATCATTCCGCAGGACATGCAGAACAGGCTGTTTGCGCTGGGCTTCGGGCCTCTGCCCTACTTCAGGCGCCCTGGCGTGCTGCTGCTCATCTCGCCGGACGAGTCAGAGGACGATTCCCCGGAAAAGTACCTGATTGGCTGCGTGGTCTCGCACAACAGCAGCAACTCGCGCCGGTGCAGCAATGCTTGCAAGTCCTCATCCTCATCATCTCATGACGAGGAGCGCTGCTACATGTGCTGCGGGCATCCTTTCGTGCAGGTTTGCTTTTTCACATGTCATCCTGCCTGCAATGTCTGTTGTCTTTTGAAAACACACACTGACACAAACACGCACAGGTTCTCTTCCACAACCCGAGATCTGCATACGATGAAGACGACCATCCAGAATCTGATGAGCTGTGGACCACTGTCCCTATTGCCCCTCGACGCGCCGCATTCCGCGCGCTGCCCGTGGGCACGCGCCTGGTGATGAGCCTTGGGGTCCTGGCAGATCGAGTCATGACGCAGGGCGCGTTCGACCCCATGCAGCAGCACCACCTGATCGAGCGCTTGCGGGCAGAGTTGGGTTGCAACCGTGCAGGAGGAGGGCGCGAAGAGGAAGAAGAAGAAGAGTACAAGCAGCTGGAGAAGAGGGCACGGGCAAGCAAGGTGCACTGCATCCTGAATGTGACCTCTACCATGCAGTGCATGGAGGGCTTCGCGTGCGTCTCGCTGTGGTGCGGGAGGATCGGGGCAGAGAACGCGGGGCGGGAGAGGAAGAACCTTTACGTGGCCCCGCAGCACCTTCAGGTGCCAGAGGACGAGCGCGAGTGGGAGGGCGCGGTGCCCTACGTGCTGATATGATGGTACATGGTGGTTTGGTTGGACGAGCGCTGTGCCCTACGTGCTGATATGGTGGTACATGGTGGTTTGGTTGGACGAGCGCTGTGCCCTACGTGCT
>VFQS010002303.1_pt1 | contig 15906 bp, 18 predicted proteins | sample 3512361 | NCBI WGS metagenome assembly VFQS01 (sample SAMN10412375, study PRJNA504923) | tailings metagenome | isolation source: Relicate 1 Philex TSF3 active mining | place: Philippines
GAACCACCATTTGATCCCAAACAACCTTCGACCGATTGGGGTAAACCTTAATTTTGGCCACTGATTGATCAATCGAGGCTGCAATTCCCCCACACATCAGAGCACAATGCCAACTGCTAGCCATTGTGGCTAGAAGAATTCCAATAAATAATGTGCTACTGAGCATGGGGCATGAAATAGAACTTTTTGGGAGTCTCGACTAGAATATGCATCATGATGAATATTTCTTCCCGTAAAGAAATTCTGAACAAATGCTCTACTTGCGTCTTGGGGCAATTTTGCCTGCCGCTTGGTCTTTCTGCCAATGAGGTAAGCCAAGTTGATACTCTCGTCAAAGATCGAGTCCATCTCCACAAAGGTGACACTTTATACCGGCACGGTGAACCGCTCAACGCCATGTATAGCGTTCGTTTTGGTACCCTAAAAACAGAGCACTCATTACCGGATGGTCGCGCACAAATCATTGGCTTTCATATGCCAGGTGAGATTTTGGGTTTAGACGGGATTGGCGAGCACCAATACCAATCCAATGCAATCGCACTTGAAGAGAGTGAAGTTTGCATCATTCGCTTCTCCGAATTTGAAAACTTAGCATCACAAATTCCCAGTTTGCAACATCAATTCCATCGCATCTTAAGTCGTGAACTAACTCAGGATCAACGTCATTTACTGTCATTGGGGACTCTCAGAGCTGAAGAGCGACTCGCAGGATTTTTAATTAATTTGTCCCAACGGTATGCGGCGCGCGGGTACGAATGTACTGAATTTGATTTAAAGATGAGTCGTGAGGACATTGGTAGCTATCTTGGTATTCAGATTGAGACGGTCAGTCGAATGTTGTCACGCTTTACCGAGTCAGGTTTATTGCAAATCAAGCAACGGCACGTCAAACTGATAGACATTGAGGGGCTTTATCAACTCGCTGGAGTGCCGAATGCGAATGAGAAAACCAACTGCTCATCGCCCATGCGACTTAGTTGAGCAAATCATCATCCGATGACTTTGAATCTAAAAAACAGTCGCGCACGATAAATAAGGAGATCGCACTTGAAATGGCGCAGATGGACCAAAAGGCAAAAAAACCAATGGAGTAAATTGCCTCGTTCGATAAGTAATGGGGTTGCCCAAACAGGAGCAAGTCTTCAGGCCTAAATAAACTGAATACCAAACCTTCAGCAATAATGGCTGCTAAAAAGGAAGGCCAAAGAATCCAAATAGCTGTCTTCAGTTTCACGGTTGCACCTGTTCAACCTTAAGGCCCCGCTTGATGCCATCACGCACGGGTTCATCGGCATGTACGGTAAATGCCAAATAAATCGTGATCGCGCAACCAATCGCTGCCAATGCTGGTCCCAGAATTAATAGCCAGGGCCAAAGCTGTTTCCACCATGGTTTTGAACTTTGTGACTCTGCTTTCATAATAGATCTCCCTCTTATTGTCGGGGTACGATAAAACTTGATTTTTCATCACGCGAGCGAATGTGTTCGCCCTCTTGCCCACGAAACTCGAATTGGATGGGATGCGATCCCGATATCGCCTCATTGATGGCAACGCTCACCTTCACCGGAATCAATAAATTGCTTGCTGGGGCAATCACTACGCTATCGATCACCTTACCACCGGCATCTAGTACCGCAATGTCTGGCAAACCAGTTGCTTTAATATCGACTCGCATCGGCGACTCGGAAGAGTTCATGAGTTGGACGCGATAGATATTCTCAATATAGCGGCCATCGACTTCACGTGCCAAAGCACCGCGATCTCGCATGACATCAACTCGCAAAGGATTGCGTGTCAAAAGTGAGAACAGGAATACCGAGGTCAACACCAAAATAATTGAGGTGTAAATCAAGATGCGTGGACGCAATAAGTGACTACGTGCCGATTGATTTGACTCACGATTTAACATAGCGCGCTCGGTGGTATAGCGCACCAAGCCCTTAGGATAGTTCATCTTATCCATGACTTGATTACAAGCATCGATACAGGCTCCGCAGCCGATACACATATATTGCAAGCCATCACGAATATCAATCCCCGTGGGGCATACCTGCACACAGATACTGCAATCAACACAATCACCCAAGCCCTTGTGAGCTTGATTGTCTGATTTATTGCGACTACCACGCGGCTCACCACGCATCTTGTCATAGGTCACAACAAAGGTATCTTTGTCGACCATCACGCTCTGAAAGCGTGCATACGGGCACATATATTTACAAACCTGCTCACGCATAAAGCCTGCATTGCCCCATGTTGCAAAGCTATAGAAGAACAGCCAGAACGTTTGCCATGGCCCTAAAGAAAAAGCCAAGATGTTGGCGCTTAGTTCTTTAATGGGCGTGAAATACCCAATAAAGGTAAAACCAGTCCACAGAGCAATTGCAATCCATAAGGCATGCTTAGTGATCTTAAGTCGCCATTTTTTGAAACTCCAAGGCCACTCCTCTCCATCCAAGCGAATGCGGGCAAACCGATCGCCCTCCACTTTACGCTCAATCCACATAAAGATTTCGGTGTAGACCGTTTGTGGACAAGCGTAGCCACAAAATAAACGGCCTGCGACAGCAGTAAATAGAAATAAACTAAGCGCCGATAAAATCAGGAGCAAAGTGAGATAGATCACATCCTGTGGCCACAATACCAACCCAAAGATATAAAACTTACGCTGCACCAAATCAAATAAAACGGCCTGACGATCATTCCAACTTAACCATGGCAGTCCGTAGTACAACACCTGGGTCAGGATCACAAAGACTAATCGCCATCTCGCAAACGGTCCACTAACTGAGCGCGGATAGATATGTTTACGTACTTCGTAAAGCGACTGCTCCACGATCTCGATCACAGGCTTACTATCGCCAGCAGTCTGCGTCGATGAAGTTTGATTCATGGGATTACTTCTTTGTGCTCATCGGCTGATGCGATAAACCCCAAACATACGCAGTCAGAATCTGAATCTTTTCTGGGGTTAGGATTGCCTCATGACCCGGCATGACGCCATTACGACCTTTTTGTACTGTTTCGGTAATCACCTTCTCAGAACTGCCGTAGAGCCATACCTTATCTGTCAAGTTAGGTGCACCCAGAACAATATTTCCTTTGCCATCGGCTCCATGACAGGCAGCGCAGTTGGTTTTATAAACAGCTTCACCCTGAGCAACACGTAGATCATCGGCGGGTAAGTTCGACAGGTTGCGAACATAAGCAACCACCTCGCCAATTTGGGCAGAGCTTAGGTGGCCAAAGGCGGGCATAACACCTGCCCGTCCTTGCACAATCGATGCCCGAATCATCTCTGGTTCGCCACCATATAAATAATCTTTGTCATGCAGATTTGGGAATCCCTTCGATCCTCCTGCATCTGAGCCATGGCACTGTGCGCAATAGTTCAAAAATAAGCGCTGCCCCATCTCGTTTGCCTTTGGATCGGCAGCAACCTGCTCAATGTTCATTTGCATGTATTTGGCATAAACTGGCTGCAGATCTTTATTTGCAGTCTGTACGGATTGATCATGCTCTGCCTGAGTGCTGTATCCCAACACTCCTTGATAGGCACCCAAACCGGGATAAAGAACAAGATAAATTGCACCAAAAATACAGGTAATAATAAACATCCACATCCACCACCGTGGTAATGGATTATTCAGTTCACGTAAGTCATCGTCCCAAACATGGCCCGTATCGGTTACATTGCCCGAAGAGTCCGTGGGTACTCTGGTTTTACGTTGTGACATCAATAACCATAAGCACCAAATAATGCCGACGATCGTTACGATCGCAATAAAAATACTCCAGCCGGGACTAAAAAAATCGCTCATAATTGATCCTTCTGAAACTCATCGGGAAGTGCAAATGGTAAATTTGCAGACTCCTCATTGGCAGCCTTGCGCTGCTTAGACCATGCCCACCAAATAATTCCTAAAAACACAAATAAGCCAAAGGTGCTCGATATTGCCGATAGATAAGCGGTAAATGCTTGCATGCTGATCTCCTTTATTGGCTGGCAGTTTTAGTAGTGGCGCGGCGATTAGTGCCCAGGCCTTGTAAATAGGCAACTAGAGCATCTTCTTCCGTTTTGCCTTCAAGCTCTTTGGGGGCATTCGCAATTTCTTCATCGGTATATGGAACCCCTAAACGCTTTAACGCACGCATGTGTTTTTGAATACTCGACACATCCGCTGGCGCATTTTGTAAATACGGGTAAGCCGGCATATTCGATTCTGGAACCACATCACGAGGATTACGTAAATGGATGCGCTGCCAGTCGTCTGAATAGCGTCCACCTACCCGAGCAAGATCAGGACCAGTTCGTTTACTTCCCCATAAGAATGGGTGATCAAAGACAGACTCTCCAGCAACTGAATACGGACCATAACGCTCGGTCTCTGAACGCAATGTACGAATCTGCTGTGAGTGACAGCCAACACAACCCTCGCGCTGGTAAATATCACGTCCAGCCAATTGCAATGCTGTAAACGGCTTGATTCCAGGGCTTGGCTCGGTGGTTGAGTGCTGGAAAAAGAGTGGCACAATCTGTACCAAGCCAGCCACACTCACAACCAAAATGGTGGTGATGATAAGCCAACCGACGTTCTTTTCGAGGGTGGCGTGAGAGAAAAATTTATTTTGTTCTGACATTTTTCCTCCCGATTAATGAGCCACTTGAACGTTTGCAGGAATCGGTGCATCTATAAAACGCTCACGATAAAGTGTCTTATAGACGTTGTAAGCCATTAACAGCATGCCGCCTAAATAGCAGATACCACCCAGTAAACGAATAGCATAGAAGGGATAACTGGCCTTAACGGATTCAACGAAGCTATACGTCAATGTGCCATCGGCCTCAAAGGCTCTCCACATCAAGCCCTGCATCACACCAGCAATCCACATAGCAGCAATGTAGAGAACCACGCCAATAGTGGCAATCCAAAAGTGCAACTCAATCAATCGAGTGCTATACATCTCCTTCTTACCAACCAAACGTGGAATTAGATAGTACAAAGAACCAATGGTAATCATGGCAACCCAGCCCAATGCACCAGAGTGAACATGACCAATCGTCCAATCGGTGTAATGAGATAGACTATTCACGGTCTTAATCGACATCATCGAACCCTCAAAGGTTGACATACCGTAGAACGACAGCGCCACGATTAAGAATTTGAGGATGGGGTCACTACGTAATTTGTACCAAGCCCCAGATAGGGTCATGATGCCGTTGATCATGCCGCCCCACGAAGGTGCCAGCAGAATTAATGAGAACACCATTCCTAGCGATTGAGTCCAATCAGGCAATGAGGTGTACTGCAAATGATGGGGGCCTGCCCACATATATGTGAAGTTAAGAGCCCAGAAATGCACGATCGATAAGCGATAGGAATAAATTGGGCGATCGGCCTGCTTAGGAATGAAGTAATACATCATGCCTAAGAAGCTGGTGGTTAAGAAAAAGCCCACGGCATTATGACCATACCACCATTGAATCATGGCATCTTGTGCCCCAGAGTATGCCGAGTATGACTTCCATAAACTCGCTGGCATCTCAATATTATTGACAATATGCAAAAGTGCAATTGTCAAAATGTAAGCCCCAAAGAACCAGTTCGATACATAAATATGCTTGGTCTTGCGCTTCATAATGGTGCCAAAAAACACAACTGCATAAGCAACCCAAACAATCGTAATCAGAATATCGATGGGCCACTCAAGTTCAGCGTATTCCTTGGAAGTAGATAAACCTAGAGGCAAGGTAATCACAGCGGCAATAATTACAAGTTGCCAGCCCCAGAAAGTGAATGCAGCCAATTTGTCACTAAATAGTCGGACCTGACAGGTGCGTTGCACAATGTAATATGAGGTTGCAAATAAAGCGCTGCCCCCAAAGGCAAAGATCACCGCATTGGTATGCAAGGGTCTTAAGCGACCGTAGCTTAACCAAGGAATGTTCATTGTGATTTCTGGCCAGATCAGCTGGGCTGCCAGAACCACCCCCACAAACATACCAACAATGCCCCACAACACCGTAACAATGGCAAATTGGCTAACAACCTTATAGTTAAAGTTCGCGTCTTGCGACCCACTGATGGCTAACGCCATACAACCTCCCTAAGCAAAATGACTGGGCTAAAAGCTTTGGGAAATTATCGAGTTAGCGCAATATCCTTATTTTGATGTAGATCAAATAGTAGGGGGTTCTTTGCGCGGTGGGCTGTCATCATCGAGCAAAATCGACTCGCCGGGACCCTGCAGATCATCAAACTGACCACCCTGAATCGACCAATACAGCAAATAGGCAAGGCCAGCCACCAGTAAAAGCGATAAGGGAATCAGTAAATACAAGCTTTCCATACGAATAGTCTAATCTAGACCTTACGCAAACGCCATGCATTGAGCGTTACTAAAAGCGATGAGGATGCCATTCCAATACCAGCCACCCAAGGGTTAATCCAAGCCATCATTGCCACCGGAATGACTGTGACGTTATATAAGAACGCCCATAGAAGGTTTTGCCGAATAATTTTTTGGGTACGATGCGCTAAGGAAAATGCCTGTACTAAGGTCTCAAAATGAGGACTAATCAATACAGCGTCTGCACCGGCAGCTGCCAATGGAGCACCGCTTCCCATTGCAATGGACACATCGGCTTTTGCTAGGAACGGCGCATCATTCACTCCATCACCAATCGCGCACACTTTGGCGCCATCGGCTTGTAGTTGACGAATAAACTCATATTTTTCTTCAGGGCTAGCACCACCCCGGTACTGTGCAATTCCGTGATGGCGCGCCCAGGCCTCGACGGTTGCAGGCGCATCACCCGACAATAAATGAACCGTAATCCCATGGGCATGCGCATATTGCAATAAAGCCTCAACGCCCTCTCTAGGGCGATCTAAGAAGCTGAATTGAGCGATGAGCCCTTGATCATCCCCTAAGTAAACATGACTATAGAGCACATCAAATGGGGTGGGTAACGCTTGCACGCCCACCCAGTCAGCCTTACCAAGTCGGTAGTCGCCATTGGATAACCCTTTACCCAAGTGATTGGCACTTCGCTCTAAAAAATGATGAGGCGTTAAGCCACGCTCTCGGAGTGCAACTCCAAATGCCAAGCTCAGAGGATGGCTTTGTCCCTCTTCCATGCCAACCGCTAATGCTAATGCATCCTGTTCGCTCATGCCATCACGAAATATGGTGATGGTTTGTAAACGAGGTTCGCCGATTGTTAGGGTTCCAGTTTTATCCATGACCAAGGTGTTTGCTTTACTCAAACCTTCAAGTGCGCGGCCATGAATCACAAATAAACCAATCTTCGTAAGCGCACCCTGGGCAGCTGCTAATGCAGTAGGAATTGCTAACGACAATGCACAAGGACAACTAGCCACTAACACACCGAGCATCACGGGCCAAGCCCTACTTGGATCGACCAATAACCAGCTTGCACTACTGATGATCGCTGCAATGATTAGAAGAATCACAAATCGACCGGCCCAGACCTCGGCTAACCCCAACATGGGTGGCTTCGCTTGGAGAGCACGATCTAACAGGATTGCAATGCCAGCTAAGCGCGTGGTTTGACCTACCGCCGTAATCTCCATCGCAATACTATTATGAATATTATGCGTACCCGCAAACAAGCGATCACCTGGAGACTTTTGTACCGGTCTTGATTCACCGGTTAATAAGGCTTCACTCACGCTGGAATATGAATCGATTAGCACGCCATCCGCCGGGATAATCTCACCAGGACCCACCCGAACTCGATCGCCAACGAGACAACGTACCACTGGTATGCGCTCAACCGAAGCGCTCTTGGAATAGTCAAGGTAGCGCTCACAGCTAGCCGGAAGCTGTTTGGCTAAGGCCTCTGAACCACTTTGAGCATCCTGCCTGGCAATCAATTCGATGTAACGCGCCCCAAGAGTAAATGCCACAAACATTGTGATCGAATCAAAATAACTCGGACCATCCCCCACCAACAGGTTGACAGTCCCTACGGTAAATGCCATCCCTAGGGCTAAGGCAATCGGTACATCCATCCCCAAAGATCGTGTTTGTGCAAAAGAACGCACACTGCGCCATGTGGCGCTAAAGATCGGGGCAGCAGAATAGAAAACAACAGGAACAGTTAATAGCCAACTTGTCCAATTCAGTAAGAGATTGTTTTCGGGGGATAGGTCGACGGAGTCGGTATATATTGGCCATGCATACATCATGACTTGCATCATGCCCAAGAGTGCGACCCCCAAACGAAATAATAAATTTCTGCGCTCGCGCTTACTGCGTAAAACCAACTCCGAGGGCTCATAAGGCCAGGCTAAATAACCAATGCGCTGCACCTCATACAATATTTTTGGTAAGGTAATTTTCTGAGGATCAAAGCGCACAATCGCTTTTAGGGTGACGTAATTAATTTGGACGTCATCAATTCCAAAGACGCGCTGCAAATGATGATCACAAAGCCAAACACACGCTGCACAACGGATTTTTTCGAACGACAAGATCGATTCTGCTAACCCGGAATCCAAAACCTTCACAAAGCGCGCCTGCAGAGTCGGATCGTTATAGACCTCAAGCGTTTCTGGCAACTCATCACCCGCAAGTAAATAGTCAGGTCGTTCGCCAGCAGGGATCTGACGCTGATAAAAACTCTCAAGACCATCCCCATAGATGGTTTGTGCGACTGCCATGCAGCCAGCACAACAAAATGGGCGCTGGATCCCACCTAAATCAGCATGCAAGGCATCTGCTACCTGGGTATCACTACCGCAGTGATAACACGGTGTCGATGAAATGGTCATGCGGGCTTACAAAAACAAAGGGCTGCCAAGGCAGCCCTTCTATCGAGTTGATGGCAAATTATTTCACCAAGAGAACAGGCTGCTTGGCTGACGATACAACCCGTTGAGCAACCGATCCAATCAAGAGATCGAGCATACCGCCACGACCTTTAGCGCCCATCACAATCATGTCAAACTTTTCTTTTGTGGCAGTTTGTAGAATTTCTTGCGAAACATGACCGCGCTTGATGATCATATTGTGCTTAACGCCTGCGGCATCTAAAACCTTCTGAGCAGGCTTTAACTCTTTTTCACTGATTTCACGTAAATAGTCATCCACCACGCTTTTACTGACAAATTGCTTAACGTGATTGAGTCCAAAGTCATCGTGGACATTAATTAAGGTAACGGAACACTTGCTGCGCATATTGCCAACTAATTGAGCAACGTATTTGGCCGCACTCAACGAAGTTTTTGAGCCGTCAATTGGTAGTAATATTTTCATATGATTTTCCTCCACAATGTAATCAGTGCTTTTAGTGTAGCAATATTATTAGGTATTCCCTTGATCCATATCAAATTCAGCCGCCTATATCCCTAAATTTTTTATGCATATCCAATTCCTTGGCGCAGGCCAAGAGGTCACTGGCTCCAAATACCTAATCCGCGGCAAAGCATGTGGGATTAACCACTGCTTCATGGTTGATTATGGGATGTTTCAAGGAGGCCGTGAGGCAGACGATAAAAATTTGGCTGAACTCCCAATTCCTCCCGGTGATCTGGATTTTGTGGTTTTGACCCACGCACACATTGACCACAGTGGATTGTTGCCGCGCTTATGCGCTCAAGGATTTCGAGGGGCTATCTATTGCACCCCTGCGACAGCCGCCCTTCTCAAAATCATGCTCTTGGATAGCGCTCATCTGCAAGAAGCCGATTATGAGCGTGCCCAACGCAAACAAGCTCAGGGTCGTTGGAAAGGTGATCTTCCGGTTCCTCTCTATAGCACCCTTGAGGCCATCGATTGCTTGGCGCAACTCAAGACCATGCCTTATCACCGGCGCTTTAGTCCAAGTCAAGGGATTGAAATTCAATTTTTGGATGCAGGTCATATTTTGGGGGCCGCAATTACGGTCATCGATATTCAAAAAGAGAATCAACTAAGCCATCGCATCGTCTTCTCGGGTGATCTGGGAATGTTCGAGCGACCTTTAATGAATGACCCCGAGCTGATTGAACATGCTGACACTTTAATTGTGGAATCGACCTACGGCGATCGCTTACATCGTTCGCTTCAGGATACGGAAGATGAGCTTGTCGAGGTCATTACGAATACGCTCAAGCACAATGGCAATATCATCATCCCCGCATTTGCAGTTGGGCGTACCCAAGAAATCATTTTTGTATTAATGGATTTAATCCGACGCAAACGCTTGCCATATCTCACTATCTGGGTTGACTCACCAATGGCTACATCGGTGACTCGATTGACCGAGGAATATCGCTCCTCCCTCGATGAACCAGCACAAGCCATCTACGATTGGTATCAAGCCAACCCCAACCGCTTAGATCTGCGTTTTATTGCCGACGTTGAAGAGTCAAAAGCACTCAATCGCATTAAGGGTGGCGCCATTGTGATTTCTGCGAGCGGCATGTGTGAGGCTGGTCGTATTGTGCACCACCTCAAATGGAATCTTCCTCACCGCAATAATGCGATCATCATCACCGGTTTTCAGGCACAAGGCACCCTAGGTAGGCGCCTGGTTGATCAAGCCAAACTCATCCATTTATTTGGTAAGGAAGTGGCTGTGAAAGCCTCCATTCATACCATTGGGGGACTTTCAGCCCATGCCGATCAGGCCGGACTCATTCGTTGGTTAAAGGGATTTCACCAAGCACCAACGCATGTTTATATTACGCATGGAGAACCCTATGCTGCAGAACAACTGAAGGCAGCCATCCATTCACAACTGGGCTGGGACCATATTCATCTGCCTCAACTCCATAGTACCTACCCACTCTAATCATGCCAAACCTAAATGCCCTTGCGCTGCGAGCCCGATTAATTCGTAAGTCGGATGCGCATAAAGGCGATATGGGGAAAGTATTACTCGTAGGTGGCGCACCCGGTATGGCAGGTGCTATTTTTTTATCCGCGTATGGATCGCTTTATAGTGGCGCGGGCTGGACGATTATTGGGGTCTTGGATTCTAAATCGGCTCATGTGCAGATTGATCAACCGGAGTGGATAGTTCAGGACATTAGTGAGGTGGTCAACGCCCATGATTTCATTGAGCGCATACAACCGGATTGCCTTGCGATTGGCCCCGGCTTGGGCTTGGGTGACCAAGCTTTGCAATTCTTGGAGGCAGGTCTTGCCTTCTCTGGTCCACTGATCTTAGATGCGGATGCCTTAAATCGTATTGCTGACCACCCACGGTTAGCGCAATTATTACGAGAGCGTAAAGATCCCTGCACAATCACGCCTCACCCTGGTGAGGCGGCTCGTCTTTTAGGCATGTCGGTGGATGAGATTCAGGCCAATCGATCAGGGGCTATTCAGTTACTAATTGATCGATTTCGATGCTATGTGGTTCTCAAAGGTCACCATACATTAGTTGGTTCGCCAAATGATGCGATCTATACCTGCAATGCAGGCAATCCTGGGATGGCAACCGGTGGCATGGGGGATGTCTTAACAGGTCTCATCGCTTCACTTGCAGCCCAAGGAATTTGCCATCATCTCAATTTATGGGAGGCAACTTGTCTCGCAGTAGAGCTTCATGCGCGTGCCGCCGATCAACTAGTTCAATCCGGAATTGGGCCCAATGGCATGACCGCGCTGGAATTAGCCAAAGCAGTTCGTAGATTCATTAATCAGGCTTAGATTGTCCCCATGGGCCCCAATGGGATCCAGGCGGAGACTCTTGATTCCATTTGACAGGGTACCTTGCGGTGCCAATACCAAGACGTGACCAAACAAATGTGGTTGCGGCTAATACGATGACGCCCAGTAGAACATGGGTCCAAATATCCATAAAACTAGCATGCGCATGAATCATGATCAGCGGATTAGCACCTGCCGGCGGATGAACAGTCTTTGTTAGCAATAACACCGCAATCGTAATAAGTACCGATACGACTAATACCCAAGTTGAATCCCCAAAGGTCTGATAGCAGATCACTCCAATCAAGGCTGATAGCAGGTGTCCACCAAATAGAGCTCTAGGCTGAGTTGGCGGCAAGGTTGTTAGACCAAATAGGAACAAGGTGGAACCACCTAATGATGCGAGTAATAAGGTGGAATCTTGTGGACGAACCACATGCAAGGCAAGAAACAGCGCCACACTTGCCCCAGTTAAAACCCAGAGTATCCGCAAAATGGTTTGTTTCATATAATCAGTTTACGTCATCGCTCGTAGGGTCTTTGTTAGGTATATAGTGATCGCTCACAAGGACTTATTTGCAAACCTTTTTTAATCACCTCTCAGTATTACTGTTACGCTTTGTCCTAATCCTTCCATATGTGTGGATTATTCAACTGGGTCGTGGTTTAGGATGGATCGTCGCCCATATACCAAGCGATCGTCAGCGCGTGGTCTTAATTAACTTACGTCTTTGTTTTCCAAAACTATCTACTAAAGAAATTGAAGTGTTGGCTTTGCAACATTGGCAGTTATTTGGGCGCAGTATTTTGGAACGCAGTCGGATTTGGCTTGGCACCCCCGCTCAGATCAATGAAATGATTCAGATTGATTCTGAAATTGAATTGGGGGATCGGAAGCCCCGCATTTTGGTCAACCCCCATTTTGTAGGCATTGAGGGTGGCATTGCTTTGTGTGCCCTAGCCGAGAAAATGGATTGGCCGCGCGGAGTCACCCTCTATCAAAAGATGAAAAATCCATATTTTGATCAGAAAATTATTGAGTGGCGTGGTCGCTTTGGCGGACGATCTATTCCAAGACAAGGTCATCTCATCGAAACGGTTCGAGAGATTAAAAATGGAAACTTTGTTTTTATCGCGCCTGATATTGATCTCGGCACTAAGGACTCCGTATTTGTACCCTTCTTTGGCGTTCAAACCAATACCATTACCGCGATTTCCCGTTTAGCTAAATTAAGTGGCGCCGAAGTGTGCATTATGCAAACAACTCTTAATCCTGATCGCTCTGGATACATTTGTCATATCGGTAAAGCACTTGAGTCATTTCCAAGTGATGATGAAGAAGCCGATACCGCTCGTCTCAATCAATGCTTTGAAAATGCGATTCGTCTGCGTCCCGCTGAATACTATTGGGTTCATAAACGCTTTAAAAATCGCCCTACTGGAGAAGTTCGGATCTATTAGTGTAAAAATAGCGTCTCAAGGAGAGATCGTGATGAGACAGTTTATTAGCGCTAACCAAATGAAGATGGCTTACCAAATCGATGGTCCGGAGAATGGTCCCCCCATTTTCTTGAGTAATAGCCTGATGTCCAGTTTAGAAATGTGGGATCGCACTCTGCCTGCGCTCACTGACCGCTATCGAGTGATTCGTTATGATACGCGCGGCCATGGTCAAAGCGAAGTAACGCCGGGCCCCTATAGCATTGCCCTTCTAGCGGAAGATCTGGTTGCCCTGATGAATGCTCTTGGAATTAAGAAAGCGCATTTTGCAGGTCTCTCCATGGGGGGCATGATTTGCCAATACATTGGTGCTAACTATCCAGAGAGTGTTCTATCGCTAAGTCTTTGCGATACCGCCAGCGAGATGCCTCCGCGCAGCATGTGGGAGGAGCGTTTTGCCATTGCGAGATCACAAGGAATCGCCGGCCTCGTAGATGGAACGATCAAACGTTGGTTCTTAAACGATTTTATTGAGCGCGAGCCAGATCAAATTGAACGGGTACGAAAGATGATCTTAGCTACACCAGTGGAGGGCTATCTGGGCTGCGCCAGTGCCGTTCGGGATATGGCGCAATCGACGATGCTCTTAAAAATTAAGGCGCCAACTCTGATTTTGTTAGGTAGGCAGGATCCAGCGTGTACCTATGAGCAATCTACCGTGTTGCATCGATTAATTGCTCAGTCCTCGCTAGTCACAATTGATCAAGCTGCTCACCTATCAAACATTGAGAAACCGACTGAATTTAATCATGCGCTACGGGGATTTTTAGATTCTGTGGCATAGTAGATAAGCAGTCATAATAAAAAGGAGACATCATGAAATTTAGTATCAAAAAATATCTCATTGGCGTAACCACGCTTGCATTTGCTGGGGCATTTAGCCTACCAATTCAAGCACAAAGCGCCGCCGCCAATTACCCCAATAAAACCGTCAAAATGGTTGTGCCCCTCACGCCTGGATCGGGTGCCGACATTGCTGGTCGCATTGTTGCTAAAAGCCTTTCAGAAAGTTGGAAGCAGCCCGTCATTATTGAAAACCGTCCTGGTGCTGGTGGCTTGCTAGGCACTGGTGTGGTGGTGAACTCTGAACCCGATGGTTACACCCTTTTGGTTCAGTCCGCATCCTATGCCGCCAATCCTGCGATTTATAAAAAACTGCCTTATGACCTAAAAAGCCTCACCGATGTCAATATTTTAGGAAGCAGTCCATACGCCCTTGTTGTGTCAGCTGAGAGCCCCTATAAGACTCTTAAAGACTTGATTAATGCTGCCAAAGCGAAACCGGGTGATATTCCATTTGCTAGCGCTGGTGTCGGTAGCTCAACCCATTTAGCAGCTGAGTATTTCAATCAAACCGCTGGTATCAAGATGCTGCACGTCCCCTTTAAGGGATCTCCTGAAGCGATTCAAGAGACCATCGCTGGGCGTACCGCCTACTACATGGCTCCCTTACAAACTGCCATTTCACAAATTCAGGGTGGTAAAGTTCGCGCATTGGGTGTAACAAGTGCGAGCCGTGCCGAGGCAGCCCCCAATATTCCCACGATTGCTGAGCAGGGTTTTTCTGGCTTTGAGATTGGTTTGTGGGTCGGCGTTTGGGCACCATCAGCAACACCGCAAGCGGTCTTGCAAAAACTCAATTCGGATATCAATCGTGCCCTAGGTGACGCTGAGGTGAAATCGGCATATACCAAAGCAGGCATCACCATCAAACCAATGAATCTTGCCGAAACCGAAAAATTTGTTCGGAGTGAAATCAGCAAGTACACCAAGATTGCTAAAGACGCTGGGATTGAACCACAATAACGCTCCCCTTTGCCAAGCACCAGACCAGGCCCTCAAAAAGCCTGGTCTCGTTCTTTGTGAGAATGCAACGGATTGCCATGCACACATTTGTGGGCCACAGTCTCTGTATCCCTACATACCCAATCGGATCTATACCCCGCCAGATGCCTTACTTACCCACTATGAAGCACTGCTCGATAATCTTGGGATTCAACGCTCGGTATTAGTTCAGCCCAGTATTTATGGAACGGATAATCGTGCGCTGATTTCTGCAATAAAAACTAATCCATCGCGCTTTCGGGGAGTTGCGGTGGTGGATTGGGAGATTAGCGATACAGTATTAGAGGATCTTCATCTTTCTGGAATTCGTGGGGTGCGCTGCAATATTGTCGATCTTGCTGAAGCGAAAGGTGTTTTACCAATCAAGCAATTAACCAAATTAGCGAACCAGATTGCACCCTTTGGCTGGCATTTGGAATTTCTGATGCACGTTAATGAGTTCCCAGATCTCTCGCAATTACTATCAAATTTCCCGGTTCCGGTCGTTCTAGGACATCTTGGGTATTTAAAAACAAATCTCGGCGTCAAAGATCGTGGATTTCAAAACCTGTTATCGCTCATGCGCGAGGAGCGTGCCTGGGTAAAACTTACCGGTCCCTATCGAATCACAACTGAAGAAAGAATCCCCTACTCCGATACCAATCCATTTGCGCATGCCTTAATCGCTGCGAATTCAAGACAGGTGGTATGGGGCACAGACTGGCCCCATGTGATGGTCAAAGGGGTGATGCCTAATGATGCAGATCTTTTAGATTTACTAAAAGTGTGGATCCCCGACCCAGAGATTCGCCAGCAGGTTCTCAGTGAGAACCCAGCACGACTTTATCAGTTTTAACGTCTGAAGTTTTACTTACAAACCACCGTTTTGCTGAGCCACCATCAAATACAACATG
>VFQS010002304.1_pt1 | contig 15901 bp, 8 predicted proteins | sample 3512361 | NCBI WGS metagenome assembly VFQS01 (sample SAMN10412375, study PRJNA504923) | tailings metagenome | isolation source: Relicate 1 Philex TSF3 active mining | place: Philippines
TTATTCTTCTTTAAATAATAATAGTTCAACACCAAAAACAATACAAGAATCACAACAACCCAAAACAACACAACCACCAACAGCGACAATATCACAATCATTATTACAACAAACAACACAACCACCAACAGCGACACAATCAGATAAACTCTATGAATTTAAAGAACATAAGTTTACAACAGCTGGTAAGACAGGACGTTTTGGTCCTACATTAGAAGAAGTTAAAGAAGCATATTCTGGTGTAAGTTGGGCTCAAAATAAAGAATTCTTAAATATGACCAAACAAGGTATACAAGAATGGAAAGTACCGGTAACTGGTAAGTATAAAATACAAGCATTGGGAGCTAGCGGTACTAGTCCTGTGGGACCTAACGGTGCATCTTTGGAAAGTGGATACGGTGCAGATATAACTGGAATATTTTCATTATCAAAAAATGATGTAATAAAAATTTTAGTAGGACAAAGAGGAACTAAAGGAAAAGGAAAAGAAGATGTAGGAACAAGAAATGCCGGTGGAGGAGGTGGAGGTACATTTGTTGTAAAATCTGATAATACTATATTAGTAGTAGCCGGAGGAGGTGGTAGTGGTTTTCAAGCTGATTCAGCACAATTAACTACTAATGGTAGTGGCCCAACTGATTGGGAGAACGGGATATATGGTACTAAATTAATTTCTGTAGGAGGAACAGATGGTAATGGTGGACAAACAATTACCATTTTTAATAACGGCGCATGGGCATCAGGAGGAGGAGGTTTTTATACTAAAGGAAAATATCGATTTGCGGCGGGTGTCTTAAATAAAACACTTGGTGATGAGCCTGAATCATTTTTGTCTGGAGGTGTCGGAGGTTCTGCCACATTTAATGGAGGAGATGGTGGTTTTGGTGGAGGATCAGGCAGTATTGGTTTTGGTTCATGGCATGGAGGTAATGGTGGTGGTTATTCAGGTGGTGGTGGTGGTGGTGGCTTTGTTGGTGGTGGTGGCTCATATATAGAACTGCCCCCAAAGGATATTATTGCTTCAAAAGTTACTAATATGGATGAAGGTAGTGTAACAATTACACTAATTAATTAGTTATTTAATAAAAGTTTATGTAAAATAATATTTTTGTAAATAAAATGTCAAAAAATAAAACTTCAAAAAATAAAATGTCAAAAAATAAAACTTCAAGGTTTGCCCGTTGCAGAGCGTATAAATTATAATTTTTTTAAGGTAACAACATTAACTGATTAATTGACTTTTTTAACTTTCTCATTTTTAGGTTTTTCTACTTAAATATTTTTATCTTTCTTTTCTCAACATAAATATTTTTGTAAATTTTATATATATATTAATGTAACTATTTACATACCAATATTGAAAAATTTATCAACCAATAGATACGGTTAAAAGAAACGTCTGCTTATAATATTTAATTTTTAAGGTATTAAAAATTAGATAATAAATTAGTAACTACAAATCTGAAAAATACATAGAGTATTCCTAAATTTTATGAAGATATAAAAATAGAAAAATATTGTTTTATTTTTCCAAATATTTTTTAATTATAATTTATAGTTCTTCTTTTATATCCAGTAAGCAAACCAATAAATATATGATTATCACTAGGAGGTTTATCTGTACGTGTTACTTGAGTTACTTCAACTTCATTATTATTTCCTGTATTCCATACAGTTGCACCTTTTTCTTTGTATTCTGTATTATTATACCAGCCGTAAAATGGTAATTTTTCAAATTGCGTAATCCATTCTAGATATGAATTATAATCTTCTTTTGGTATTTCCATTATTTACTATTTATAAATATTATTAATTATAAATAATTTCAAATTTTAATAAATATTTTTAAGTTGTAAATATTTTTGTTTATATTTTAAATATTTTTTTTGAAAACTATCTTCTAATTTTTTTATTGTAATTAAATTATATTTAGTAATTATATTTTTATATTTACATTTTATTATTTCAATAATATTATGATTGGCCATATATGTTTTTTCTTTTTTACTAAAGACTAGATTTGATATATCAGAAATAGATTCTGAAACAATTAATAATATTTTTTTTACAATTATAATTATTTTTATTAGTTCTTCTTCATTAATACTTTTCCAATACAATTTATATTGATCATTTTGATAACAAATTAACGTATAATTATCAATTATATTTGAATATGTATTATGTCCTATAAATAAATCTAATTGTATTCTATTAAGAATGCAAATTATATTATTATTATGATTATAAATAATAAATTCTAATTTATCATTTAAAAATATAATTCCATCTGTATTTATTTGATATCCTTTTTGTTGTCGTTGATATGTAAATTCTAAATTAGGTTTAATTATAATATTTGAAATTCTTTTGACATCATCAAATATTTGTCTACTTTTATCCCTTTCTCTTTCTCTTTCTCTCTGTTCCAATTTCTGTTTTGTTTTAGCATCCTCTTCTTCTGTATTTTTCTCTTTTCCTTCCACTTTTTCTTCTTGAATAACAATATTTCTTGCAGTACTTATAATATTTATTTCTGAAGAAAAATATTTTTTTGTCAAACATTTAATAAAATTTGATGTATCATCATTTACATAATTTAATATATTAATATCATTTATTGTTAAATCATCATTAATAGAATATAATCTTTTTTTATCATCATAAATTGAAAAATTTGTATCATTAGAAGGATCATTAAATAATATTAAATTAAAATTTTTTAAATCTTTTTTTACTAATCCAAAAATATTTTGTTTTATTAAAAAGTTATTTTTTTGTATATCTAATAAATTTTGATTTTCTTTTAAATTTGAATATAAATTTTTTCGTGTTAAATTACTTACAGTAAAATTATCACAAATAGTACCACCTTTTAAGATATTTGTATCATTTATCATATTTTTATTTATTATTAAATCAATTGTTTGATCACCATCTAAAATGTTTCTCATTCTAAAAATACCTTGAGAAAAATCTCTTAAAATAGTATGGTTTGTTATAGTTACTAATCCATGTGCTAATGGATACATTATATCCTTGGCATCAACCCCTGTAATATATCTATTACTAAAATAAAAGAATGCATCATTTGAATATTTATTAATAATATTTTTATTTTCAAATTTATTTAATAATAAATTATATATTTTAGTTTCATTATCAAAATATACTAAATATTTTTTATTACCCATATTTTCTTGAAATTTTATTCTAAATTGATCATTTGTATAATTTATAAATATAGCACCAATATCAATTAATACACTGTATTTTGATAAACACTTAAATATATTTTCAATAATATTATCATCATTATTCATAATTAAATTTTTTATTTTTTTTTCATTTAAAATTAGATATTGAATAGCTTGTTCTACATTATTATACTGATTGATTTTACTATAATTAATTATTTGATTATTTTTATAATAAAATTTTTCTTCAACAGGTGGATTAATATAAGCAGTACCAGTAAACGATATAAAATTTTTAACATTTTTATTTAATAATAAATCATTAAATGATATATTTATACAATTTTGATAATAATTATTATTATAATTTAATACTTCTTCTATATATTTTTCGTAAAATTTATCACTTATTAAATTATTTATATTTTTAATAAATTTATAATAATCATTAATATTTTGTTTAAATTGATAAATATCAATAATATTAAGATCATCATTAAAAAAATTTTTTATAATATTAAAAATTTTTATTTTATCAGCTTCTTCATCTTTTTTATCATATTTTGAAATTAATTTATCAATCATTTTTTCAATATCTATTTCTCTAAAAACTGGTTTTTTTAATTTATAACAAAAATATGTAAGCACATAAGATAATATAACATCTGAAAATTCTGAACCAATTAATGGATCATCGCCTCCACCATATGGTATACCCTTAAATTTATATATTTTATTTAATTCTACTTGTGTAACATATTTTTCTGGTAATCCATAATCATAGTTAAATTGTTTTGTTAAAATAAAATTTAAAATATTTTTTTTAAAATAATCTATTAAATTATGATATATAGAATCTATAATAATATTTTTATCAAAAAAATCATTAATAAATTTTAAACATTTTTGATCTATTTCAGATATTATATAATTATGTTTATTATTATTATTTATTTTAACATACGATTTAATATTATCCCAAAACTGTTGATTTAAAAATATTTTATTATATAATTGTTTAGTAATATCTAATATTATATTTATATTTTTTAAATTTACTTTATTTTCCGGAAAATTAAGTTCACATGTTAATGGATTAGCCATTTGATCAACTTCATCATAAATCATATACATATTTTCTGTGTTTATAATTTTTTCTTTATCTAAAAACATTGCTTTGTAATCTGTATCACTAATTAAATATATTTTAATTAAAGAATTATATTTAAAACTATAAATCCTATCATTAGGATAAATCAGTAAATCAATATTTTCATGTAAAGGAAATAAATTTTTTAAAAATGTTTCAAAGGATTGTTTTATTAATTGTTCAGGCATAACAATATAAATTTCTCTATCTCGTAATTTATTTTGAATTAAATAATTGATTATTAATATGCAAATATATGGCGTAATTATACTTGATTTACCAGATCCCATTATTAATTCTTGTATTGGAAATAAATAGGTTTTATTTTCCTTAATTAAATATTCGAATAATTCAGTTGCTTTACAAATATTATTTTGTAAATTTTCCCTATTTAAATTTGGTATATTATTTTCTATTAAATCACAAAAATTTTTAATAGTTGTTTTTTTTTCATTAAAATTTATTTTTAATGATTTTATATCTTTTTTATTTATACTCTCTTCTATAAATGTTGTTTCTGCTTTTTCTTTTATTATAATTTTTATTTTCATCACGGGATTATAATAGCCCTGAGCCCACTCATCCGGATCATAATCGTCATCATCAAATTCACCTGCACCACCTATTTTGGAGTCTTCCTCATCACATGGTGGACAATGTCCATCTTCATCATCTTTTGCATCCTGTGTCCACCAACAATATTCTATTTTATCATCATTTACTTCACATTTAAAACAACTATATTCATTTTCATATTCAGATTCATTTTCTGGATTATCTGAAATAGTATTGTTACTATCAATATAAATTTGTTTGGCCCATTTATGGTTATATTCGATACTAATATTATTTATATAATTAGAAGTTGCATTTATATTTAAATAAATATCATACTTTTCTAATATTTTTTTGTAATAATTAAGATTATAATTATTATATTTTTCTAAATTTTCATTAAAATCATTACTTATTGTAGAATATATTTCCGGAAAATAATCACTTTTATTATTAAATTTTTTTTCAGTATATAAATCTATATTTATAAATAATAAATTTATAATTGATGCATATGGTCCAGTCATGTTGCATAATAATAATTTTATAAAATATTTATTTACTTTATTGTTTCCTATTATTTCTGATAAACTTTTATATGTTATAAAAATTAACCAAGGACTACAATAATATAAACAATTTAGTAAAATTGCTAAAGCATCTTCAACTGTTTTTAATATATATTTATTTTCAAAATTGTCAATAATAGTGTAAAAATATTTTTGGTAATCATCATCTAATTCATCTAAAATTCTATTTTTATTATCTGTATTTTGTATATGATCTTTAGGAGAAATTACGCAAAATTCTTTATTTTGATAATATGAAGTATCTTCATTTATTAATGAATAATTATAAAAACATAGTAGTTTTTTTTTTCCATTACTTATTAATTTAATAATACCTAAATTTAAAATTAATTCATCATTATTAAATTCAACAGCATATCTAATTGAATTTATAGTACAATAAATCTTATCATTGTCAATATCTAATTCAAAAAATAAATCATAATGATATAATTGAAGATAAAAATAATTTTTTTTTCCTTCTTCTTTTACATCATAATATAATAAATAACATTTATCATTCATTGAAATTAAATGTAAAAAATTTGAAAATAATATTTTGGTACTCATTAGAGTTTTAAATTCAGCATCATTTTCATTAATTATATAATACGATGGAAACTTACCATCTACATTTTTCGTCAACATCAATTTTTTAACACCTGTTGATAGTTCTATAAACTTAATACTGTCATTATTTTGATCAGTCAAACAATTAAACGTGTGTTCTTTTAATTTAGTAAAATTTAATACTGTATAAATATTATAACCTTCATAAATTATTTCATTAATTAAGCTTAAACGCGTTGTATTACAATCATTTTTATAAAAAACAATTTTAAGATCATTATACTCTACTAAATAAAAATCTACGATACCTTTACAACATGAATTAACTATTGTATAATTTAAAGTCCTTAAATTAAAATATTTTTTTTCATTATTTGAAAAATAATATGTTCCTTTTTTAAGAGTAAAGTTTTGATTAGTAATTATTATACCATTTCTAATTAAATATGCTTTTAAAATAGGATATAAAATATTATTTTTTATATTATTTTTAATAAATTCACTCACCTTATTTTCGTAACTTTTTTTTATACTTCTTTCTATTAATTTATTATCTAATTCACATAAATAAAAATATAAAAAATAATAAGTAATATTAAATTTTTGTTTTAAATTACACTCTATTTTATTTTTAAATAATTTTATATAATTTATTACAGAATAATTAGATTTATAATTTTCTAATTTTAATTTTAATTCTAAACTCTCTTCTGGATCCACTTTTTTATCCTTAAAATAAATATATTTATCTGAAAGATTACTATTATCATAATAATATCCATAATCCATAAATTTTAAATGTGAACCCTTTTCTTCTAATTTATTTGTAATATCAATATTTAAAAAATCTGAAAAAACATAAATTCCAAAATCTTTATAATCTTCATTTTCTTCATTATTTATTAACTGCAATGCTTCTTTTTTTAATTTTTTATATTTCATCATAATAAAAAAAAATCCATCTGCACTAGCATTTTCAGGTGTAATAAAACAAATTCCACTATTTATATAGGCCTCGCTATGATAATTATCTCCAATATCTGGAAAATAATTTATATTTTCTAAAATTTCATTTACTATAACTTTAATTATATCTTTATAATATCCATTTAAAATTGGTATAAATTGTAAAAAATAATATAAATATATTTTTTTATTTTTTTCCATTTTTTCTTTTTCTGAATAATATGGTTTCAACCAATTTTTATTTTGAAATAAAGTAAATATTATAAGTAAAATTAATAATTTATCTTTATCTATTTCTACTAATGAGTTGATAGGACCTCTTATTTTTTTCCATATTTCTTTTAATAAGTCCTTTGATAAAAAAATATTATTTATTTTTAATTTATATAATTCAAATAATGTAAGAAAATAGGGTCTATTATACAAATCATTTATTTCATCAAAGTTTATTAATTTAAAAATAATTTCTTTTAATATTTGTTGATTTGATTGATTTTCAGAAATTATTTCTTTAAATGCTTTATCATTAAAATCATATAAATTCCAAAATATTGAACTGTATTCACCATCATAAATTTTTTGTCTTGTAATAAATGTAGATTTATCATGAATTACATTTTTAGGTTTAATATTTTTTTTTAAATCTAATTCATTAATATTAATATTTTTTCCTTCTAATTTATATATTTCTTTTATGTATAAAAATGAACTTATATATGGGAATATATTATCCAAACAATATATTTCTTCATATATCTTTTTTACCATTAATTGTTTTGCTTTATGATACCATTCATTATATTTATTATTATAATCATCTACATTATTTCTATATAAAATATATATTATATAACCTATATGATTAGTAAAACTACAGGTACCTAAAATTTGTGAATTTATTTTTAATTTAGTACATACAGTTTCACTTAAGTTATCAAAATTAACTTCATCTGTATCAAATAAGCTGTTAAATAATATAAAATAAAATCTATAATATGTATTATTAATTTCAAAAGTTTGTACCCCTGATTCATAAAATTTTCTATATCTATCCAAAAATTTTTTTAATCTTTCCTTTGTTATACTATGAAAAATTATAATACCATTACACAAATCACCAAATACTCCTTGTAATTCAGCTCCTTCTCCTGCATTAATCATTCCTAAGTCATAACTATCATCACTATTTTTTTTATAAAAAATAAAAATTCCATGCTTTTCCCACCCTACTAAAAAATAATCTTCATTTTTTTTTTCATTAAAATCTAAAATTAAATGTGTTTTTTCACAAATACTTAAATATTCATTTAAATGACATTCTTTAATATTATCATTAAAACATTTTTCTTTAATTAAAAATTTTATTAATTCTTTAATTTCACGTATTGCTGTTATTACAGTATTACCACTATCATAATAACTTTCTTTAGTTATTACTTCATCAAATGCTAAAATATTTGCACAATAACTATCCTTAAAATTCATTTAATAATATTATATTATATATATAATATAATATTATAATATGAATAAATACGAATTGTATAAAAAATTAAGTGAAAAACTTGCAGTATTAACAGATAAGAAAATATTAGAGTTAACAAATGTTCAATCAGAAATAAAAAAATGGGGTGAACATGGTGTAATAAAATTAGGAGGTAATAATTTATTTTTCAAAAAACTACCATTATCAGAAAAATTTGCGTTAAATCAATTTAATACAAAAAATTTATATAATATTCCAGTTAATTGCAATTATGGATTTGGAACTGCAGGTGTTAATCCTTGGAGAGAACTTATAACACATATAAAAACTTCTAATTGGGTTTTAACAAAAGAGATTGAAAATTTTCCATTATTATATTATTATAGAATAATTAAAGATAATAATCATAACTTTGAAACTGGTATGAATGAAAAATTACTTGAAAGATTTAATTTTAAAAATTATCATTTATATTTAGAAGAAAGAGCAAAATGTAATTATAAAATAGTTATGTTTTTAGAATATATACCAAATATGTTATACAATTATATAGAAAAAGATATAAATTATGTAAAATATTTTTTTAAAGAATCAACAAAAATATTAGATTTTTTACAAACAAATGGTATATTACATCTTGATACACACTGGGGTAATTATTTAGTTGATGAAAATGGTAAATTATATTTAACAGATTTTGGTATAGTTTTAGATAAAAATTTTAATTTAGATGAAAAAGAAAAATTATTTATGAAAAAAAATAAATTATTACCATATTATTATAGATTTGAAAGTTTATATGTTCAATTTACTTATGATATTGAAAAAAATAATATTATAAATAATATTATTGAATTATCTAACTATAAAAAATTAAATCGTATCGAACAATTTAATATTATTTTAAATTTAATAGATAAAATTAATAAAATTATTAAATATCCAAAATTTTGTATTGATATATTAAAATTAAATAAAAATAAAATTATAAGGCTTGTTAATTTAAGAGAAAAAATTAAAAATATTACAAATAAAACTATTTATTTATAATTAATATAGAATATTTACAATAAATAAATATTTTTATTTATTTAGTATAATATAATAAATAAAAATATTTATTATATATATATATATGGATCCAGAAGAAGCATATAAAAAAGCTATGAAATTAATTTCTCGTGGAAGATGTAGTGCTGCAGTAGAATTATTAACTTATGCTGGCGCTAGGGGTCACCTTTCTTCCAGAGCAGAACTAGCCAATTTATTAATTTGGGGAAGAATTGGTGTAGAAAAAAACGCTGAAGGGGCTTATTATCAGTTATTAGGTCCTGGTCGTGCAGTAATGGATAATCCAGATTGTAAAGGTATGGCAGCATATTGCATGTATCATGATTATGGTACAAAAGTACCAAAAACGGATGCCGCCCTTGGTCAAATATGGGATTTAATACAACAAAGTCGTACAGGTAATAGTAAATTTGGTTTTTTTATGATGGGTGAGTTACACATAAAAGCAAGATTTGAATATATTAGAGTAACATGTGGTATAGAAGAAGATGTATGTAAAGCATTGGAATACTATGAAAGAGCTTCATCAATGGGTTGTGATCTAGCTTCATATGAGGCAGGAAAAATATATAGTTTTACACAAGGTTTTATCAATTTACGAAAATCAATGAATTATTTGGAGATAGCTGCTATTCAAGGAAATCCATTGGCTATAGATTATCTAGCAAGTTGTCATTATGAAAATCGTGATTTCATTAAATGTGCCGTAGCATGTCAATATTTATTAACATTAAAAAAAATACCTAAAGGTAGAGAATTACATGAAGCTATGCTTATGGGTTGTGGAGTTCCACACAAACCACTACCAGCCTCAGAAAGTACAAATTTTAAAGCAAATGATTGTTTAATAATAGATATTAATAATGCTGCTAAAGGATATAATGATGAACTACTTTTTAAATTTTTGACAAAATTATTTGATGATAATCCACTGTTAGATGCAGTTGCAACTGGATCCGAGCCTACAGCAGAAAATATGTTTGCTTCATTACTAGAACGTATTCCAAGATTAGAAAAGAGATTATATGATAGAACAGGGGTTAAAGAGGGTCCGGGGCCAGACTTAACTATGGCTAAAAGAATTCATCTACAAACTGCGGGTATTTTGCGAAATAGAGAAGCAGTATCACAACAAAATGTAGATGAACTAATGGCTGCAATGAATGGTACTGCTGAAGAACGAGAAGCAGCTGCAAAACGAGTAGCAGAAAGAAATGCAAATTTATTAAAACAACAAAAAAAAATATATGTTTTTACAGCTGATGGTAATGCAGATCTTGGATATGATTCTATTCATAATGCGATAATACATGCTTTAGATGCAGGATGTGAGGTTATTAGTGTTGTTTCATGTGACATTCAAAAAGCCAGTAAAAATTATCAGGGTATTCGTAGACCTAATTATAAATTAATAACTTTAACTGAATTTATAAAGAGCATATATCCTAATCATAATTTTGGAGAAACAGTATTAAATTTACCTGAATATAATCCTTCGATTAGTCTTGCAGAAGCAATGGATGTAATGGCTTTTGATGATAATATTAAAGGAAAAATACCTTCAACTAATAGACAATTGTTATCAAAAGTTATATCTCATATGAGATGGAAAGATGATTTGAATAAATTGTTATTGAAAAATGCTATATGTAATGCAGACACTAATAGGCTTCAAGATTATGAAAAAGAGGATTTAGTAAGTTGCTTTGAAAAAGATTTGAAGAATGAAATTCAAACAATAGCTGTTATTGAATACTTATTGCAAATAGTAAAAACTCTGAAAGGTGAACCAATAGATGATTATGTAAAAGGTCAACCTATCCTAGCGTATAGTGCAAAAGATCAATTATGGTTACCTGCAACAGTATTAAATGTTGAAAAAAGTGAAGAAAAAACTACATACTCAATTCAATTTAATGGATCGGAAAAAAAATGCGAATTTGAATCTAAAAATATTCTACCAGACACCAGAGAACCGGCAAGTGCTGTAGCAACATTAGCATCAACAGGCGCAGCTGAGCATGAAGTACCTGAAGTTCCATTACCTGTAGCGGCAAAAGCTGCAGCAGCATTAGCACCATCAGGCGCAGCTGAGCATGAAGAACCTGAAGTTCCATTTGTCGTAGCGGCAAAAGCTGCAGCAGCAGGACCGGCAGGTGCTGTAGATTTAGCAAGTAAATATGTTAAAACACAACCAATGGTACCAGCTCGAGGAGATGGACGTTATAGTGGTAAAGTTAAACAAATATCTTTTAATTATGCCGTAATACAATTAGATGATGAAAAAACAACAAGAAAATATGTTGATAGAACTTCAGGGGGAATAGTGATTGGGGCTTTAAAAAAGAATAATAGGGTTTTAGTAACTATACAACCAAATGGTAAAGGAGAATATATTATAACTAATGTGGAAACAAATCTTGATGGTGGTTCAATAGAAGATATTTATAAAAAAAAATATTTAAAATATAAAAACAAATATATTCAATTAAAATTAAATTTTCAATAAATATAAATTTTTATAAAAATAATTTTTTTAATCATTTTTATATTTACAAATAAAAAAAATATATTATAATCTACTAATATCAAGTTTTGAAATCAATGATTGAGCAAAAGAAGAAATTTTAAAATTAGGAAGTTGTGTATCAATTGGAGCCCTTGTTTGAATGTTAATCCAGTTTACAAAATTCATTTCTCTTTGACTATGTGGCCCTGGTGTTGAATTACATCTAGAAATTTCTTGATTTAGTGGAGTTCTTGAAATACCATGGAATACTCCAACTAAAACTGGGGTTTTACCCAACATGATAATTCGTACACGTCCTTTTGAGTTTTTAAAAATATTATCAAAATTTGAAAATGGCACATTTATTTTAAATTCTTCACTCAATTCTCGCATGGCTGCTACGATGTAGCAACCCTTGTCATGAGGCTCCAATTTTCCAGCACACAAATTCATTTCTCCCTGGTATTGTCCACCGCGTTCATTTCCAAGTAGAATGACTGGAGTAGCTCCTTTGTACATTTCAAAAACAACAACCCCAACACCTCTTCCAGCACCTCTTGAACGTAAATTTTTACAAGTCCGATGGTTACACATTATTGTAATCCTTATATATGCTATAGATAGGAGCAGTAAATAAATTAAATTTCAATTTTATTAAAAATTTATTATACTAATATAATAGCTTTTATAGGTTTATGATCAGATATATCGTGATTTTTACGAAATGTTGTCCATTCATGTAATTTTTCTTCATTTGTTTTTGAAGGATTAGAAATTAATTTTTGTATTTCACCTAAATTATAAAATATATATTTACCATTTACTCTGGTTAATATTGTAGGTACTAATAGATATTCTAAATTAGAACTAATAATAAAATAATCAATGATTGCACCAAATTTATTTTGTATTTGTTTATATTCACTAAATAGATCAATATTATCATCTAGTTTATGTTCACCATCAACTCTAGTATCAATACTTGTATAACCTATCAATATCATTTTGCTATCAACATAATCTTGTTTAATTTTATCAATAGGTGTAATAATATCTTTACAATTTATAACGTCAAGAAATGATTTTAAATTTGATTTGGGTTTATTAAAATCTCCACAAATATAATATGGTATTTTTTTATCAATATAAGAATAAATTTTTTTTCCAAAATCAATCAAATTACGTTCGTTACTTTTATAATGTAAATGTACATTAATATTTTGTATAATTTTTTCTCTATTGTTTTTTAATACAATTTTTGTATATAATGCATTTTTTTTAGCAGTTCCGTTATCTAATTCTATATCTGTATTTTTTATAAATTCTAAATCATTACTAATTATTGTTACTCTGTATTCATTTTTATAACCAAGATATTCAATATCATTACGTATATATTTAATAGTATCAATATCAGTATTAAATCTAACATTTTCAATACCAAATAATTGAATTAAGGAGTCTAATAAATCTTTATTAACTTCTTGTAAACTTACTATACATTGTTTTTTATTTATAAAATATTTAATTGTTTCTAATATTGCACATTTTCTAAATAATAAATATCTTTCTGTATCTAATTTAACAGCCAAATCTATTAATTCTTGTTGTAAAAATATTTTCCTATAAGTTATATTTAGTGTTAATTCTTCTGAATTTAATACATTAAAACTATAAATTCTTACAGGTACTTTATTACCACCTTTTAAAGAATTTGATAATTTAATGTATTTATTTTTATATTTTATATATTTTGCAAAATTAAAGTTCATTTTTATATAATTATATTTTATAAAAGAATTATAAAATAGTTAAAAAAATTGATAAAATTAAAATTTATATTAAATATATAATCTATGAAAGATATAAATATAATTAAAAAACAATTTTTAATAAAATCTGATAAAATTTTATTTTTTATTTCAGGTTTAATTGAACCATCTAGAAATAGTACTTATTGGAATTTTAACGAAGATAAAGAATTAAGTTCATTTGTAAATAATAATGTTTATAATCAACTAATTTATATATATATAAATAAAATAACATGTGTATATTCACTAATTAATGAATTATATGAATATATCAAATCATATATTAATTTAAAAGTAGATATTATTGCACATTCATTAGGAGGTTTAATAATAATTAATTTAACAAATTTATTACCAATTAATAAATTATTTTTATTAGAACCTACATATTATTATTCGATACCTTATTTAAAATATGAAAATTTAAATTGTATTATTGACTATCTTGAAAATAATACAATAAAAATAAATAATAATATTAATTATAAAATTTTATTAAATAATAATTATAAATCATATTTATTTGAAAAAAAAAATTGTATTATAGATAAATCATTGAAACATAATTTACATAATTCCAATATAAAGATATCAAATTATTTCTCTACTTTTTAGATATTTATATTTATATTTTTGTTTTTTTATTAAATAAAATAAATTATCATTAAAAAAATTTTCATCTCTATTTCTTCCTCCAACTAAAGTTTGTTTATATTTATCATATAATTCATTTATAAATAGCATATGTATTTTACTATATTCTAATAAATTATAATAAAATTCTTTATTATAACAAATAGAAACTTCACATGTATCATTAATAATAATATCTTTTAATAAATTACATGTATACTCAATTGATTGACGTTGTATTATAGGATCTTCTATATTTTTAAGATAAGGTGTTAAACCAGTGTAAATATAATCAATATTTAATTTTTCTAAAGTTAAATCCATTCTTCCAATTTTGGATTTATTATATTCATTTTCTTTCCATAATTTTTTAATAGGACAATAAGTAAATGCTTCTTTATTTGCCGATTTATCTTCAATATCTTTTCCAAATAATCTAAATAAATCATTATCTTTATTTTTTATTTGATTAATAATATCACATTTTTGCCAATTTTGTTTAACTAAATTATAAATATCTTTAAATAAAGGTAAATTATAATATTTATTACGTATATCACTATTCTTATCTTTAGTATATATATCCATTTCTGCTTTATAAACATTTTGATTAATATCTGCAAAGATATTAGATGACATTGTATAATGTCCATAATCAAATATATATATTGGTTCTAAATCAATCTTTATATTTTTATTAAATTTTTCCCAAAATTCATCATTAATAACGACTTTTATATTATCAGTACCTTGAATATTTTTACTTAATAATTTGTATAAACCTGTTTGAAAAGTATTTATACCATATAAAGAATATTGACTTTGAATTAGTAAAGAACTTTCTTTATTTAATATATTTTTTTCGTTTATATATCTTTTATGAGGCTGTCTTATATATATACCTATTTTATTTCCATTTATATCAATTAATCCTGTATCTATTACACAATATGATTTAATTGTGCTAACATTTAGATATTGCAATAATTTTGATTTTTGAGTAATATTATAAATAATATTTTCAAATAAATATTCATGAATGCAATCATGTAATGAAATAAATCCACTAGAATGACCTTTTTCAAATGTAGGTAATTTATTTATGTATCTAATTGAATATTCACCTACATTATTATCTATACTTTCATAAAAAGTATTTAATCCGACACCTTTTATATCAAAAGATAGTAAATCATTATTTTTATAATCATCATTAATTTTTTGTGTAAATTCATTATATAATAAAGTATATTTTTCTTTTAATATTGATATTTTAGATTTTACACCTTTGCACATTTAAAACGCCGACTTAACGACAAAAAATATACAAAAATGTAAAAATTTGGTTATAACACATCGTGAAATGTGTATGAAGTCTTAA
>VFQS010002305.1_pt1 | contig 15900 bp, 9 predicted proteins | sample 3512361 | NCBI WGS metagenome assembly VFQS01 (sample SAMN10412375, study PRJNA504923) | tailings metagenome | isolation source: Relicate 1 Philex TSF3 active mining | place: Philippines
GCCCGGACGATACCCTTCAATGAAGCGTCAGGCACGGTGCAGACTGTCCAGATAAGGCGACCAGCTCTTCGGCAGAATAGGCCTGGTCCCCAAAGCGCTTTCCGAATTGCCGATTGAGACGGTGCTTTGCGCCTGTCGCGTGGGCTGCCTCGTGCGCAATCGCCGAGAACCGCGCATCCGCCGAGTGGAACAGTTCGCCCGGGGGCACGGTGATCGTGTCGGAAAGCGGGGAATAGAAGGCCTCGTCGCCGCGCTCGATGATCGGCACCGGGATGCCGTCGATGAAGGCCCGGGCATCGTCGCGCAACGCGGCGATGTCCTGCGGCGAGGCAGGTTCGGGGTAAAAATGCGCCGGCAGATTGTCGATCTGGTCGCAGTTGAAGACGTGATAGTATTTGAGGAACCCGAACGAGCGGGTCTGCTCTTCGCCGGTGCGGGCATCGGTCTCGTGCCTGGTCGAACGGGCGTAGTAGACGCTGAACGAGCCTTGCTCGCCCTTGCGCACCTGGCCTCCAAGCTCGGCACACTGCCGGTAGGTCATCCAGAATGGGCTCTGGTAGCCACGGGTATCGGCGACAAGCGCGAGATAGAAGTGATTGATCCCCGAATAGGCCTCGCCATTGTGCCGCAGGGGCCGGGTGGTGCGCGTATTCCAGGGGCGCTTCCAGGGCAGCACCCCCTGTTCGAGCTTTTCGAGGATCAGCGCGGTGATGTCGCCTGCGAAGTCGCGGCCCGGCTTCCCGGTCATGGCGCGGCCACCAGCGGCGCGTCGGCCATGAGGACGATGGTGCGACCAAGCGCGTGGGTGATCGTCACCTGCTTGCCGCGCGGCACCCGCCAGGCGATGCGGTCGCGGAAAGCGAGTTCGATATCGGCGATGGTTGCCGCCGCACCGCCGTGGAGGATTTCGGTGGCGCGGACGAAGGCGTCGTGCCGATACCGGCTTTCCTGGGTTTCGTAGCTGTCGGCATCGCTGCTGTCGTATGGGCTGAACCCGGCATCGGCGATGAGGTCGCCGAGTTCATCGGGCGTGATCGCGCTGCCTGTGGTCAGGGCGACGAACACTTCATCGGGATCGTCGGTCGATAGCTCGCTGTCGCCAATGACGAGGTCGGTGCGGTAGGCGATCGCAGGCGCGCTCTCGGCGGTGATCGTGATGGTGATGCCATCGGGGCGAAAGGTCGGTGATACGGGATCGGGTAGTTCCCCGTCCGGCCCGGTGTAGACAATCGTGTCGCGCGCGTATTGGGGTATGGCGTCGTACCAGGGATAGCCCTGATAGAGCGGAACCGGGGTGTAGGGTTTGATCGCCAGGCCATCGCCCAGCGTCAGCGCGCGGGCAAAGCTGAAGGCGTCGTAGCTGTCTTCTTCGTTGTAGAGCACCGCGTTCGCGGGGACCGGCTCGGGAGCTGCGTAGTTACGCCATTGTTCACGCGCCGGGTTCGGCTCCCAGGGAGAAAGCCAGGGCCTGGCTTCGGGCAGGCTCGGGACGTAATCGGTGCCGAACAGCCAATCGGTGTGGCCGAGGCGGTTGAATGGCTCGTCGGCAATGGCGGTGAAGATCGCCGCGCGGCAATCGTCGATCAGGCGCTCGAGGGCCTCGTTGTAGTAGAATTCCTTGCGGGCCGGCAGGACCAGCACGAGGTCGGGTGCGTCCTCGATATCGACCCGGACCCACCATCTGATGCTACGCCACTCGGTGATGTGGGGCAAGTTATGGCGGAGCGACACGCCATGAAAATTGACGTTTGGATCGCGCTCATTGGGGCGATCCTTGTAGACGCCGATCCGCACGCCATTGGCGCGGACGATGCGATGCGCCCGGTCGAGGAAGTCGGCCGCGGTCTGGACCTCGCCGTTGAACTCAACCGGCAGCGGAAAATGGATCGCGGCGGCTGCCACCGCGTTGGCGATGGCGCGCTCGTCGGCGATCGGGGAGTCGAAGGCAATGGTCGTGCCCTGCGGGCCGTCATAGGGCATAACCTGGATATCGGCGGTTCCGGTCCAGGCCATCGCCGGAATGTCGAGAACGAAGCCGCTGGCCGACGTCCTGCTTGCAACGCGCGCGCGCCGTCCGGCGAGCGCGAAGAAGCCCATGCCGGCGGGATCTTCGGACAGCCTGGTCTGCTCACTCCATTCGGATTGGCCGAGCGAGAGGAGCGTCTGCGGATCGGCGACCCCCGTCCCGTCGTCGGCAATGCGGATCACCCGCTCGCCTTCGGACGCGTAGCTGTCGATCGTGAGCCTTGTGGCGCCTGCGCGGCGCGCGTTCTGGAACAGCTCGCCCAGGATATCGCCGAGCGTGCCGTTGAAGATGCGGGTGACTTTGTCGATCGCCGCGGGCGAGACCCGCGCGCGGATGGTGGATGGTGTCATGGGAGCGGTCCTGATTTGGGGCCGCCGCCCCGCGCAGGCGGGACGGCGGCTGTCGGGTCGAAGGGTCAGGCGTCGATGAGCGCGTCCGTCTCGGCCTCGGTTTCGCCGGCTTCGGTGAGGTCCGCGCTGCCGGGATCGTCCGGTTCTTCAGCTCCCGAGGTGTCGGCGGCACTGCCAGTGATGGGATTGAACGCCATGTGGCCGGGAACCCAGGCCAGCGCCCGCTCCTTGATTTCGGCATCGATGATCGTCTGGCCTGAGAAGATCTTCTCGCACGAGGCAGAGAGATCGCCCTTCTTCGAGCTCAGGTAGCTCGCGGCGAAGGTCGAGCCGCCGACTTCGGTCAGGTGTCCGAGCAGCACCTGCTTGCTGACCCGGTCGAAGTAGTTGGCCGCGGTCGGACGCCAGTGGCTGGCGGCCTTGACCTCCATGATCTCGGCGAGCCGGTCATGGAGGTTGTTGCGGTCCGCGCCGCTCTGGCCGCTGCGCCGGTCGATGCCGAGACTGGGTTCGAGCGTCCTTGCGATGCTGAAGGCCAGCCAGGCGGCCTTGGCGTCGTCGTCGAGTTCGCAGAACGCATCGAAGCGCTCGACCGTGCGATCGTGATCGGTCCAGCTGGTGTCGAGCCCCTCGCGCAGGTCCGACATCAAAGTGTGGGCGGGAGAGTCGGGGTAGTTCTGGACGTTGTTCGCCGGCGCTTCGGCGCGCAGGCTCGTGCCGAGCGTCTCGGCGCCATAGGGGCGGCTGTGCGTGGCCATGCAGAAGATCAGATAGTCCAGGGCCACCGCCGGGTTGCTGGCCAGGTTTACCGCGAGGATGTCGCGTCGCTGGACGGCAAGCTCATCGACGAGGCGCTGAGACAAGGGCTTGGGAGTATCGCCATCCTTGCCCTTCGCTTCACCGGAAACGCCATCGGGAGCCGCGGGTTCCGACCGGCGGCGCTGCGCGGGCTTGTCGGAGTAGACCGTGCCGTCGATCACCGGGTTGCCGTCGTGATCGATGATCGCGAAGACCCCGGCATGGGGCTTCATGTCGTCGGGGACGATGCCCGGCTTGTTGGTGAGGCAGTTGTAGGCGTCATGCGCCGCGTTCCAGCGCTGCTCGAACTCGGCGGCGACCGCGGCATCGTCATGGTCGATGGTCTCGGATTCCTCTTCGAGCGCTTCGACCGTGACGATCAGTGCGTCGGCCTGGGCTTGTTCCTCGGGGGTCAGCGGCGCCGGATCGAGGCTCAGATAGTGCAGATCCTCCGTCGCGGCGTGAGTGACGCGGGTTTCGAGCAGCGGCCGCACCCAGGCGTAGTCGCTGTCTCTCGCATAGTCGGCGGCGAAGGACTGGAGCTTGTCGCCGGCGATGCGGTTCGCGATCTCGGGATCGATCCAGTTCGCCTCGTCTGCGGGCGAGAACAGGTCGCGTTCGATCCGGCCGCCCGCGGCGACATATTCGGCTTCGGTAGCGAGCCGGGCGACCGGCGAGCTCGATGCAATCGCCGAATGGGTCAGGAGCCGCCTGATCGCATCGGCGTTGGTGCGCTGCCACGAATTGGCGACCTGTTCCCAGACCATGAGCTGGCGCTCGTGGTTCGCCGTGGTGGCATAGGCCTTGGCGACGTCGAGGGTGATCTCCTGGCGATCGAGCGCATCGAAGATCGGTTCGGCGAGATCGGCAAGCCGCAGGCGGCCCTCGATGAAGCGGCGGGTGCGGCCAAAGCGCTTGGCGACCGCGTCGAGATCGCTGCCTTCGGAGATGAAGTACTTGAAGGCGCGGATCTCGTCGGTCGGCGTCATGTTCTCGCGGATGATGTTCTCGATGAGCGAGATTTCGGACTGCTCGGCGGCATCTGTGTCGAAGATGCGACAGGGGACGGGGTAGTCCTTGGCGATCGTGCCGCGCGCGAGGAGAACGCCGAGCGCGCGCAGGCGCCGGCCACCAGCGAAGACGTCGAACATGCCCTTTTTGGCCGGGACGACGATCAGGTTCTGGAGGATACCCTTGTCGGCGATGTTGTCGGCAAATTCCTCGATGAAGGTCGTGGTGTCGTTCTTGCGAACATTGGCCTCGGAGAGGCGCAGCTTGGCAAGCGGGATCATCTGAAAGTCGGTCATGGCAAACTCCGGGAGGTCGTGGGATCAGAGCTCGAGGCTCAACCCGCCCTTCCCCCCTCCCCTCGTCTTGTTGCTGCCTCAGGCGAGGATCGCGATCAGGACGTCGCGGGCGCTCTGGGAGGGGACGAAGACCCGGGTGCGGTAAGCGATGATCTCAGTGAAGCAGCCGAGCGCCTTGAGGGCGGGAATGGCGGCAGCGGGGGCACCGGCCACCTCGATCCGGCGCGCACCGTTGACCCGGTTGGTGCGAACCGTGAAATTCTTCGGGTGCGGCGCGGTGTAGGTTGCGCCCGACATGATCGCGTCGATCACCGCAGACATGTTGACTTGTGCTGAGCGTTCGACGCCGAGCTTTTCGAGCGTGTCCTCGACGTAGAGGTCGTGAATCTGGCGGCCGAGCCACGATGTCCCCGCGGCATCGACGATGCGCACGACCGTCATGCTTTCCTTGGGCAGCGCCCCCCAGACCGGCAGCAGCAGGCCGGTCGCGAGATAGACGGTTTCGGAGATTAGCTGGCCGTTCTCGCGCTCGTATTCGCCCGCCCAGAGTTCGAGAAATTCGTCGCGGCAGATCGATTGCCAGGCCGATTCCGCGTAGGCATTGGCGAGCATGTAGTCGCTGCGCGACGGGCGCATCAGCTCGAAGCGGCGAACGTAGTTGCCCTCGTGGTCCATGTGGGACCGGGCATCGACCTTGAGCGCGGGCAGCCCCGACTTGGCGTTCCTGACCGGTTCGGCTTCGGCGATCGAGACCAGCGCCTGGACAATGCGCTCCGGGGTCAGCAGACGGCGGCGGGTCTTGAGCGAGAGTTCGAGCATATGGGTCTGTGCGCCGGTGATCGGATCGGTGCGGATCACGGTATCCGAGAGGATGTCGCAAGCTTCGACCAGGACGGTCTCGACGCCGATGTCGTAGCTCCCCTGCTCCTTCGCCGCCGAGACCCGGGTTTCGATCAGCGCCAGGAATTCGTCGAAGATCGCGTTCTGGGTTCCGATCTTGAGCGCGAGAATGCGGTTTAGCCAGCGCTGGATCGGGGGCAGGTCTTCCTTGAGGCAACCGTCCTTGTCGGTAAGGGCAAGGCCCGAGATGTGCTCGAACTCAATCAGCGACACGCTCTTGAGCTTGCCCGTGGCCAGGAGGCCATACCAGTCATGGAGGGCATGTTTGGCGTAGATGCTCTCGAGATTGTCGGACGCATCGAATAGCCCCTGGCCACCGGTCTGGCGCTGGCCGCGGGTCAAGGCCCCGAGCGAATCGAGCCGCCGGGCGATGGTCGAGGTAAAGCGCGCCTCGCCCCGGCAATCGGTGGTCACGGGCCGGAATAGCGGCGGGCAGGCCTGGTGGGTGCGGTGGGTGCGGCCGAGGCCCTGGATCGCCCGGTCCGCGCGCCACCCCGGTTCAAGCAAGAAATGCACGCGGCGCTGCTGGTTCTTCGCATCGAGGCTGGCGTGGTAGCTGCGCCCGGTCCCGCCCGCGTCGGAGAACAGCAGGATGCGCTTGGTCCCGTCCATGAACTGCGCGGTTTCTGCCAGGTTGGTGCGCGGCGACCGGGTTTCGAGGCGCTGGGTGCCGTCGGCTTGGGCAATGAGGCGCTTCGACCGGCCCGTGACCTCGGCGACCCGGTTGGGGCCATAGTGATTGAGGATCGCGTCGAGCGCGGTCGGAATGGCCGGGAGCGCGCAGATGTGTTCGAGCATCTCGTCGCGCCGGTTGATCGCGTCCGAGTTGTGAACCGGGTTGCCGTCGGCATCGAACATCGGGCGCGAATAGGTGTCGCCAAGCTCGTCGGTGTATTCCTCCATCTGGCGGGTCGGAAAGGCGCGGGTGAGGTACTCGGTGATCGCCTCGCGGGGCGACAAGTCGAGATCGAGCGCAGCGCGCTCTTCGGGACTGAGTTGGTTGAGGCGGCGATTGAGGATCGATTCCGCGGTGCTGACGAGCTGGACCACGACGCTCGCGTCTTCGGCGAGGTGGGTGTCGATCTCGGGGATCACCGAGGGAAGCTTGAAGGAGAGGAGAACCTGCGAGAAGAAGCGCTGCTTGCAGCTCTCGAACCGGCTGCGCGCGGCGGCGAGCGCACCGCTGTTGAGGGTGCGGTCCTCGAGCGCGTCGGTGACGCCGGTGATTTCGAGGACATCTTCGAGATTGCGGTGGATGATCGACCAGGCCTCCGAATAGGTGTCGTAGATCTCGATCTGGGCGAGCGATAGGTCGTGCTTGAGGATGTCGTATTCGATCCCGGCAAAACTGAGCGCGCGCGCGAGGTAGAGCCCGGAAGCCTTTAGGTCGCGGGCGACCAGTTCCATCGCGGCGATGCCCCCTTCCCGGATTTCGGTGATGAACTGCTCGCGGTCGGCAAAGGCGGTTCCGGTGCCCCACAGGCCGAGCCGCACCGCATAGGCGAGGTTGTTGACGTCCGACGCGCCGGTCGCCGAAGCGTAGAGGACGCGCGCGCGGGGCAGGTGGTTTTGCAGCATGACGCCGGCGATGCCCTGGAGCGATCCCTCCTTCTTGCCCATGGTGCCTTCGCCGCCCGCGATCCCGCCCATTTCATGGGCTTCGTCGAAGACGATCACTCCCTCGAAGCCGGGGCTTGCCCATTCCAGGATCTGGCGCAGCCGCGTCTCCTCGATCCTGGCTGAACGCAGCGTGCCGTAGGGCACGAACAGGATACCTTCGGGGGCGGCGATGGGCTGGGTGATCTTCCAGGCCGAGATGTCGAGAATATCCGCCGACAGACCGCCTAGGGCGGTCCAGTCGCGCTTGGCGTCTTCGAACAGCGCCGCGTTCTTGCTGATCCAGATATGCTTGCGCGAGCCTCGGACCCATTGATCGAGGATGCAGGCGGCGGTTTGCCTCCCCTTTCCCGCGCCGGTGCCGTCGCCAAGGAAGAAGCCTGTCCGGTAACGGTTCCCGTCCTCGGTTGGCACGAGCGCGACGCTTGCGGGATCGACGCTGAAGCTGCCCTGGAGATCGCGGCTCCAGGCTTCGCCCGCATAGATCACGGTCTCGAGCTGGGCCGCCGAGAGCTGGAGTTCGTCGACGGTTCGTTCGGGGAGCGTCGGCACGTAATCGGGCCTGGGCGCGGCGATCGAGGCCATTGCGGCGGATTCGACGAGGTGGGTCGGATGCTCGCCGGCTTTGTCGATAATGATCCGCGATGGCCGGTAAGCGGCATAGACGCCCTGAAGCTCGCCGACCGGGGCCGGCTCGTCGAGGACACGGTAGTCGACCGCCCTCACGGCATTGGCTTTGGGCGAGCGGATGATGACGGGCAGGTTTTGCTTCGACTTGATCGCGCGGAACAGCCCGGTCGGCGCCGAGCGTCTGACTGCGGAAGGGGCCACCTCGCGCAGCGGCATTCGGCCCGGGGGTTCCGGGATCGCTTCGAGCAGTTGGACCGGGCTGGCGCGGTTGATCACCGCGGGCCGGGCCCTCCCGGGAGCCTTGTCGAGAACGAGAATGCGCACCGCAATGCCGGTGCCGTGTTTGGCATAGGCTCCCTTGTCGAGGCGAAGCGAAAGCCGGACCGATGCTCCTTCAAGGGTCTTGGACACCACGGAATCGCTGGCGGCGTTGGTCGAAAACCAGTCGGGCATGATGGCGACCAGGCGACCGCCCGGCAGCAGGAAATCGAGCGCGGCGCGCAAGTGCCGGGCCGCCGTGTTCTTGTCCTCGCCCCGCGTTACCGAGATCGAGAACGGCGGGTTCATGACAATCAGCGATGGGCGTTTGTCCCCGGGCAAGAGCGACGCGAGCTTGGTCGCATCGTGGCGGTGGATCGCCGCGCCGGGAAAGACGCCGGTAAGAATCTCCGCCCGGCGCGGGTCGATCTCGTTGAGAATTGTCGTTGCCGGACGCGGTTCGAGGAAGGCCGCGAGGAGACCGGTGCCCGCGCTGGGTTCGAGGAAGACGTCTTCGGAAGCGGGAGCCGCGAGGTAGGCGGCAAGCCAGGCGATCGCGGGGGGAGTCGAAAACTGCTGGAGCGCATGCTGTTCCTCGCTGCGAACCGTATGCGTCGGCAGTGAAGCTTCGAGCTCGACGATCTGCTGGAGCCTTTGGACAGGCGTTCCGGCGAGAAGGCGCGGCAGGCTGATCGCGACAGCCGCTTCGAGAGCCTCGAACGAGGCGCGCTGCGTCCATTGTCCGGTATCGTTAGCAGCGCCGAATGCCACTTCCATGGCGGCATTGAGGTCGGTGCGGGTGATTGGTTCGCGGGCATCAAGCCTGGCGGCGATGGTCCGGGCTGCGGCGACGATTGGGGGTACGGTGGTCGTGGCTTGCATTGACTGCTCCTGGCTGCGCCCCATCGGGCTCGACCAGAAGCCCCCCCCCCCCCCCCCTCCCCTTGCGCCGGAGGAGATCGGCCCAGTCGTTACGCTTGTCTGGCGGCCATCGCGTCTCGATGGCCAGGCCCGGTCGCTGGTAGCGCGCGCTGGCGCGGGCTTGCGCGGCGCGGCCTTCGGCATCGTTGTCGGCAAGCAGGATGAGTGTCTTGACCGAGGCAGGGATGATCAGCTGGTGCAGCCGCTTCGCGCCCATGGTCGACCATGCCTTGGTCCCGGTCAGAGAAGTGAAGGCAGCAGCAGTCTCGAAGCCTTCGCACAGGCCGATCGTGGGTTCGGGAGCGCCATTGGTCCAGGCCGCGCCGATCGCTTGCCCGAGGGTTATCTTGGCCGTGCAAGCGGCCGTGACGGGATCGAGAAAGATCCGCTGGATCGCCGCGATCTCGCCATCCTTGCGCATGGCGACGATGAGCGCGGGGTGAAAGGTCGCAAAGGCACCCTGCCCTTTGGGGCATCGCGGGTGAAAGCGAATGTCCGCGAGCGGTCCGCCGATGCCGCGCACCTCACGGACATAGGCCTCTGCCAGCGTGCCTTCGATCGGTCGTGCGTCGCGCCAGATGGCAAGGAAAGCGCTGTTGCGACGTTCGGGCAACGGCTCGATGCGTCCGAGATCGAAGCTGGGAATGCGCGCGATCTGGCGGATCGCCCGCAGCACATCGGCTGCTTCGCATCCGGCATGGCAGGTGACGAGGATTCCGCGGTCGCCCTGGCGGATCGACAGCGATGGGGTCCGGTCGGCATGCGCGGGGCAACGGCACATGGCGGTCTCACCGGACCAGGTGCCTCCCAGGCGGTGAACCAGCGAACGCAGCTCTTGCGTCGGTCTGTTGCGAACAAGGGACATAGCCGGCCAGATCGACCCCCCTCCCCTTGCCCGAGAGTTGGAGCTCTGAAGGGATGCCCGGTGATTCATTGCGTGAATCAGTTGGGGGAGTTTGATTCGAAAAAGTCATGACCCGTTGCCGATCAAGCCCGCTAGACTCGGACAGTGGACAAGCCCCCTGCCCTGCCCCTCAACCTGCGGCTTCAGGCGGTCGATCCCGCACGCAACATTGCCAGGGGTTATGCCGTGCATGCCACCGCTGATTTGTTCGGTCACTGGATCGTCGATCTGCACTGGGGGCGTACCGGCACACGGGGACAGAGCCGGAAGCTGAGCTTCGCCCGAGAGCAGGATGCGGCTCGTTTTGTCCAGACGACGCTAGCACGGCGGGCCACTGCCAAGCGAAGGATTGGTGTGGATTACACGGTGGTTTGACGGTGAAGCCACCGGACTGTGGATTTATGGCGGCAGATGTGCGGTCGCACCGAGACCACCGGTGCATCGCGATTGCTGGGGGCAGTGCAATTGGTCCCCATCTCGCTGAATCAAAAAAATAAAGACGCCCAAGCATTGCTTGGGAGGTTTCAAAGATTCAAGATTCTATGATTCGGGCTATATTTGCGTATGTAAACCAATGCGTTAGGTTCGGTCTGTGTGAGCCTGTGGGGGCTTCAGTATGAGCCGAAGGGGGCTTTAACGTGAGTCGCCGGGGGCATCATTGCGAGGGATTGGGTGATTATGTGAGATTTTGGGGGAATCGATGATCGCGTCGAAAGTTCGGAATGGAAGGTTCTGATTCAAGTGCATGAATCGCCAGAATGGTTCGAAAGGGACATTTGAGCCTGTTTGTATGAGATTACGGGGTCTTTCGGCTCAATTCCAAGTACTTTTGCCTGAGGAATTGGGGGTGGCTCGTTCGTGGTCCCGCAGGCGGAGCGGTCGTTTATGTGAGTGCATGGGGGAAGCAAAGAAAGTGACGCAGTTACAATAGGATGAAGCGCCTTCAATGTGAGTCAGCGGGGGTGAGGTCAGCGTGGACCCCTGGAGGGGGAATATGGTGGAGGCAAAGGCTAGACATCTACATGAGTGAATGGGGGCGCTTTGAGGAACGGCGCGACTCAGCGGTGCGGACAGTGCGGCTATGTGAGTGCGCGGGGGCTGATCGGAACGAAGGACAAGATTGCCAGTTCGATCTTCAGGTGAGTGATTGGGGGCTTGTCTATATGAGTGAACGGGGGTGTGTTCTCATTATGACAAGGCGATGCTAAGCAACTCACATGGAGCTCGATTCGGAACCCAGTGAAATCGAGGTTACTCCAGGTTTGGAGGGCCTGAGCCGCACCTTGCGTGTGGCTGAAGTGATTCGCCGGAGGGACCTCGACTTTGTAAGCAAGCCGGGCGAGCTGGTCGAATCCGAATTCGAAACGGGCTCATTAAGTGCTGCTGCGCGCAAGGCGTTCGCGCTGATGTTGCGCAAAGCCGGTCCTGACGCGGGGGAGAGCAAGACCTTCACCATCACCAAGAAGGAGCTCCGTGGTTCGCACAAGGGCAATGAGCGAATTCAGCCGGTGATGGATGAACTGCTTCGCGTGATTGTCCGGATCAGGACAACGACGAAGAAGGGAAAGCCGGCGATCATGTCGCAGTCTTTGCTCTCGAGTTGCGTCGAAGAGATCTCCGAAGACGGAATGAGCGTCGTTGAGTTCGAGTTTTCGGATAATTTCAAGCGGGTGATCCAGCGGTCTGACTACTATGCGCGGGTCAATCTCGGCGTGATGTTGGCGCTTCAGTCGCGGTATGCGCTTACGCTCTACGATCTGGGGTGCCTCATCATCAACCGGCAAAACCGGGTAGTGAAGATGACGGTCGAGGAGTTGCGGCGAAGGCTCGGCGTTCCAGAAGGCAGCTTCAAGAACTTTGCTGAATTCCGCCGCGACGTCCTCGCGAAATCGAAGGCGGAGATCGACCAACTCGCGGATTTCACGGTTGAGTGGGATGAAATCCGAGGGTCAGGTCGTGGCAGGCCCGTGGAAGCGGTCAAGTTGACCTTTTGTCCCAAGGATCCGGCTGAGCAGGAAGAGACGGTCAAGGAGCTTGATCGGCCGAAGTTCGGTCGCCGGGCGCGCCGGGATGGTGCTGTGGAACAGATCGTCGCTGCGCCTGCTCCGAGGATTGCCGCTCGTAAGGTGTTTCCGAGCGATTCCCTGCACTTTTGCGGCGATCAACAGGTGTTGACGATCGTGAGCGACTTCGGCGGCGGGTGGGACAAGGATCTGGTAGCCGAAGCCTATCGCAAGTCGATGGGTCCGAAGCTCGAGACCTTGAGTGGACCTGCGCTCTACAAATCGTGGGAAGGCTTCTGCAAAAGCTTTGTCCGGACACGCGGGCGAGCCTGACCCCCCAATTCCTCACATAAACCGGATTTGCGCCCTGCTCGGCGCAGGGGATGGCTGGCTTAGCCCCCCTCCCCTGCCCCTTCGGCTTGGTCGAGCAGCGCCATGATGCCATCGGGAAGGCTTAGGTTGCGGTCGTCGCACCAATTCACGAGGCGATCACGTTCGGGCGGAGACAGGCGCATGCTGATGTGCAGAGTTCGGGCCGGGCCGCGCTGTGGTTTGCGCTTCGGTGTGATGCCGGTATCAGCGGTAACCTGCGGAAAATAGTTGGTCGGAAGAGCAGCCGGTGCTGGTTCTCTGGCTGGCGATGCAGTCGTGCTCGGGGCAACCGGTGCGGTGGCCGCTACGAGGCTCTTGAGGCGTTCTGCGGGGCTAGCAGGCTGCTCCAGGCGTTGGCGAGTAGCGCCTATGATATCGCCCATCGCACTGCCAGCGGGGTTCTGATCAGGCATTCGCGGGCTCCCTGTTCTGAATTTCGTCGAGGATGTTTGCGAGGACGCTCTGCGCTATCAGTCGTGCCTTGGCCGTTTTCGCCAGGTTTTGACCCTCCACTTCAGCCAAAGTCATTCGGAAGTTGGACATGGCGCGGAAAGCGTCGAGGTTGTGCATCTGCTCGTCAAACGTCGGCAAAGCCTTGGTTATCTGGCTGTCGATTTCCCATTCGGCCTTCGAGCGCGCGACTTGGCCTGTCTGCGTGATGAGCACCCGGTATGGGACCCCGCGGCACATCTTTTCGAGCATATCGCTGGTCTCGACGGTTCGCTCAAGATCGAGACGAGATGATCGAGTCGGGATGACTACGAAATCTGAATCCATGGCGGCATAGGCGGTCTTGAAGTTCGACGTACCTTCAGAGTCGACGATCACGAGTTGCGCCCCTCCCCTCGCCCTGGCGATGGCCGCGCCAATGTCGGCATCGCGCAGTTGCGACGCATCCTCCACCTGGATTCGGGAGTCCCCTCCCCTTCCCGCTGCGAGCCGGTCCCGGTGCCAGTTCAACAGGCTGTTTTGGCGATCGGCATCGAGCATGAGGACCGTTCCGCCTAGGGCTTCGAATTCCGAGGCTAGAGCGAGCGCCAATGTAGTCTTGCCTGCTCCGCCCTTGCTTTGGGCGATGGTGATCACTGGCACGTATGTTCTCCTGTGTGGCGAGGTCGCGGCACTGTGCGCGGCACAACCAGCAATCGAGATTGGATGCGCTGCACCGCTCACTGGCGCGTGTAATAGCGCGTGGACTAGCGCTGTGCAAGCCGCAAGCGCGTGGGAATGCGCGTGTGCGTGGTAATGCGCTGGAGCAGTCGCGAACGAACGCGCCAGCGCTGTAGCTCGCGCGTGGCTATGGTGCCGCGCCTCACAAAGCGCGGCACATTGTGCAGCGTTCACAGAAATGCTTGAATTACTTAGCTTCCTAAAAATCGCTCCACGGTGTCAAGTCGACTAGGAACCAACAGGACCAGGCCAAACACCATTGCGCCCATGGTGATCAAAGGCTCGGGCTAATGGGGCAGGGGCAAGCAGACTGGTCTCCCAACTCGAGGACTCGCTAGGACCAACTCCGCCTCTGACACGCAAAGCAAATGTGCCCGCCGAAGCGGACCGGACGAGCCCGTCCTTGACCATCTGCGCTACGATCTTGCGCGCACCTTCGTGGCTCATCCCCAACAAGACCGCCAATTGCCGCACGGAGAGATCGCCAGCGCCTGCAATCAACACATAGGCATCGGCGGAGCGCGAGTGTTTGCGCCCGCGACGAAGCTCGGCGCGGGCGACCTGAACAATCCGCGTTGATTCGTCGATGTCGGCGACAATCCGAGCTGATGACGCCTCAAGCATCTCAGCAAGGATGGTGCGCCGTTGGACAGAACCAAGATCGGCCCGAAAGGCCTCGCGCCGGACAAGAGAGGGGAAGGGGGTACCTTGGACGCTCAACCCGAGCTGCACCGTCATAATGGCGGCAGTCAGATTGAACGCCCACGCGGCCGCTGGCTCAGCGGGCTGCCAGCTGCTCACAGAGACCTCATCATAGCTGCGCACCACCGTCTCACCTGCGCCTTCGCTGAACGCCGGATGGCGCTCGAACAGGGCTGCTGTCGCCCCTTCGATCCGGGCCAAAGGCGATCCCGCTGCGGCTTCGCCAATGCATTCGATCGCGGCGCCGAGATCGATGAACCAGCGGGGCGGGGCAGGGGGGTCTTCCTGCGACGCTGTTGCGCGAAACAGGCGCTCGAGGTGGAACACGGCGCTCCGCATCGGCGGCCAGGGGCTGCCCGCCAGAAAATCGAGAAACAGCCGCCGCTCGCGCACCGCGTGGGTCTGGAGGAGGTTGCCGGCATCGCCGAAGCTGTCGCCGAGCGCAAATTCGCTGGCAAACTGGGTCCAGAGGCGGCGCAGGAGGGTGAGGGCGAGGACCAGATCCTCCTCGAAACCCCGGTGTTTGAGCAGTCCCTCGATCTGCCCGAGCCGAAACGTGATCCGTTCCTCGACCGCCCCGTAATCCATTGGATTTACGCCCCTTTATGAGAGAGCCGCGAGGCGTGGAAAAGCCCGGTGGGCGGATTTCTAGTGACCGTGATACAAGCTATGATGGCCTTAGGTTGGGGCAGAATGGCCGATGCGTCAATTACCAAATCCAACTTAAGCGCGTTTTAGCTTGGCGCCCTTGTAACGGCTCGCAATATCCTACAACACATAATGGATGATTATGTAGAATAAATATTGCCCGCACAGCGAAAACGAGCCAGAAAAGAGGCCATGGACGCGCCCGTTCCCGATAATCCATTCACACGCGGCGCAGCAATACCCAGTGAGGCCGCCGTCCTCACCGAGGGCCAGCAGCGGCCCGTCGCCGAGCATTGCCTGGTTCGCATCCTCGGCTTTGTCTCTGCCGTCGGCGTGACCGGGGTGGCGTCCTCGCTGACCCGCGAGGCGATGGCTCGCGCGCTCGCGGCGCGCGCCGATGCGACGCTTGAGGCACTGGCGCTCGACCTCGACTGCTTCGCCCGGTTTTGCCTCAGCATTGGCGTCAAGGGTCTGCCGGCAAGTGACGAGACGGTGGCGCGCTATGTCGAACGGCTGTCGCGCACCGGCATTGTCCCGGCGCCGAGGCTGACGGGGCAGGGGGGCAAGGCCCCCAGGCCGCTCAAACCCGCCTCGATCGCCCGCCGCCTCGCCTCGATCGGCATGGTCCACCAGCTGCTCAAGCTCCCCAATCCGTGCGAGGAGGCCAATGTCCGCAACGCGATGCGGATCGCCCGGCGTTCGCTCGGCACCCGTCAGCGGCAAGCGGCGCCCGTCCGGCTCGATGAGGCCCTTGCGGCGGGTGAGGGTACGCTCCCCAGGCGGTTCACGCTTCCCGTGCTGCTTGCGGCCTGCGATGACAGCCTAGCGGGGCTGCGCGACGCGGCGCTGGTCTCGTGCAGCTACGATGGCGGGTTCCGGGTGTCCGAAGTGACGGGGCTCACGCTCGGCGCGCTAGTGCTTTGCACCGACGGCAGCGGGCAGGGCGAGGTGCTTTTGCGCCACTCCAAGACCGACCAAGAGGGCGAGGGGGTGTCTGTCCGACTCTCGGCCGAGACGATGCGCCGCCTGCAGCACTGGATCGAAGCGGCGGAAATTGGCGGCGACGACGACAAGCCGTTGTTCCGGCGGATCAGGGCGATCGTGCGCAAAGGAAGCAAGGGCCGCGCGGCGCGGCGCTATGCCGATCTCGCGCCCAATGCGGGGTTCAGCGTGGCGGAGCTGCGCGCGGTGCCGCCGCGACCGACCGAGGTCTGGCGCGAAGTGGGGGAGGGGGGATTGAGCCGCTCAGGTGTCCTCGGCATCTATCGCAAGGTCGCGCTGCGGGCCGCCGATC